>Ga0255266_1000113_pt1 | contig 11981 bp, 1 predicted proteins | sample AtltaT_24_FD_183669 | JGI IMG/M metagenome (GOLD analysis project Ga0255266, IMG submission 183669) | Metatranscriptome of freshwater microbial communities from Altamaha River, Georgia, United States - Atl_Cont_RepB_0h (Metagenome... | ecosystem: Environmental > Aquatic > Freshwater > River...
CTTATTAGGTTTTTTCTCTATATAGTTATCCATTCATTTGTATATCCATTTACCATATTCTTATTTAACGTTATATTCATATCTTATTTATTTATTAATCAATATATTTATTTGGAAGTTTTTTTTTTGGTCTTTCTTATTTTGTTTATTATAATAAACTAATTCCTATAATATTATCAATAAATACTATTGATAATATTATATAAAAATGATATCAATAAAATTTTTATTGTTGATGTTGCTATATGCAGCAGTATCTATTTATCCGGGACAAGTAAACGCCTTTTATGATCGTGGTTTAATACCGGATCCGGATGATGAAACTGATTATGTTTCCGAAGGACCATTTATGTATGATGATTTAGTTCCAAAACCTTTACGTATTTCTCCCGAAATAGAAGATACATCATCTATTGAAATGGAACATGCGAATAAAGATACTACCGTTGTTGTTGACCAAGATTCGAATGCTACTGCATATGTCGAAGATGGTGATTTTTGGACGATTGATGGGTTAATTTATAGTCATGGTGAAAAATTTCCATCATATCGAATAGATAAAACTACGACTACGGGTACTCCTACTTTAAAATCATTATTAAAACGTAAAAGTAATTCCATGAATAGTAAAAAAACTGGACCTCGTAAACTCCAAAGTTGTCCTGTGCCAGCTATTTCGAATGGATATTGGAGTGGGGCTGCTCCAGCTACTCCAGCGAGTTGGTGTACGAATACTCATTACTCCTACAGCTCGTACGCGGCCTATTGCAATGGCGGATATTATGGTAGTGGTAGTGGAACTTGTACTTTTTGGCGGTATTGTTATACATATTCGTATCGATGCGGATTATGGTCAACTTGTTATGCTTGTACGTGTAATGGAATCTCAACATCCTTCACAATTAAGTCGGGTGGTGTATGTTATGCATGTAGTCCTCCCTATGCATTAAATAGCTATAATGTATATAGTTCGGGTTGGTCATGGAACTGGTATTGTAATAAGGGGTATTATGGCACTTCCGTAAGTCGTACTTGTTCTTCCACAACCGGAACGTGGGGAGGTTCTGCAATAAGTTGTACCGCATGTTCTCCCCCGGCGATAACCAATGGTTATGCAATTCAGCAGTCAGCGTCGATGGATTCTTGGAGATATACGTGTAAAAGCGGTTACTTTGGTGCAGCTGCCACACTAGTTTGTAGTACTACGGCCGGTACTTTTACCGGTACTGTACCTACCTGTACCGTTTGTAATAGTGGTGGCGGTGGTTATTATTGTTTAGGAGGTGAAGATACTGGTGGAGTTAATTTTCTTGGTCGTTATAAATGTCCTGGAGGAAGATACGGTGATCCCAATCAAATTCTCACCACCTCAGCATGCTCTGGCCCATGCTCCGCCGGGTACTATTGTCCTGATGCTTCTACATCCGCCACACAATTTAAATGTGGAGGTGTAAATCTATATTGTCCTCAAGGTTCATCTCAAGCAACGATTGTGACACCAGGATATTATACAACTCCGGTTACAGCATCAGAATTTTTACGTACCGGACAAGCAATTTGTCCTGTGGAACGAGAATGTGTAACCGGTATATTATTACCAGCGGTAGATTATTCGGCAAATTGTCCGAATGGAGCAACAACTTTATCAGTTTTACATGGTACAACGGGCAGTACATGGGGTAATTTTATTAATGCTACATCACCCGGCTATACCGGAGGTTTAACATATTCTTTAAGTTCTGTAACCACCTTTGATAGTACGTGTAATCCCACGACTATAGCGTCTGCCTTATCGTATGATAGTGCTGCTGGTCGTTTCCGTTTTTCCAATTCCTATACGGCATCCAGTATTCTTTGTCGTAATGGTTTTTCTGTCACCATTACCGCATCTCGAAATAATAATAATCAAATGAATGCCCAATGTGCGGTTACCGTAAAAGTTCAACAAATTCCTTTAGCTCCAACGTTTCCTTCCTGTGGCCCATATACCATTAATGAACGTACTGGTATCGGAGCTGCGATTAGTGCACCCGTTAAAGCGGTAACGGATAATTATGGTACCCAAATTTTTTATAAATTAAACGAAACTTTAAATACGGATATACCATTTAGTATTGGATTATGTGATGGTATGTTAACATCTACGAAGGATTTACAATGGAAAGATGGTACAGCATATAATGTGATAGTTACCGCTATTAATGATGGTACTTCTATTGGTATTGGAACTATTTCCTCAAATTGTAATGCTACCGTTTATGTAACGCAAGTACCTTTACCACCTGTTCCAGCAATCACTTCCTTTACCGTCCCCGAATTATCCCAAAATGGTACCTTTATTGGTAATTTAGAAATTACGGATCCGGCTGGTTATCCTATTACAAAAGTTATTTTTGGTTCGGTTGATAATCCTAATGCGGTAGGTATTGATGATCAAGGTAATTTAACGGTTATTCAAGTAGTGGATACATTAGTCCTAGTAAAATCGATTTTTCGTTTAACTGTGAATATTTCGAATCCGTATATTATGAAATCATATCCTATTACGGTTACTTTCACCAGCGTCCCACGGCCTCCGGTAACCAGTGATCAAATACGTAGTATACGTGAAGATGCGTTAGGAGGTTTCCAATTAGGACCCCCATTAAATGCTTCTTCTCCGCAAAATAGTCCCTTCGCTTTTACATTAACTCCCAACAGTACTTTTGATATTACTACAAACGGTATACCATATTTAAATCCTGGAAAAGTATTAAATTATAATAATCAACCGGTATATTATTTAACATTTATCGTTACGGATTCAAATGGTTTATTAACAACGGCTACCTTAACCATCAATATTATTGAAGTAAATCGTCCACCAATTTGGTATAATAGTATTAATAATACTGGCGTATGGAATTTTGAAGTTGATGAAAATACCATTTGTGAACAACCATTACCGGGTAATCGAGGGATTGTGGCCATTGATCCGAATACTAAAGATTCTTTGTTTTATCGTATCCGTTCGATTACGCCACGTTTAACCGGAGCAAATACGAATAAATCACCCTTTGCGGTGGATTCATTAACCGGTGCATTAACCGTTGGTACGAGTTTAGAAAATAATATGTTACGTTATGATGAAAAATTAACCTATGTTTCACCCTTTACCTTTGTAGTGAATGTTAGTGCTCGTGATTCTGGTATCCCTACATTAGATGTAAATGGTACAGTGTTTGTTACCATAACAAATATTTATCCTCGATTAAATTCTTTAATTGTTAATCTAAAAGGTGATGCAAATGCTGGTGATTTAGTAGCGAATTTATCCACGGTAGCATGGACACCTTATGATCGTAGTCGATTAGTTTACGCTATTTCGTGTGAATTACGACCAGATGGTTTAACTCCGTTTGTTGTCGATAGTGTAACCGGTAATGTAAGTGTAAGTACCCAATCGATTGATCCGTTAGCAAATAATGGTACCGGTAAAGTAGTTTGGGATTATAATGCGAAATCCAGTTATAAATGTAATACAACCTTAACCGATTCTATGAATGGACGAGCGAGTATATCAAGTTTATCCATTGTTCTTCAACATGTTAATCGAGCTCCTACTTGGAAAACGGTACCCCTTATGTTTACTCCTGCGATGGTATCCTTAAACGTTGGTGTTCAATTATCCCAATATTTAATTGATCCCGATTTATCATTAAATATTGGTGAAAATTTTACCTTTACTATGGGAGCCGGGAATACGGATAATACATTTGCCATTAATTCATTAACGGGACAAATTTATGTATTAAATAATAATACTCCTTCCTTTGTTTATCCAGCGAATGGTCCAGGTCCAATTTATAATATTTCGATTACCGTTACGGATGCTGGTATTGATGGTCCTAAATATAGTGCAGAAACGATAATTAGTATTCAATTAACCGAAAATCAATTACCACCGACAATTGCACCGAAATCTTTTACGTTAGCCGAACATGTACCGGTAGGTACAATTGTTGGTACAATTACCGCTACAGCACCGGCTCCCGGTACAAAATTATATTATTTAATTTCTCCTATTGATAATAATATTAATAAACCTTTTCCATTTAATGTTTCAACTATACCCGATGGTGCATTTAATTCGGCCCGATTATTTACAATTAATGATGGTCCAATCAATTATAGTCCTTATGCTGGTGCGGGTGAATTTCGTACCTATAAAGCTCGGATTACTGTAGTGGATGATCATCGAGGATATCCCATCACTGCCCAAGCCGATATTCGGATCGATATTACGTGGGTCAGTGAACCACCCTTTTTTGATTCCACCGTAATACCACCAGCATATCGTCCTAATTTATATACATTTACTATAACAGTTCCCGAAAATAGTGTACCCGGTACGATGGTCGGTTCGAATCCTATTAATGGTTATAGTAAAGATCCATGGACGACATTAACGTATCAATGGATTAATCTTGGGGCATTTAATTCCTGGTTTACGTTAAATCCAAGTACGGCTGTAGTTACAGTAAATAATGGCGCAATTTTAGATTATGAAACTGGACCATTATACACATTATATGTACGCGTGAATGATACGGGTACTAATTTACAAGATACCGCAACAGTAAATATTAAATTAGTCGATGTGAATGATGCTGCAGTCTTTGTGGGGTTAGGCGATAGTTCCAATACTACTTTAAGTGTTAATTATTTATCGGTCAATGAAAATGCCACGGTAGGTACTATTGTCGGATATGTACGTTTCTGGGATGGTGATTATACACCATTATGGGGTTCAAAAACTTACTTTTTAAGTTATAGTACGTTTAATGATGATTTGACAGGTTTTGCGTATACCTTATTTGATATTGATCCGAATACTGGAGCAGTCTATATTAAAACAGCGGCATTAGACTGGAATGATCAAGATACTTGGCATATTGTTGTATCCGTTATTGATAGTGATCCATATAATCCAATTATTGTTAATACTACTGTAACGGTAAAAATTATTCAATGTAATACGGTCTCGGTAACTTCGATTTCTGCACCAACGGTAGAATTTACATTAAATAATGTACTACAAGTTTCAACGAGTTCTTATGCTACATCGCATACTTCGAATGATATTTTATGTGTTAGTACCGGATGTACTTTATATTTAATTGGTACCGGATTTGGTAAAACCGCTCGTCGCTTAGCTGTCGAAGGATTAAGTACTAATCCTACCACAATAACCGCTACGTATGGTCCTCGGGGTATTGAATATCCGGCTTTATGTACCGTATTTAGTGCAAATACTATGTTAGAATGTACGATTCCACCAAATGTTGGTCGTGATCATGTATTTACCATCACCGTCAATGGTAAATGGACGAAATTATCGATAGCAAAATTTGGTTTTATTCCTCCGAGTATTTTAGCCGTATATCGTACAGGATATGATCCTTCGAATCCTTCTTTACAAACTATGCGTACAGATGCTGTGAATGAATATATTACTATTAAAGGTAAAAATATGGGTCCATTAGCGGTATCGTATGCAAGTTCTGTTTTAGTAGATGCGATTGTTGTTCGTATGCGTTATGGTCCTACCGGTAATGAATATGTTTCCCCATTATGTAACTGGAAAGTTGCTCACGAAGAGATTTCCTGCCAAGCGGTACCTGGTATAGGAAGAGATCATACTTGGTTTATTACCGTTGGATTTCAAACTTCGGCACCGTTTATTGATAATACATTACGATATACATCACCAGCTATCACTAATGTTGGTACAGCGGGTATATTTTTGAATTCGAATAATGTACGTGTATTAGATACGCGTGGTAATGAACCAATTATTATTAATGGTACCAATTTTGGTCCGGCTGGTACAACAAAAATTGTGCTTACTTATTCTTCAAATTTCAATGCTCCTGCTTTAATTCCTATTTTCACCGCAGTACAATGTATTGTACCTTCGTATGCACCGCATGTATCAATTGTTTGTTTATCGGTACCGGGTATGGGTGGTAATTTATATATAAATGTCAATGTTGGTAATCAAGATTCCGGTATTTCTACAGATACCATTGGTTATCGTATTCCTATTATTTATGATTTACATGGTTTAGGAGCGGATAATGCTACTACTCGAGGTGGACAAAGTGTTACATTAGATGGTGATCAATTTGGTCCTGTAACTGAAACTTATGCGAATGGAACTGGATTTGGAGTTTATGTACCATTTGTTCGTTATGGTCATCGTACACTTAATCCCTTACCATATATTGCTTTAGAATGTCGAGTAATTGTCGCCCATACAAAAATTGTTTGTTTTACTACGCAAGGTACCGGTCGTGATTTAGTATGGAATGTTTATATTGGTTCCCAACAATCGGGTGCCTTCTTAGGCCGAACAACGAGTTATCATCCACCGATCGTCGCTGGCTTTCGTTTACCATATGAACCGGTATCCGAAACCTATGGTCAACAATTAGTTCAAATTGATGGTCGTAATTTTGGACCGGATGGTGTAATTCCGGATAAAGTAACTTATGGACCTACTGGTTATGAATTTGTAGCTTCCAATTGTGTATTAGATTTACCTCATGATCGTTTAAATTGTACTACAGTAGTGGGTGCTTCACGTAATTTAATTTGGAAAATTATTATTGATGGACAAGAAAGTGTGAGTCCTACCACCGCATATGGTCAACCAATTATTACTAGTTTTAGTGGTGTAGGTGCAATAGATGCCAATACGGATGGTGGGCAATTAGTTACATTACATGGTCGATATTTATCGGTACAACAACATTTAGGATTAGTTACCTATGGTCCTTCGGGTACGGAATTTAAAGCGAATAATTGTACCGTAACCAATGATCATACCGAAATTACATGCCTTACCGTACCCGGCACCGGTCGTGTATTACGATGGATTGTACAAGTCGGTAATCAATATTCGGAACCATCAATACCGTTTACGAGTTATGCTTATCCAACAATTACCGCAGTAATACCCGCCAATAGTTTAACGAATGGAGAAAAAACCATTACGATTGAAGCTTTGAATGCTGGATTACGATATGCTGCTTCCAAATTAGAAATTCGTTTAAATAATGAAAGTGTACCTTATCCTGGTGGTTTACCAGCAATTGATAAATATTGGACGGATGTACGGGCCGGTCGTTCGGGTAATATTACCGTACGAGATTGGATCTTAGAATTAGCTTCCCCAGCTCCTACTTATTTATTAGCTGATAATAGTGGTAAACATACGATTCGATTTACCGTACCTTCTGGTTATGGTCCAAATTGTGATTTAATGTTAGTAGTTGATGGTGTACCGTCGGATATTGTTTCGTTTACCTATGATCCTCCGTTTATCGTGAATATTGCTCCGGATCGTCAAAATGTTAGTGCGGGTTCATTACGTGTCTTTGTTGATGGTACTTCATTTTGTGATGGTACAAATAATTGTGGAGAAGTATATATGAATGGGGTTAAACAACCGATTACAATTTGGTCACATAATCAAATTATGTTTATTATTAAAGATTTACCCGAAGGTTCACCCGAACAAGCTGTAGAAATACGTGTTAGTGGTATTGCTTCCAATATTCGTTATTTTAGTAAACCGGTACCAAATTTTAATGCCTTAGTTGGTCAAGATACATTTGTTAATATGGATACTGTCGGTTCGCAACCATTAACAATCCATGCGGTTGCAGATATTGGTTTAGAACCTGTAAATATTACCGTCGGTGGACGACAATGTACGAATATTACGCGAGCGGTAGATAATGGTGTTTTACCTACCGATTCCGATGCGACATTTACCTTAACTTGTAAAACACCTGAAGGTGTTGGTTTAGGTAATTTTATTATTGTTACCGCCTTAGGAGGTAGTTCGCGTGCGGATAGTAGTTTTGTATTAGATTATGCACCACCGACCATAACCAGTATTGAACGAGTTAGTGATGGAACCAGTTATGTTGCGGGTATTGCAAATTCCGCTACGATTCCTACATTAGGAGAAATTGTTCGTATTCGTGGTATGAATTTAGGTACTTCGTATTTAGATCCGCAAGCATTATTTATGATTGATAATATGATTAAAGTTACGATAATTACTCATAAACATGATGAATTAACCGTATTAATACCTCCTGGTGATGGTACGAATCATCTTATACAATTTATTGTTGGTATGCAAGAATCGAATGTTTTACAATTTAGTTATTCTATTCCCGTTGTATCCGGTATTGCTCCATCGACCGGTTCTACGGTTGGTGGACAATTAGTAACGATTACCGGTAGTAATTTTGGAGTAACGGTACCACAAATTTTAATTGGTTCGGCACCATGTATTCCTATTGCAGCTTATGCGCCTACCGCAAATCATGATACCATTAAATGTTATACTCCTAATTATGAAGGTGGTAATTTACCCGTAATTGTTAAAGTCACCGGTCAAACTTCGATTCCAAGTACCGTTAGTCCAGTTACTTATTCATATATACCTCCTGTAGTTGTATCGTTATCCCCCGCTTCAGGTCCAACCTCTGGTGGAAATAATATTACCTTATACGGTACGAATTTAGGTACGGGAGGTAGTAATAGTTATATTATTTTATTACCGGATCAATTATCTCGTCCTGAAGATATACCAATTCCGGTATTAAATAATAATATATATTTTTGGAATGATACTATGATTATATTTGGTGTACCTGAAGGTTATGGTGAACGATTAATTATAACCGTTTATGCTGGTAATCAACCTTCAACCTCCGCTACTCCTTTGGCAGCCGTATTTGCTTATGATCCTCCCAGTATTAGTCGATGGAATCATCATGAACGAATGAATTGTGAAGAATTTTCACGATCATATTTCTTTAATAATCAAACCTATACTAAAAAAGTACCGGTACAATGTTTTGATACTCGGGGTGATTACATTATTGATATATATGGAGCATCCTTTTCCAAATTATTTGTAGCCGTTTCGGTAAGGATTGGTGTTCGTCCATGTATATTAATAACTCTTACCCATGATCATTTAACTTGTCGCGTTCCTCGTGGTTTAGGAGATATTAATCCTATTGTTATTACAGTTGGTGGTCGTTCTAGTCCCTTAAATGGTAATATTACAAATTTTAGTTATGATCCACCAATTATTGATGCGATTGTACCCAATACTCCGAATGCGTTAGGAGCAAATATTACGGTACGAGGTAAAAATTTTGGTTATGATGAAACCCCATTTATTGCCAATATTAGTGGTTTATTAGCTTCCCGTTCCGAATGGTTAGGGGATAGTATAATAACGTTTACCACGGTTGAAGATGTGGTAGGACCCAAACGTATCGAATTTACGATTGCCAATCGTTCGAGTCCGTATATTTTCTTTGAATTTGAACAAATTTTTATTGCCGAATGTAAAAGTGGTTATTGGGGTTTGACGGGAGAAAAATGTTTAGTATGTCCTCGCGGAGCTAAATGTCCCGGTTCCGAAGCTGCTATTGATTTATTAACGTCAAAACCTGGTTTCTGGCGTTCCGAAATATCCAATCCCTCGGAATTATGTCCAGAAGAACATCGTAATAAAATTTATCGTCCTGTTTGTCCAGTGTTTTCTCCTTGTGAACCACCCGGTAGCTGTTTAGGTGATAATATTTGTGCTGAAGGTTATGAAGGTGCTCGTTGTGCTCAATGTATTAAAGGTAAATATTATCGTGTGAATGGGGAATGTATTAAATGTCCGGATTCACCGATTGCGGTTATTATTAGTTTTATTTTATTAGCTATGTTAGCTTTAGTTGTTTCTTGGGCCTTAACCAAATATAATATCACTATTGCTTTAATTAGTATTGGTATTGATTATGCTCAAGTAGTATCGATTTTCTCTCGTACCCGTATCCGATGGCCCCCGTTAGTAAAACAAATTTTCTTAATTTTATCAGCGTTTAATGTTAATTTAGAATTAGCAGCTCCCGAATGTTTATTAGAAAATGTAACGTTTTATAATAAATGGTTAGCAATCGAAATGTTACCTTTATTAGCAATTGGCTTTTTAGGTATTTTATATATGTTAAAATTATCGTATAAAGCCTGTTGTTTAAATAAAAAGAAAAATCAATTACATAGTCATTTACCGATTATGATAAGCGTTTTTATTGTTGCTTTCCGTGTTTTATATTTATTTTTAACTCGTTCGGCATTAGATGTATTCAATTGTTCACCAACGGATCCACCTGATGGTAATCAATATATGAGTGGGATGTTAGATGTGATTTGTTGGGAATCCGGTTCGATCCAAATGAAATTATTACCATATGGGATCTTAGCAATTTTTGTGTACGTAGTTGGTTTACCTGTATTAGCTTATTTCTTTTTACGTAAAAAACGAGACGCCATTAAATATGATCAAATTTTACGTATACAAGGATTAGGTGATGATCGTCGTACTAATCCCCGTTTTTATAAATTTCGTAAAACTTGGTCGAAATTATATTATCATTTTGCACCAGGGAAATGGTATTGGGAAGCCATTATTTTATGTCGTAAATTTTTAATTGCCTTTACGTCATTAATGTTCCGTCAAACTCCTTCTTATCAATTAGCCGTAGCTTTATTAGTATTATTTGTAGCATTTGTATTACAAGTACGTTCCCAACCCTATATTACGAGTATTAATCGTGCAGAAATATTACGTGCCCATGCATTAAAAGTTTTCCAAGGGGATCCGTTACATCGTACTATCGAAGCCGATATGCGAGCCGTAGAAAAAGCGAATACTCGTAATACTAAGAAACAATTAAGTTTAACCGATACAGGACGAAATGATGATTCGGCGAAATGGTCTACGGCTACCGCTGCTTTACGTAAAGCATTTGATTATAATACCGTAGAAGCGGTATTATTAGGTTGTTGTATCTTAATTAATTTAGCGGGTATTATGTTTGATTCTGCTCGTTTCCAAGGTGAATTAGCGCAATATTATCAAAAAGAATACGATAGTTTAACTTATGCTACCATAATCTTAATTTTATTATCGTTAGTGTATTATTTATGGTGTTTAATTGCGGATATTATTGTTACTTGCTCACCGAAAAGTGCCGCTATTTTATGTACTTGTACTCGTGTTGAAGATGCCGTTGATAAATTAAAGAAAGGAAAAGGAAGTCGACAACGTAAAAATGATAGTATCAATCCATTAGCTCCACCTAGTAAATTAGATGATAATGATGATGGTACGATAAGTATGCATAATAATCCTTTTATGGCTAATGGTGGCTTACGGGCTACTACTAATGGTACTGCGGGTGGTTTTGATGTACGAGAAATTGAAACTATGAATCAACCTCCTGATCCAATTACTTGGTTAACTATTCGTAGTTCCTATATATTATCTTTAAAGACGGCGGATAGTCTTACAAAACAAGTAATGGAATTAAAGAAAGTAATCGAAACTGGTGATGCTACTAAAGTTATGGATGAAGATTTATCATCCTCAGCTACACCAGCCGCAATAGCATTATTAAATACTACAAAACAACGACGAACATTTGATCCTACTCCATCCGGAAGTAGTACTAATAAAGGTTCAATATCACCATTAGATACAGCTAATCCTTTACGCGTTTTTAAACGTTCAAATAATAATAATTCTAATTCCTCGAATAATCGGGGAACAAATATAAGTATACAGCAATTAAAACGTCCTACTTCACCTACCGCTAATAATTCATTAAATGATGAAGATAATAATACTAATAAAGATGATGGTACCGGTATAATACCTTCAGCAGAATTATAATAATTAGAATTGTTTATCCCACTCGGATTATATGTATTTAATTTTTTTATTGTTTTAATACAAAAGTAATAATTATTTATGGTTTAATATTATAAAGATATGTTGTATATTCGTTATAATATGGTGAACTAGAATAGTTATCTAACGTATGATAATTTTAGGTTTTATTATATTTTTC
>Ga0255266_1000121_pt1 | contig 11659 bp, 1 predicted proteins | sample AtltaT_24_FD_183669 | JGI IMG/M metagenome (GOLD analysis project Ga0255266, IMG submission 183669) | Metatranscriptome of freshwater microbial communities from Altamaha River, Georgia, United States - Atl_Cont_RepB_0h (Metagenome... | ecosystem: Environmental > Aquatic > Freshwater > River...
GCAAAATTATATATGTATCCTATTTTCTAAATATATATCATCACAAAAATGATAAAATTATTATTTTTTTTTAATATTGTTTCATACATAATATTTTCGTAACTGAATGTTAGTATTCTTTATATAATAAAAAAGAGATACAATTGCTCAGGATTGAAAATAATATATATATATATTTCTCGCTTATCCTTCTACTTCTTTCGCGGGATACGTTATTAATAAATTATTATTACTTCACATTGACTGTACTTAAAAATTAAATAATACTAGATTAGTAATTATTATTATTGATAATTTGCTTATTATCATATTCATTAATCAGACAAAAAAATTCTCATACAAATTTCTAAAAACAAGATTAAATTATAATATATAACCTACAAGAAAATAAAACACGAAAAAACTACTTACATATAAAAAGAAAAAACTATCAACGATAAGGTATACGAATATCCTATTGTTTATATTTTTATCATTGTATTTTTCTTATTAAATATTCTTTTTTTTTTTATGTAACCATGAAACAGCAAACACTGATTTATTCAAACGAAATCAAATATATTGTTAAAAAATGATGGATAATGATGATGAATATAAGTTATTAAGGAATCAGTAAATACTTTATTCATCCCGACTAGCTTGGGGAGCAAAAGCTTTACGTCCTGTATTATTCATGGCACGACCAGCAGGTCGATAACCAGATAATTGAGCTCGAGGAGAAGGATCAACGTATTGTGGAGCGGTACGAGTAGTAACCATCGGTTGTGATTTATTATTATTCGTGTTACGATTAAAACCACCGGAGAATGTTTCATCTTTAGCATTATAATTCATAGTTACATTCGAAGAACGAGCATTTGGTGAACTACGTACATCATCTTCAAAATCATCATCCCGAGGATTAGAATTAGCTTCTAAAATTTGTAATTGTTTCTTTAATTCATTAATCTGGCTTGTTTGTGCTTGAGCTTGATCAAGTAAACTACGATAAGTTTCTCGTACAACATTCCATAATGCTGGATTAGGTGGTTGTACCATATCGGTAATAGCCGAAGCATTTAAGAAACCTTCATTACCTGGTGTATCATCTTTCTTTTGTTGAGTAGCGAATAAAGGATTAACAGCCGTTTCTAAGACACCAATACGAGAAATAAATTGCGCATCAGCAGCAGCAATAGCTTCAGGTTCTGAATCTTTTAAGGATTTTGATAAAGTACGTTCTAATGCACCTTGAATACCTTTTTTACTATTACGACGACCATCAATACCTAATTTTTTAGCCATACGAGCACGTTGAGCATTTGAAGCTCGAGCCATTTGTGATTCACGAATAGCACCATAAATTTCCACACTTACAACAATAATTAAATAAATAATGGAAAACGAAATTAATGTAATTACACTATAAATTAAACCACTGCAATAACGAGAATATTTATCTTGACAAACTCGTGAAGCGACGACCATACCGGGTGATTCATTAACTCGTTTAGCTGCTAATGAATCAAACATAATACCAGATAAACAAACTAAAATAGCACAAGCAAGCATAACAGCTTCAACTGTATTATAGTTAAACATAAATAAACCAGCACGAGCTAAAATTTGTTTACCTAAAACAGATTTAGGAGCAGCCCAATCAATACGAGTAGTACGTTTACGACCGACAATAGCTGCTTCTTTTAAGGATTCAGCTAAACTAGCATGAATACCACCTTCAAATTTACTACGATCATGTTCACGTAATACTTCTACACGATCACCAGGACTCATAAATGGTTCACATTTAACTTGAGCAGCATAAGCAGCAAATAATACTAATAATGCTACAGCCATTTGGAAACCACCATCCGCACGGAACATTAACGAAGTAAAGGCAATAAAGAATTTACGAATAACAACCGCTAACATCCACCAATATAAATCAGGTTTATATTGATAATATAAACGAGAATAACGTAATCGAATACTAATTGCATGAGGATTAGTCATTTCAGAATCACCTGTACCTTTAGCACGTAATAATTGATCTAACATAATTTGGAATCGATAACGATGTAATACCCAAGCACAAAATAATGGATAACCTGAAGTATAAAGTAATAAACCAGCGATAGCAAACGGAGTTAATAATTGTTGGGTACCACCAGGTTTATAACATTGTTCCATAACCGCGGACATATATAAATAACCATCATCAGGATTACGAGCAATACAATTAAAGACTTCTAATAATGAACGAGTAATGTATAAATACATAAAATAGAAAAGAATAAGGAACATCGCAATTAATGAATTACGATGAGCTGTTAAATATGCTCGTCCACGTTGTCCTAAAATACATCGTTTCCAGATATAACCACCCATAAAAATAGAAATAAAAATAATTGATGCAGAAATTGGTAACATCATAATACCAGACCATTTTTGGGCATAGGATAAATCAGGTTTAATACATTCTGGAGCAATAATTTCAATATTTAAGTTGAAAGCGGATAAAATATGTAATAAATCTTTAATTTCTTTGGGCCAAGCAATACGAGAATTAGCAAACATAGAAATAACTTGCATATAATCGACAGCGATCGATAAGAAAGCAATATTAACGTTATGTTTGTTTAAAATATAACCACCAACACACATAGATACAGCTAATAATACAAAACCAATAACTAACATCCATGGTGAATCAGGACAACGAATACATTCCATACCTCGTCGATAATAACCATTGGCACAAGAACTACAAGCGAAATAAGGTGGTTTCGAAGTATAACCATCTGAACAAATATTACCACCTAAACAAGCTTCTGGAGGTAAGCAACCAACTACACATACATCACGACCAGGAAATTGATTACGAATAAGTTCAGGACAATTAGCATCCATACGACCATCAGGATTAAAAGCATCACTCATATTCATATTATAATATGTAGCTAAAGCTTCTGGATATAAATGAGCACGATTATATACTTCAGGTAAAGAAAAGTTCGCATTTTGAGCGACTAAATCTTGTTCTACTTTACGAACAAAACCTTCACAACGAGCAGTATTTGGACATTTACGACAAGTTTCACCAACTCGACCAAAGGTACCATTTTGACAAACAATATATAAACTACTTTGGGTACGAGCAGGTAATACACCAATTAATCCTGCAACACCAACGTAAACATCTTTATGACCAACCGTAATATTATAAGTTGATACTGGAATAGCAACGGTAGAACGTAAGGGGAATAATGGACTACTAGCACTAGGAGCTTTAATATTCGCAGGAGGAGTCCAATAGAAAATTTGTCCATCAATTTCATAATGAATAAAATCATTTTCGGAATCCCAATAAGCACGATCATCAACATTACCAAGATTATAACCATCAATTTCAATACTTTCTAAAGTATCTTCCGATACATACATAGGAATCGTATTAACTTTGGTTGGAACGGGTACGGAATAACTAAAATTAAATGCAGTAGATTTCATAGTATAAACATCATTATGGAAATTAATACGACCTTCACGATTACCACCAAAACCAGGTTGCGAACGAACAATAATCGAAGAATGAGAATGTGTAAGAATAGTATAAGCAGTATGATTAGCACCTGGAACATTATAAGGACGAGAACCACAATTTAAGTGGGTAACAGGTGATGGTTGACTAAAAAGATTTTGAGTTTGTGATTCAAACCATTGAGGTACGGGTTCTTTTGCAACATAAGGAATAGCATCGGTCATACAAAATTTCCACCAAGAAATCGTCGTATGATAACCCCCAATAACATCTGCATCTTTAATTGGTAATGTACGAGCTTTAATTTGAATAGAACGATATTGTTCAGTACGAGAAACAAGGTCACTTAAAGCTGGAATAGGAGTAGAAGACGATACAGTATCAATACGCCAACCACGATCTTCTAACGTATAAACAAAATCATAATCATATAAAGTATCTAAATCATTATCTTTTAACATAGCTGGAATATTATTCGATCGATATTTTAACCATTCCCGAGTTGGTAATTCTGCTGTATTGATTCGACTAATGGGACTACCAGCACCAAAATTACGACCACGAATTTCGACAATATCATTCGCTCCTGGACCAGTCATAATTTGTCCTGATAAAGAAACAACACTAGTAATAACGGGAGCATCATAATCAAATCGCATTTCATTATACATAAATGGAGTTTGACCACGAGTATTTACAGTTAAAACGTTTGAACCAGCACCAGGGGGTAATAATAATTCAATAACTTCATGAGACCAAGATAAAATTAAACCGGAACCTAATTTATCTGTAACAGTAGATGAAAGAATATCTTCACCAGCTTTATAACGAGCAGATAATTCACCATCTGCACCACCATCATCAAATACTTCACCTTCACCAGGGAAATCTTCAACACCATTACATACAGGTACGGAATAAGAACTAATAGTAGCCATTTCTGCGGCATAAGTAAATTGACATTTGGCATCCCCAGCAGCAAAAGCAGCATTAGCAAGACAGAAACAATAAGGAGTAATGGAATTATCATAAATATTACAATCACGAGCAGCACGGTTAAATAACATATGTACACAGTTATTTTTGGGTGAACGAGGACCAAAGTTTGCACCATAAATGGTAACTTTCATACGACCAGCAGTAGGAGCATGAGCAACGGCAGGATTAGTAAAATTTACCGACGTAGGTACAAAAAGGGTACGATTAGCATCCCAAGCTTTAGGCCAATCATTATATAATTCAGCATTCCATTGTTGTACTTCAACAGCATGAATACTTGGACGAGTATAGGAAAATGAAGGTCCTGTAACACCATCCGGACGAGAGGAACCATCTTGATTACCAGCGGAAACAACAAAGGCTAAATCAGCACCACTACCTTCAGGTACTACACAAGTAATAGTATAATGATCAAGACGAGAAACATTTAAACATTCTTGAGCAGCATATGGTTTTGTAATATCAATTAATTTAACAACAGGAGGTAAATTACTTTCCCCAATATTAGGTTGACCAAAATTACGACCGGTTAACGTAACAAAAACATTACCAACCGAAGGTGCAATATTAGGAGAAATAGATTTAACTTCGGGTAATTGATATCGGAAAGGAATAGGGAAACCTGAACGTTGCATACTCTTTTGTCCACCAGCAGAAACGGATAAAGTAAAATTTGTAAATACACCAGTAATACTATCATTATAACCACTACCTTGACCTTTTGGTACGGGAATCCAAATACGACGATGACCTACAACAACCCCAGGAGTAGTACAAGTATCTAAACGATTAGCACCACCGATATAAACTACATTACAAGTACCAAAGTTAGTACCATTAATTTCAATATATGCACCATCCGTAGGAGCTACAACTGGACGTAAGAAATCCGTAATAACATCAAAAGTGGTAGTCGTCGATGGTACCGATACTACATCAACAACGGCAACAGAAGTAATTTCTGGAGCAACAAAATCTACCGTTACAGCACTATCACTTAATTTATCATCTTTATTCATAAACATAGGTACATCTTTACCACCAACAGTAGGAGGCATCGTACAAAAGAATTGACAAACACTTTCGGATTTGATATTGACAGCACCATATTGATCCGTACAAGTTTTAATCAAGAAATTAATAGTTAAGGAAGGATCAATAATTGAACTAGGAATAGCACTATCACCAATACCTGTACCAGCAAAATTTAAGTTTTTAATACCACAAGTAGCTTGATAAGGTTTTTCACCAACTTCAATCGTTAATACGGAACCGGTAGCAAAAGCAGCAAAAGGAGCAAGTAATCGTACTTGTTGTCCACCTTCGGTATTATAACCAGATCGAGGATAGACATCCGAGATGGAAGGTTTAGCTCCTGAAATATCTACAATATTTGATTCTTGAATAACACTATTTAAAGAATATAATGGTTGATCTTTAGCCGTAATTACAACTTTTACTTCAGCAATACTCATATTTGTGAGGAAGGATATTGATTTATGGGTCCACCATTTATTAGTAGGACCTAACATACAACTACGAGAAGCAGGATTTGGAGTTGATGTATAAGGAGCAGCAATCATCCATGTTGTATCTCCAACAGCACGAATATAAATTTCTCGACCAATGTTATCACCTGGATTATAACCAAAATCACGACCAAATAATGTTACAATACGAGTATTATTACCTGAACTAGGGAAAACATTTTTCGCAACCGTAACAGCTTCAGCACTACCATATTGACCAACGGTAGTAGATGCGGAATATGAAATATATGGATCATAAAAATCAAATACAAAAGGTTTAGCAGGATCAATAAAATCTGCTATTTCGGCAACTGCACCTAATACACCAGGTTTATTAAAAGCCATTAAAATACCACGATGTAAACCATTATAACCCGGTAAAATACAAGATACTGATTGTTCACCAGGAACAACACCAGTTAAACCATTACGAGTACAAGTAATAATACCATTTGCCCAGAAACTATTATCTTCTTGATTACCAAAACGTAATTGAGCAACAGAAGCTCGATCCGTAACCCCTGGGAAATTTAATCCGTATATGGTAATACGAAGAGGATCATCGGAAGTAGATAAAGTAGTACCATTTAATGGTGAGACACGAGTAATTAAAGGTTTACTATAACTAAATGTAGCACCATTAGACGGAGCTACTTGATCCATAACGGACATAGTAAAACGTAAATTAGTACCATAACCAGGACCAATACGAACAGCAATTGTATTATGATCTAAAACATAGTATAAATTATCAGCTGGAACAGTCCACATAGTACCATACGTGTTATACGATGCACCTGGACGAATATAAGTAGCAACTCCACCAGGACTATACAACATCCATTGCATAAATTGACGAGGAGCAGCGATACCGGTAGTCGAATTTACATAAGGAGTACGACGACCAAAATTTTTACCAGTTAATAAAGCAATAGTACCACCATTAGGATCAGCATATGGGATAGGTGTTTTAGTGATAGGATCAAATAATGTAATATTTAATACTTGAGGAACACCATAAAATGTAAAAGGATCACGTGAAGTTTGTCCATCAACATTTACAGTCCATTTAATATCACCACCAGCGAATTCTCGAGTATAACATAATAATTGGGTATGATTAACATAATAAGAACAATTTAAAGGAGTTGTACTTAACGTATTTGCACCACTCGCAGGATCATAGAACGCACCCGATGGGAAAGCATTACGAGTAGTCATATCTAACGATACTTTATAAGAACTATTTAATAAAGTTATATCATTACCAAAATTTTTACCATAAATTATTAACGCTTGAGAACCTTTGGTATCAGCATCAATAGCACCAGCACCGGAGAAAGAAGCAACAATAGGAGGACCATAATTAATCGCATTAGTAATAACATTGGAAAATTGTCCACCAATCATAATACGTAAATCATGATTAAGACCAGTACCTTCATCAGTAAAACATTCTAATACACCTAACGCTAAAGTAGCAGTAGTAATTTTACAACCTGTAGCACGATGTTGATAACGTAATCGCCAAGTTGCTGGAGTATCAGCATATTTAAAACGATTACCATATCGTACTTCAATATCATTAGGGAAATTAGCTTGCATTAATTTTAATGGACCTAAATTTGTACCTTCAATAATAATTTCTTGTCCACCAGCGGTATCAGCTAAACGTGTACCAGCACCATTAACAGTATTCATTACCGGTGGTAAATGACTTATTTGGGCACCCGTTAAATGACTAGGAGAAGAATAAGAAGTATAGTAATTATATTCCATGGAAACAACAAACGTTAAATTCGTACCCCAACTTTCACCCATTTGACAATAGAATATATTATGTGAATTAGCACCATAATATTTATAACAATCACCCATTTCAAATGGACAACCAACATCATCCCAATAATATTGACATGTTGATGAAGGACCATAACGAACAATCGGACGATTTTGAGTACCTTTAATATAATAAGGACCAAAGTTATTACCATAAAAATATAACCACACAGGATAAGAACCCCACGAATAATAAGGAGGAGTAGGTAATATTAATGAAGGATAATCATACGAAACAATAGAAGTAATTTGAGGTTGTGTATAACCAATAGTTAAAGTATAATCGGTAACAACATAATCTTGTTTACCAACGGATACTTTAATATATAAATAATAAGGGATTTGTCCTTCACCAGCGGCAAAATATAAAGTGGTATGACTAGCATTTAAACAAACACCAGTAAATAATTCATAATCACTATAAAGACCATAAGTAACCGCAATTTCTGAACAATCATTACCTAAATTCGTACCAACTAATTTAATAACATCCCCACCTTTAGTGTCCATAGTACCAACCCAATAGGTACCATCAATTTTATAACGAGAACCACCGAATACATCACTTACAGCAGGTGGAATATAATTAACAAGGAAAGCTCCAGCAGGAGTAACAGGTACAGGAGAACCACTATTATCTAATTCTAATTCGACAACTAAATTAGTACCAGCACCAGCAGGAGTTAAGCATCGTACTTCAGTTGTACTATAGACAGTACAACTAGTAGTAGTAAATCGTTTAGTAATATTACCACCACTACCAACTTTATTAAAATGTACTTTAGCAGTATAAGTAGTTTTGAAATTTGTACCATAAATAAACAATTGTTCACCACCGGAAGTACGTGCAGGACTAGTAGTAGCATTTGTACCAACTTTGAAATCCGTAACGGTAGGTGCAGCAGTATTATTTACATTTGCGAGTACATAAACGGTAACAACGGATGAAGATGAAGAAAATGTATCCGTAACACTAACCGTTGCGGTATACACGGCACGGCATAAACGTCCATTGGAAAGGAAAGGAGTATTAGAAAACCCCCATACCGAACGATCAACATTCCATTTTAAGAAAGCTGCCGAAGCGGATGGATTATCAAAAGCAAATAATGTATTTCCATTAGCTGGATCAACATTACCACCGATAAAAGACCAAGTATGAGTATTACCTGCATCTTCATCTAAGAATTCAATTGGTGATGGAAATAAGGCATTAAGAGTTGCATCGTTTTCATCGATATCAAAATATTGGGTAGCAGGTACCGTAGGAGGATCATTGACATCGGTTAAAGTAACCCGAACATTAATACTATCAGTTAATGATGGATTTACACTATCAATAACACGAACACGAAGATTATAAATTGATTGTTTTTCAAAGTTTAATTGAGTTGGTACCGAACTATTTACTGTTAATTGACCGGTAACCGCATTAATAATCATTAAACCACCTGAACCATCAACTTCAATACTGTAAAGATTATTACGATAACCAACGGGTACATCGGGATCATTACCCGCTACAGGAGCACCAATAGCTGTACCTTTGATAGAATTTTCCGCAACCGTACGAGTAATAGGACCAGGTTTACCAGCAAATAAAGCTGGTTCATTTACATCGACTAATTGTACAGTAATATCACCAGAAGCAGCAGATGATGCTTGACCGTTAGGTTCTACACGAACCGTAACCGTGTAAGTTGCTTGAGTTTCATAATCAAGAGTTTGGGTAGTATCATCAACATAATTAAGATATAATTGACCAGAACAACTATTGATCGCAAATCGATTTTTACCAATACCTGAAGGTGGATTTTCCGCCGTAATTGAGAATGACATGATCGCTCGAGCAGCATTCGAATAAACTTCAATAGGACGACCAACATCTGTATCAATATAAGAATTTTCATTAACTTTTTGGATAACGGTAGTATTAATAGTTGGAGGATTAATACTACAAACTAAATCACTAGTATCCCAAGCACCTTGAGCAGAAATTCCGTCCCAACCACAGGTACGAGCAGCACTACCACCGGAAATAAAATAACCCGGAGCACAAGTGTAAGTACATTTTGTACCAGGGAAAGCATTAATACAATTACCACCAGCATCACAATCAGTTTCATATTTCAGAGTACGATATTGTCCTTTACCTTCGGATAAAAATCCTAAAGAACCAAAACGATTATCATTATTCGTAACATTGAAATGATTCGCTCCATCCCAAGCGATACTAATTTGATTACTACGTACAGTAACGGTTACTTGATACGTAACACCGGTCATAATTGCATAAGTTTTATTAACAAGTTTATTCATTACTCCATTAGTAACTGAATAAAGAGCAACTTCTTTAGGATTTAAAGATGATGTAGTACTATCAAATACTAAACGATAATGATTTTTATCATCTAACCACCGGAAAACAACACCACCTTTACCATTTTGAATTACCATTTGGGTAGTAAAAACTGTATTTAATGAATAACCAATATTATCTTGCCATGCTGGAGCATCAATAACCATAATAGCTGGTTTATAAGTATTACATGGCATACCTGTAGTATCTACAAGTACAATACCGGTACTAACTTTCCATACATTATTACGTTCAATACGAGGTATACGAGGATGAGTTAACCATTTGGTATCAAAAAGTGTATCAGGGAAATTATTATCATAATTAAGAATAGTACGAATACATGAACCAATATTTAATGGAGCAACTAATGGTAAACATTGTTTTTCACAAACAATTGGTGAATTAGTCCATTCACCGGCTAAACATTCATGATTAGAATCACCATGACTACGTGAAAAACCAGCATTACAAGTTTGTAAACATTCTTCACCAAAACGAGCACCAATACATTGATCTTTTAATAATCCAGCATCACCATTTTGTGCATTAGTAGAATTTAATGTTGGACAAGTTAAATAATATTTATCATCTAACCATGCTAACACATCATTACGTTCTTGTAATGTATGAGTCGTTTTATAAATTAATACATCAATAATAGTACCAAGATATACGTTAGTAGGTGAACCAATATATAAAGGAGTCGCAGAATTTAAAGTACCAGTATAAGTATTCGAAGTAGTACCAAAATTACCCGATATCCAACCTGTTTCTTTATTATTTAAAGTACCACTAATCGTTTTTATGGATGATGAACCAGTACCCGAAGTAACGTTAATATGTAAACCCCATACACCCCATTTACGAGTATCAGTATAAGGTAAATATTTATTACCGGATAAAGGATTAGAACCCATCCATATAAAATCTAAAGACATCCCACCAGCAGCACCATGAGATATTTCCCAACTTTGGGAACTACCTTTGATAATTGCTTCCCCATACGAAGCATAACTATCTTGTTTACTTAAGACATATACAGCAAAACCAGCTGCATCAGGATCTAAGGAATCTGCATCGGGTAAAGCAAAATATTGACCACTTTTCATATTAATACCCGAATGACAATATAATAAATTTTCAACAACGGATGGTTGTAATGATGTGGTTGCTTGTGAAGCAACTTGAGTACCATCGTTTAATGCCGTCCATGATGATACTTTATTGGTAACAATATTACCATTAATATCACGGGTAGCACGTAAATCAGCAGAAGAAAAATGTACAGATAACTGATTAGTAGGAAGCGTGGGTACACTTTCCACTACCAGTATCGGTAAAAGACAGGAAAGCCACGTAAGACGGACCATTGTCTTAAGTGATTACCTGATTACCAAAACTAATAAAAAA
>Ga0255266_1000125_pt1 | contig 11592 bp, 9 predicted proteins | sample AtltaT_24_FD_183669 | JGI IMG/M metagenome (GOLD analysis project Ga0255266, IMG submission 183669) | Metatranscriptome of freshwater microbial communities from Altamaha River, Georgia, United States - Atl_Cont_RepB_0h (Metagenome... | ecosystem: Environmental > Aquatic > Freshwater > River...
CTTGCAGTACCAAGGCATAGGAAGTGCGCGGCTTGCAATACCAAAGCATAGGAAGTGTCGTGTCGACAAAGTCATTCGTGGAAACTTTACCCGAACAAAGCCCTCAACTCATCCTCGCCTCAACCTCGGTCTACCGCAGGGGCTTGCTTGAACGATTAACGAGTCATTTCAAGCAAATCTCGCCTGATGTCATCGAGGTACAAAAGCCTGGCGAGGCCGTTGAAGCGATGGCCCTTCGTCTTGCCCTTGAGAAAGCAAAGGCGGTAGCGCGCCTGCACCCCGGGGCGCTTGTGATCGGTTCGGACCAGGCGGCCACCATCGACGGCTTTGAGGCGATTGGTAAGCCAGGTCACCGCGCGGCTGCCATGGAGCAACTCCGCTGGGCCAGCGGCAAGACGCTCCATTTTTTTACCGCTTTAGCCCTGGTTCGAGGCGTCACAGCTGAGCATGGCGAGCATCAGCTTGCGGCATTTCAGCGTACGGCGGTTGTTGAAACCACTGTTAAATTTCGCGAGCTAAGTGACACCCTCATCGAGCACTACCTTGATAGGGAGCCGGCCTACGATTGCGCGGGTTCAGCAAAATGTGAGGGCCTTGGCATTGTGTTGATGGAATCGATTCAATCAGAAGATCCCACGGCATTAATTGGTCTCCCGCTCATACGCCTCAGTCAATTTCTTGCCGATGCAGACTATGACATCTTCAGCGCTGATTCTGCTGCCGACTGCGCTTGACCCCGATAGCGATCCGGAGCAATCCTTGCCCGGACCAGTGTTAGCCCAACTCCGATCGCTCACTCATTTTGTCGTTGAGGATGCGAAGTCTGCACGTGCCTGGCTTAAGCGTTGCGCGTGGCCCCAACCGCTGCCGCAGGCTTTGATGCAGGTCTGGAATGAGCACACCGCCCAAGTAACTGCGCAAAGCGATGCAGTGATCAAGCAGGTACTTGACTGGCTTGAAGCCGGCCATTCGGTTGGGCTTTTGTCGGAGGCTGGTCTTCCCGCAATTGCCGACCCAGGGCAGGCATTGATCGCAGCAGTTCATGCCAACGGCTACGTCGTGAGACCGCTGGTTGGGCCATCGTCCATCATGCTCGCCCTCATGGCATCGGGGCTTAATGGCCAACATTTTGAGTTCAAGGGCTACCTGCCTGCTGCTAGCGATGCCCGCGAGGCGAGCCTTCGCAGCTTGGAGCACTCAAGTCGGCAAGACGGGCGAAGCATTATTTTTATTGAAACACCTTACCGAAATGATGCGATGATGGCGTCGCTTCGTGCTGTCCTGAGCGACGAAACCTGGATGTGCGTCGCTAGCGCTCTGGGAAGCCCTAAGGAGCGGATCTACGCTAAAACCATCGCTCAGTGGAAGCAGTTTGCGTGGTCGCCGGGTCGCGATCCGGCGGTATTCATCCTCGCATGCAACAAGGCAAAAGAAAGTCGATTAACGAAGGCGGTTGGTGGTCGACATGATTTGAAGGCCCATCGTCGCAAGCACTTTTGAAGTCTCCACACCGACGCGCCTGGCAAATCGCTCGGCCAGCGAAGGGCGTGGACTGAAGTCGACCACATCGTCAGCTTTGATGACGTCACGAGCGACTTGGTCAACAGAACCTCGCGCATCGGCGAGGCCGAGTTTGATCGCCTGATCGCCACTCCAAACCCGACCGCTAAAAAGTTTGTCATCGTCTTGCAAGCGTTCGCCCCGCCCCTTTTTAACCGCCTCGATAAAGTTCTGGTGCAGGGCTTCGAGGGTGCTTTGCAAGTGCAGGCGTTGCGATTCACTTAAGGTGCTGAAAGGGTCAAGCATTGCCTTATCGGTTCCGGCGACGAAAAGCCTGCGCTCAATGCCAAGTCGCTTCATCGCCTCGGTGAAGCCAAAGCCATCGAGACGCACACCGATCGATCCAACGAGGCTATTGGGATCTACAAAGATCTTGTCACTTGCTGCGGCGATGAAGTAACCGCCCGATGCACAAATATCCTCAACAACGGTATGGATCGGAATCTCCGGGTGCTTCTCACGTAGTCTCAAAATCTCGTGATACACGATGGACGCTTGAACCGGCGAACCGCCAGGGCTGTTGAGCCGAAGGATCACGCCCGCTGTGCCCTGATCCTCGAACGCAGCACGCAACGAACCGGTGATCTGGTCGGCACTGGCGTCGGATTCGTGATCGATTTCGCCTCGGATATCGATTAAGGCAGTGTGGCGATCAGGCTTGGCGGTTTCATGCCCGCTGACGTGGCGCCACTCATACCAAAATAAGAGCAAAACCAGGATAAAAAGACTTCTAAAAGCGATGGCCCAACGGCGCTTGCGCACCTGTTCGCGTTGATTTTCCTCAAGAAGTCTCAGCAGCGCAGCTTGTTGAATGTCATGCGCGGTCGCCCAGGCATGGCTTCGGTCTGCCCGCTCGCTTGGGGCTGCCGGCTCGCTTTGGTTTGGATCATGACTCATGCTGAGCCCTTTGTTGACGCCTGACTTGAATACGACCGTCTTCGATCCGGCACTCGAGTGGTTCCAAGGACCGCCCTTTGCAAGGTCCGTCAACACACAGGCCGCTTTGGGGTTCGTACATAGCACCGTGGGTCGCGCACACAAGATACTGGCCGGTATCATCAAAAAATGCGCCCTCCAGCCAGTCAAGCTCTACCGGCACATGGGCGCAGCGGTTCAAGTAGGCATGGGCCCTGCCCTGAAACTGCACGACGAAGGCTGAAACCTCGCCGCCAGGTCCAGGTATCAAGGTTCTGAGGCCGGTGCCGCCATCTTGCAAGTCATGTGCGCTTCCGGCGTCGGTCCAAACCGTTTTCCATGTCGAGGTAATCGAGTCAGTCATGGGTTAACCTGGGTGTTCAACCATTGGGCTAAGGTGGGCGTGTCAGCAAAAATCGCTTCGGGCTGAGCAAGCGCGAGATCTTCCGCACTATGAGCGCCATAGCTTACTGCGACTGCCCGAGTACCCGCAGCTGCGGCCATTTCAAGGTCATGGGTTGTGTCACCAATCATCATCGCGCGTGAAGGGTGAATGTCGAGCGAGCTCAGCAAATCGAGCAGCATCCAGGGATGGGGTTTGGGGTGCCCTTCGTCTGCGGTGCGTGTTTCAGTAAAAAATCGTCGCCACCCGGTTTGTTCTAGCACGCGATTGAGGCCCATCCGCGACTTCCCCGTTGCAATCGCCATCGGTACCCCAAGACTTTGAAGTTGCTCAAGCATGGGTACAACGCCTTCAAACGCACCAAGCGCTGGTTCGCTATGAAGGTAATGGTGGCGATATCGATCGACGAACGCCGCTACGTCTTGCTGAGGCAAATCGGGTACGGCGTGTTTAAGACTATCGCGTAGACCAAGGCCAATGACCCATGCTGCCTTCTTCCTATCCGGCACCTCAAGCCCGAGATCACGCGCTGCCGACTGGATGCTATGGGCTATCGCGCCTGTTGAATCCATCAAGGTTCCGTCCCAGTCAAAGACTACAAGATCCAATGCCACATCGATTCCTTTTGTATGCTTTGCCTAAGATTCAATGCCGCTTGCCCATGACTTAAAGCTTAGCGGGACTGGTGCACAAAAACACAAGCGTCCACCGCTTGCCTGAGGCCAGGCGAGCTCGAGTCGCCAGGCATGTAATAGCATTCTTCTCAGTCCTTGGGTTCGTAGATGGCGATTCAGCGCGAAATCGCCATAGCGCTCATCTCCAAGAATAGGGAAGCCTTCGTGGGCTAAGTGAACGCGGATTTGGTGGGTGCGCCCAGTTTCAATACGAACCAAAACCGTCGAAATCTGGCTCGGTGTGTCCCGCTCGAGGCTGCCCAGGCCACGGATAACTGACACGGCTTCCACGCCTTCTTGTTCAACACGAACAACCCGCTCTCCGGCAGCGCCCGTGTAGCGTTGAAGGCGATGGCGTAACACGCGATCACGCTTCGGTACTCGTCCGCTTACCACGGCGATATAGTGCTTTTCACTGACGCGCTCTCGAAAGGCGCGATGGAGTTGCAGCAAGGCGTTGCGCCGTTTGGCGAGCACTAAAACGCCCGAGGTCTCACGATCGAGTCGATGTCCAAGTTCAAGGAAGGCAAGTTCAGGTCGTTGTAAACGAAGCCACTCGATGAGTCCTCGGCTTATCCCGCTACCGCCGTGAACCGCTACACCTGCGGGCTTATCAATGACCAGGAGCGACTCGTCTTCGAACAAGACAGCAAACGATGGGCTTTCCATCGTTGAAGCAGGCTTTCCAAGGGTCTTTTGCGAGGCTTCGATCCCGTGTAACTTTGACTGGCTTAGGTCCCTCAAGGGTGGTATGCGCAAATCCTCCCCTCCCTCGAGTCGATGTTGAGCATCTACTCGTTTGCCATTTAAGCGAACCTCCCCACTGCGAATCATGCGATAGATCCTGGTTTTTGGCAGTGACTTGAGCCTAGCGATCAAATAGTTGTCGAGCCGTTGCCCGGCGTACTCGGGGTCGACAACACTATGCTGCGCGTTATGCCATGTCATGTGGGTTATACTGGTTTGTCTGAGTAAAGATCCGGACTCGCGTTAACGCCTGCGATGTATGCAGTTTGATGTCGTCAACACCAGTCCGAAGTCGCGCAAGAGGCTCGCATTGTGCCTTAAAGCCCCGAAATATGCGGCCTTTGCCGCCCGAAATCGGCGCCTAGCGCGTCATCCAGACAAACGAATGATGCGCGGCTCCGGATGGTCCGGGGTGCCTGGCGAGCGAGACAGTTTCTCGATCCTTACGATGAAAAGGATTCTTTGCAGCAATGGCTTTTACTGAGGCTTATAGACGGCTTATGAAGGTGAATTAAGCGCTGCGAACACACCCGGTCGCGCCGGGAAGAGCGACTGCTCTCGTTCCATTGGGCTGGCAACGCAAGCCACGCCGGTGCGAAGGAGTGCAAATGAAGCGAATGTTGTTTAACGCAACCCATGCCGAAGAGCTCAGGGTTGCAATTGTCGACGGTCAAAAGCTGATCGACATTGATATCGAAAGCGCTGGACGAGAGTCTCGCAAGAGTAATATTTACAAGGCCGTGGTCACTCGCGTAGAGCCTAGTCTCGAAGCCTGCTTTGTGAACTATGGCGAAGACCGCCACGGTTTTCTCCCTTTTAAAGAGATTTCTCGCTCCTACTTCAAGCAAGGTAGCGAGTCGGGTCGCGCGCGGATTCAAGATGTGATCGCCGAAGGTCAAGAACTCATTGTCCAGGTCGAGAAGGAGGAACGCGGCAACAAAGGTGCCGCACTCACAACCCTGATATCACTTGCTGGGCGCTATCTTGTCTTGATGCCCAACAACCCGAGAGGTGGTGGTGTGTCGCGGCGTATCGAAGGTGAAGATCGTCAGGAATTACGTGAGACGATGGAAAAGCTTCAGATCCCTTCGGGCATGAGCTTAATCGCACGCACGGCAGGTATCGGAAGAAGTGCCGAAGAGTTACAGTGGGATCTTAATTATTTACTTCAACTGTGGCGAGCGATCGAGTCGGCGGCTAACGACAATCGGGCCCCAATGCTGATTTATCTCGAATCGAGCCTGGTGATTCGAGCCATCCGCGATTACTTCTCGCCCGACATTGGTGAGATCCTGATTGATACCGAAGATATTTACGAGCAGGCCAAAGCCTTCATGTCGGTGGTGATGCCCGATAACATGGGGCGCGTGAAGCGTTACAGCGACGATGTGCCCTTGTTTTCACGCTTTCAAATTGAGCATCAGATCGAAACCGCCCACTCAAGGGTGGTTCCGCTGCCCTCGGGTGGTGCAATTGTCATTGACCACACAGAAGCGCTGGTCGCCATCGACGTGAATTCAGCGCGTGCAACTCGTGGAAGCGATATCGAAGAAACCGCCATGCGCACCAACATCGAGGCGGCTGATGAGGCTGCCCGTCAGATGCGCTTGCGCGACTTAGGCGGATTGATCGTTATCGACTTCATCGACATGGAGTCGAGCAAAAATCAACGCGAGGTTGAGTCCCGACTCAAAGATGCCCTTCACTATGACCGGGCGCGAGTCCAAATGGGGAAAATCAGTCGATTTGGGCTGATGGAGTTGTCGCGCCAACGCCTGCGCCCTGCCCTCAATGAGGGCTCGCACATGACATGCCCGCGTTGCAATGGGACCGGTGTCATTCGGGATGTGGAGTCCTCTGCGCTGCATGTGCTGCGCGTGATTCAAGAAGAGTCGATGAAAGAAGGGAGCGCAGCGGTTCACGCCCAAGTGCCTGTCGAAGTAGCGACCTACTTGCTCAACGAAAAGCGAGCTGAGATCCACAAAATGGAGGCTCGCTTGAGGGTTGAGATCATTCTTATTCCCAACAAGTATCTTGAAACGCCGCACTACAAGCTTGATCGCCTCAAGCATGACGATGAGCGACTGGGTTCGTATCGAGTGAGCTACGCGCTTGCCGATGGGCCCCAGGAGGATACGAGCTTTCTGGATTCAAAATTTGATGGCCACCGCAAGCCTCAAGAAGCTGCAGTCAAAGGCATTACACCAACGGCGCCTGCCCCAAGTAGCCCGTCAGATCGTCAGGGTCCAGTGGCTAGACCTACCCCTTCGACGGGACCTGCATCGGGCCGTATGGATGCAGCCAACAACCCAAGCCATCAAGCGCAGGCGACATCGGCAGGTGCTCCCGCTAGTCCGGCACCTGCCTCTGTCCCCTCAAGTGAGGGTTTCCTGGGCAAGGTTTTGGGATGGTTTAGACGCAAACCCGCTAATGAAGCTAGGGCTGAACAGGTAAGTCCAAATGCAGCGGCTGCCACAGCAGCCTCGGTTCAAACCGGTAGCGCGGTTTCCGGAACAGCTAGTGGCACACCCGATTCAGCTGAAGCGCGCACGGATGGGCGTGAGCGCAGAGGGCGTGACCGCCGTGAACGGGGTGGTCAGCGTTCAGATCGCGGTGAACGTGGCGAGCGCCAAGATCGTGGCGATCGAAGTGTGCGCCAAGACCGCAGCGATCGTGGTCAACCCAGAACTGATCGACAAGACAGAGATGACAGAGGCGAGCGCTCTGATCAACGCGGCGAAAGGACGGATCGGCAAGAACGTGGCGATGTGCGAGCTGAAGCAAGCGATACGCGCGAGCGTTCGTCACGAACCGAACGAAGCGAACGAAGCGAACGTGGTGAGCGAGGTGATCGTGGTGAGCGCCGTGACAAACGCAAACGAAGCGACCAAGAGGACGGCCAACAAGACCTGCAGCCACTGCTGCCACTCGCGGCGACTGACCCAGGCGCGACTCAAGCTGCGGCCACGTCGGCAGTCGTACCTACCAATGAGGCTGCTGCAGACGAGGAAGACAACCAGGACAGTTCAGACCGACCCAAGCGTCGTCGTCGACGCTCGCGCCGAGCGACGGGCGCTGAGGACGGCGGTCTCGGTATTGAGATTGGCGAATCATTACAAGCTGGACGCGAGCCCGGCAGCGCCAATGTGCCAAACGAGCCTCGAGTGGAGCCGCTCGATGAGCTGCCTAAGGCGGCCATTGAGACGGTGGTTGCCGAATCTAAGGCAGCTGAAGCAACGGAGCCTGTGGCGGCAAATCAGGCTGACGTGGAGGTTCGATCTATCGAAGTGACTCAGCCTATAGAAGCGGTCGCGGCCTTGCTACCGAGCAGTCCAACTCCAATGACTGACACGCAAGAAGCCAAGCCTGAAACGCGAGAGGTCAGTGCCAACGCTTCGCTCGAGCCTCAAGCGCCTGCACCCTCTCCCGAGTTACAAGCGCCAGTACCCTCTCCTGAGTCACAAGCGCCTGCGCCCTCTCCCGAGGATATTCGACTTAGCATCGAAAAGGCGGGGCTCGAGCTGATCGAGACTTCCAAGCAGGTTGATGCCGACTCGGGTGCGGTTCAAGTGAAACCAAGAGTTGTTCGAAAGCGCAAGCCGCTCGCAAAAATGGAAGAAGAGCCCCTACAAATGGTAGAGACATCCCGAAAAGAGTAGGCCTCAGGCCTCAGCATCATCGCTCCAGCGACTTAGGTAATGAGCGAAAAGACGATTCGATTGGTCGATCAACGGTATCAGGCGCGGCCCATGCCAGCGCCTGAGCCGGCACTTGTGAGCAGTCTTTTGAGGGATCAACTCGGACGTAGGCTTCATGACCTAAGGGTCTCAGTGACCGATCGCTGCAACTTCAGGTGCTCTTATTGCATGCCGAAGTCAGTTTTTGATCGAGACTACGTATTCTTGCCGCAATCTTCGCTGCTGTCGTTTGAGGAAATTCATCGACTTGTCCGCGTTTTTTTGATGCTCGGCACAGAAAAAGTACGTATTACGGGTGGTGAGCCTCTGCTACGGAAACACCTTGAGCGTTTGATCGAGATGCTGGCAAGCTTAGGCACCCTATCTGGAAAGCCACTCGATCTCACGCTTACCACCAATGGCGCCTTGCTGCGCAGGAAAGCACGCAACTTACGTGAGGCGGGCTTGAGTCGATTGACGGTGAGCCTGGACGCTATCGATGATCGGGTGTTTAGGAAAATGAATGACGTCGAGTTTCCAGTGGCGGATGTCTTGGATGGGTTAAACGCAGCCAACGAGGCTGGCTTTACTGACATAAAAGTCAACATGGTGGTTCAACGTGGTGTGAACGAGCATCAAATCCTCCCAATGATTGAGTATTTCCGCCACTCGGGACACATTCTGCGCTTCATCGAATTTATGGACGTTGGCTCGAGTAACGGATGGACCATGACTTCGGTTTTTTCAAGCTCAGAAATTCTAAAACTTGTTGAAAGTCAGTACCGCATTCATCAGCTTGCCGAAAACTATGCTGGAGAGGTTGCGCGGCGTTGGGCCTTTGACGATGGTAGTTTGGAGTTTGGACTCATCGCTTCAGTCAGTGAGCCTTTTTGTCAAAGTTGCACGAGGGCGCGCCTGTCAACAGATGGAAGACTTTACAGCTGCCTTTTCGCCAGCGAGGGCTGGGATTTACGAAGTCTGCTCAGAGGCGGTACTCCCGACGGCGATCTTGCTGCATCGATTGCTGCGTTTTGGCATCAGCGGCTTGACCGCTACTCCGAACTTAGGACCGAAGCAACGAGCAGTCTTCGCAAGCGTCAAAAGATCGAGATGAGTTACATCGGCGGATGATAGCGCTAAGCCAGTCAAGCCTGCCTGCAACCACCGCAATCACGGCAAAAGATGAACACGCCCTGACGCGCGAGGTCATGATCGCTGGTGAACATCCATTGTGTATTTACTTCGATAAGCGAGAGATGGTTACGCTGATGACCTTGGGCCGCGCTCCGGAATTACTTACGTTGGGATGGTTATTGAATCAACGGATCATTGAGCAGGCGAGCGATGTTTCAAGTATTCAAGTCGACTGGGACACAAGTGCTGCCGCCGTGACTAGTCGGACTCTGGCCCAAGCGGGAAAGTCATGGTGGGAGCAGCCAGAGCGTCTTGCCCGTTTCGAGGAACGAATGGATCGCAAAACCGTGACCACTGGATGCGGTCAGGGGACCATGTACAGCGACTTAATGGCAACCGTACGATCAGACGCTGAAAGCCTCGGATCCTTCAACGAAGCTTCAATCAGTAAATCACAGATTCACCGCGTCATTGCGCAGGCACGACATCATCAGGCCGTGTACCAGGAAGCTGGCGGTGTCCACGCTTGTGCGCTTGCTGATAACAAGCCGGGGTCGGATGGAGGTTTTCTATACTTCATTGAAGATGTTGGTCGCCATAACGCAGTTGATGCGATCACCGGTTGGATGTCGATTGAAGCGCAAGGTCCTGAGGATAAGATTTTTTACACCACGGGCAGGCTGACCTCAGAAATGGTGATCAAGTGTGCACAAATGGGCATTGCAATTCTTCTATCGCGGTCTGGCATCACAGCCATGGGCTACGAGTTGGCGCAAGAACTTGGTATCTGCCTTATCGGTCGTTGCCAGGGCAAGCACTTTCTCGTCTACAGCCACCCCGAGCGCGTAGACTTCGAAAGCTAAGCAAGCATGCGAGTGATAGCTTCAGCGGATGGCCTTAGCCCAAGAGCCAGGATAACCGGCTTGGTGCTGGCTGGAGGCTTGAGTCGGCGCATGCAGATGGTGGCGAGTGGCCCAGAACCTGTTGATAAGGCCCTTATACCTTGCGCAGGTAAGCCGCTGATTGCGTGGACCTTGCAGCGCTTACAGCCACAGGTCGACGAGGTATTGATCAATTGCAATCGAAGACACGAAGTCTTTGCTGCCATGGGTCATCAAGTACTTGGTGACAAACTCGAAGGCTTCGCTGGCCCACTTGCAGGTATGCACGCAGCCCTCCACGAACTCGCCCATCGCTCGGAGCGCGCGATAACCGCGCAATGGCTGCTCACAGTTCCCTGCGATTGCCCGTTTTTTCCTGAAGATTTAGCTCAAAGCATGTTAGCTAGCGCCAAGGAAGATTCCGAGCTGGTTGTTGCACGAAGTCCTGAAGCTGAACAGCCTGTATTTTTACTGATGCGCCCTGCTCTGCTTGCTTCGCTTGAACATTTTTTAAAGCGTGGTTTTAGAAAGATTGATCAATGGTATCAATCACTTAAATATGTTTCTTGCGAATTCGTCGAGCCTTTAGCCTTCCGGAACATCAATACGCCCGAGGAGTTAATCGAGGCAGAGCGCATTCTGGGTTCACCCCATCTCGACATCGAGGGCTTAGCGCAAGATATTCACATACTCGAGTCTGTCCAGGTTAGGGAGCCAAGTGCCGATCTGAGCCAAGCTCAGGAATCGATTCCTATGATTCCCATCGAAGCGCTGCGTAAGGTGTTACTCGATCGACTGCGTCCTCTGGAGCGGTCTCACTGGCTTTCCCTTGCCGATTTACATGGGCAAGTGCTAACGCAAAGCCTGACCGCACCCTACAACGTGCCATCGCATCAAAACAGTGCGATGGATGGATTTGCCATAAGATTCAGAGATTTAAGATCTGATGTTCAGGTGCAATTGCCAGTTGGCGATCGGATTTTGGCCGGCCACCCTAGCCCCTCATCGCCACCAGAACATCCACATGCGCTAAGGGTCATGACTGGGGCGGTACTTCCCGAAGGTTTCAATGTCGTGGTGCCGCAAGAGCTTTGCAGCCTGCGAGACGACCGCGTTGTGATTCCCGCAGGGCAACAATGCGGACAGCATGTACGTTTGGCTGGTGAGGACATCGCTTTTGGCGATCGGGTGATCGAGTCGGGAACACGCCTTTCGGCCATTCACATGGGGCTAATGGCATCGCTGGGAATCGCACAAGCCCGAGTGCGTGGTCCTTTACGGATTGCAATTTTGTCAACCGGCGATGAAGTACTTGATCCAATGGCCTCCGAAGAGCGAGCACAAGGACAACTCTTTGACAGTAACCGTTTCATGTTGAAGGCGTTCTTGGCTAAATGGCCTTCAATCGCCATTCACGATGCCGGGATCATTCCCGATGACCCAAATCGTCTTGAGCAGACGCTGCGCGAGCTTAGCCACTCGCAAGACATGATTATCTCGTCGGGTGGCGTTTCGGTCGGTGAAGCAGACTTCACCCGCAGTCTTATGGCGAGATTAGGGCAAGTTCATTTTTGCACCGTCGCGATGCGTCCAGGTAGGCC
>Ga0255266_1000126_pt1 | contig 11509 bp, 1 predicted proteins | sample AtltaT_24_FD_183669 | JGI IMG/M metagenome (GOLD analysis project Ga0255266, IMG submission 183669) | Metatranscriptome of freshwater microbial communities from Altamaha River, Georgia, United States - Atl_Cont_RepB_0h (Metagenome... | ecosystem: Environmental > Aquatic > Freshwater > River...
GTATACAATTTTTTTATTTCGAATATAGCAAATTTTCTTACTTTTATTTTAACTTAACCTTGACGAGCTCCCCAGAAAACGGCAGCTGGACCATTCGAGGGTTGTCCATTTGGATTTGCCCCGGGGTTAGCAGTATTATTTAACACCGCTGCCCCATTACGAGCTAATGGATTATTACCAGGATTCATCGAACTTGCTTTGGCTAATACTGCTCGAGCTCGTGAAGCTGGACCTAATACGGTAGGATTACGACTCGGATTATTAACATTTAATGGTACCATAGCATTCGGATTACTACTATTATTAGGATTATTATTAAAAACGGTTAAACCACTGGTATTATTCATCGATTGATCTTGAAAGATACCACTTTCATTTAAAGATTGATTATTAAAACTATTATTATTATTTTCGGGAGGATTATTATTACCGGAAGGAATAGCAAAACGTACACTAGATTGTGAAGGTGGTGGTTGATAATTTGGACCGGTAGAAGAAGCATTGGACATATTTAATTGCGCATTACTTATATTATTTCCATCATTATTAAACATCATATTTCCACGAGGGGAAGAAGGTGCATCGCGTGGAGATAATGAACCATCTCGACGAGGAGAAGGTAAATCCATCATAGTTCCATCCATAAACGAAGTATTATTATTCATAGTATCAAAATTTGGTTCTTCATAATAATTACGGGCTACACCACCATCACCACCAGCTGCAACCGAATCTAATTCTAAATCTTCCGGTGGTAATGGTACATTCGCTAATAATTGCATTAATTTACGTTGTTGTTGTACTAAGGTAGCAACTAAACTTGCTTCAACTTGTTTTAATGCTTCTTCTTTACGTGTACGGGCATCTTCAAGATCTTGCATTTTACGTTCGACTTCACTTAATGCTGCACGACGATCACTAATTTTAACTAATGCTGTATCCATATCTCGATCTAATCGTTTTTTCTTACGAGTTAATGCTACATTTACGGTACCATCTTTTTCAATTACACTTTGTTTACTTAATTCTTGCATTTCTTTTTCAATCGCTCGAATAGTACCTTCAACTTCACTAACTTGTCCACCTAAACTTGATGCTGCTTTACCAGCTTCCGCTTTGGCTTCACTTAAACTCGCTAATTCTTGCGCTAACGTTGTACTCTTTACTTTATGTTGCATTAACATTTCACGTTTAAACGATGTTAAAGTTTCTTGCATATTTGCACGGACCCGTAATAATACACGGAATTTTCCTTTTTGTTCGTCTAAAACTTGTTCTAAATGTCCATATTTATCCGCCCATTCAGTATTTAGAGCTTGTAGATCTTGTATACGACGATTTTCCGCATCATGTTTGACGCGATTAAGTACCGAAATATATCGTCCAGCTAATAAATAAGCTCGTAAATTAGCTAATAATCCTGATCGTTTTTGAGCTGCAACGATACCTTTTAATCGTTTGGTTTCGGCTTTTTCTTTCTTTAATTCTTCTTGTGCTTGTATGGTATCTTCTTGGGCTAAATCCCGTTCATCTCGTAATTTGGTCATCGCACCTTCGATACTACCGAGTAATTTTTCACTTTCCACACGTAATGCATCCATCGCTTCTTCTTGTTCTTCGGTAGCTTGTTGACGTACCGCATCGATAGCTTTGGCACGTTCTTCGGCTAATTTGGCAGCTTGTTCGGCTAATGCTTGTTCTTTTTCTTCCCGAGCACGTTGCATAGCTTCCGCCAAAATGCGTGCCGCAATTGCTCGTTCCCGTTCAATAGCTTCGGCAACTGCTCGTTCCTTTTCTGCGATAAGACGAGCACGTTCTGCTTCGGCTTCCGCTTGGAATGCTTCTAAAGCGGATTGACGTTGGGCTTCTAATGTCGCCACAACATTTTCGATTTGACTTTGGTATTCAGCCCGTACCGCAGTTAATTCCGCTTCTCGTTCGGCCATTAATTCGGCAACTTTCGCTTCTAATTTGGCAACCCATTCAGCATTAAAGGCACCTAAGGCCGCAATCTTATCAGCTTCATCTTCAGCTCGAGCTTTGGAAATCGCAAATTCTAACGCAGCTTCGTGTGCACGTAATAATTGAATACGAGCTTCTTCCGTTTCCATTAATTTGGTTTCGTAACGAGCACTTACCGTTTCCATATGTTGTTGCGCAGCGGCTTGTAATTCTCCAACTAATTTGGAATGGGCTTCTCCTTGTTCTTGTAATAAGGATGTAGCTCGTTGTTGCCAAGCAGCATCGGCCGCGGCTAATAAGGCTTGCATTTCGTTTTTCGCGGCTTCTAATGCCGAGGTAATATCCGCCGCTGCGCGTTCTGCTAATGCTTGTTTTTCTTCTTCATGCGAAGCCCGTAAGCGTGCGATGGCAACTTCATGTTCCGCACGAGCATCATCTAACATGATAGCAGTAATACGTTGAGCATCTAATAATGCTTGTTCTTTATCCCGCATTACTTTTTCCACCGATACATCACGATCAACTAATGCTTCTTTAAAGGCAACTTCCATTTCCGCTTTATGTCGAGCTTCTAATGCAGCTTTTAAGGCGGTATGCATATTTGCCGCTTCTTGTTCAAATTCGGTAAATCGTGCGGTATATTCTTTACGTAATTTTTCCATTTCCGCATCTTTCATGGCATTACCAGCAGCAACGGCTTCGGCTACAGCTTGCGCCACCGCTTCACGACTTTTACTTTCACTCGCAGCTTTTTCTGATTCAAACATTTCACGCATTTGCATACGTAATTCTTCCATAGCGGTTGTACGAGCATATAATAAATCGCTTTGGGTTTTTTCCAAAATGGCTTCTAAATCAGCTAAACGAACATCACGAGCTGTAATGGCTTCATTAGCGGCAATAGCGGAATTTTGTAAAGCTGTTTCTAAGGTCGATTTTTCGTGCAGTAATTCTTCTCGGGCCGCAGCAAATGCAGCAGCATTTTGGGCCGCTGCTTGTTGCATTTCTTCCGACCGTGTTCGTAATGCGGTTTCCATTTCTTGTTGGGCCGCCGCTACTTGTTGTGATAACCAACCTTCGGCAGCTTGGGTGGCTGCTACAATCTGAGCTGACATTGCTTCTGCGGAATATTTCGCTTGCAATTTCACAGCCACATCTTCGGCATACATTAATGCCCGTTCCGCACGTTCATCGGCAGCACGTACGGCACTGGCGGCTTGTTCCATTTGAGTTCCTACAGCTTCTTGAATTACATCTAATTGAGCCGATAATTGTTTACGATCCATTTCTTGTTCGGCGATACGTTGACGTAAAACTTCTTGTAATGCTTCTGCTTCTTGACGAGAAGAAGTAACGGCTTCGGATACCGCACTTTGTAATGCAGCTAACGCTTCGACTTCCATTTTGTCACGTAATTCTCCTAATACTGAATAAGGTACCATCGTTTCTTGTAAAGTTTGAATTTCGGCTTGATATTGCGCACGTACTGCTTCAATCGCATTATTTGCAGCTAGTTGTGCATTAGCTAATTCTTCGGCAGCACCAGCCGCTTGTTTTAAGGCTTCGGCTTTCAAAGCTTCGATTTCTTTGGCATGGGTATCTTTTAAGTTTTGTAAGACTGCCGCATTACTAGCGGTAGCGGCTTTGGTAGCTTGACCTAATTCACGAGCAACATCGGCTTCTAATTCAGCAACACGTTCCGCTGCCGCCGTTTGGGCTTCTTCACGAACCCGATTAACGGAGGCTGCCGCCCGGGATTCAAATTCTTTGGTCATATCCATAATTAATTTATTTTGTTCTTCTGCATAGGAGGAACGTAAACGATCCAATTCTTCTTGATGATTACGACGTAAAGTTTCCATATCATTTTCATACGTTGTACGTAAACGAGCAACTTCACTTTCTTGAGCGGTTAAGAACCGTTGACGAATATCTTCGACGGCTGCAAGAGCTGCACCTTCTGATTGTGCCGCAATACTGGTTAATGCTTCTCGTTCTGCTGCAAAAGCCATTTCCATACGAAGACGTTCACCTTCCCAATTCGCTTTCGCTTCTTCAAATTGTTTACTAGTACGTTGTTCAATTTCCCGTATAGCAACTTCTAAATCTTTTACCGATCGTCCATCGGTACCAATTAACGCAGCTAATTTTTCTTCGTACATAGTCGTTTTTTCACTTAATTCTTTAGCATGTGTTTCATGAGCTTTTTTTAAGGATAATTGTAAATCATCCGTACGACGAGCTGCTTCATCGGCTTCTCGTAATAATCCGGCGATAATTGCGGCAGCTTGTTCATTATCGGCTTGTAATGAAACTGCCCGCGATGACCAAGCTTCTTCAATTTCCTTTAACCGAGCTTCCGTTTCACTAAGTAAGGCGGCTTGGGCTTGTTCCGTGGCGATACGTACTTCATTACGAATCGCTTCACCACGAGCTTCAGCAGCAACTAATGCTTCTTTGAGATTCGCAATTTGGGCAGTAGCTTCCGCAACTGCGGCATTACGAGCACTATCCGCCGCCGCAACCGCACGATCCCGTTCGGCTGCTAATGCGGCTTGACTTTCGTACACTTGCGCCATCATACGTTCCATTTCGGCAACATGTGTATTACGTAACGTTGCTAAGGCCATTTCACGATCACGATTAGCTTCAGCTCGCATACCTTCGATTAATTTATTAGTTTCTTGCATAAGACTATCCGCCGTCGAAGATGATGTTTTACGGAATTTTTCACGTTCTGCTTCTAATCGTGCATTCGCTTCTTGATTAGCTTTATCAACGGCTGCTTTAACGGCTGATTCTTTCATTGTATTTAATTTAGTTTCTAATTCTTTACGTTCATTTGCAGCATCGTTTTCCGCTTTACTAACTGCAGCTTGGATTCGTTTTTCAGCATCGCGTTGAGTTTCCGCTAATTTTGCAGTTAATGCGGCACGATCTTTATCAGCTTGAACATGAGCTTCATTTAATAAATTGGATAAACGATCAACTTCTCGTTTTTGGGCTTCTTGCATCGTACGCATACTTTCATTCCATTGGACTTCCATTTGCCGGAACATTTCGGCTTGACCAGCGACTTGATTATCCGCGGTTGCAGCTAAACGTCCTAATTCTTCATTAAATTGGGAACGAGCAGAATCCGCAGCCGTTTGTACTGCACGGTTTAATTCTATTTGCCATTGTTCTCGCGCACGAGCTACCGCAGCTTCAACGGCACGTACGGCTTCTGCTTCGGCTGCCGCTAACGTCGCTTGAACATCGGTCGCGGCTTGTTGACGAACCGCTAAAATTTCGGTTTCAGCAGCTGTTTTCAAAGCTTCAAATGTAGTTTGTACTCGTACGGCGGTATTTTCTTGTTCTTGGCGTAAACCATTAATAAGATTTTCTAATTCGGCAATTTGTTGCGCATGCGATGTTTGTAAATTGGCTAATTCTTCGGAATGGGTTTGTTTTTCATGTGCTAATAACGTTTCATTCGAAGTATTGGCCATAACTAATTCATCTAATCGTGCCTGTACTCGACCTAATTCGGTAGCATGACGAGCAACTAAATCCGCTTTCTCGGTCGCTGCGGCTGCTTGCATTTCTCGTAATCGACGTGAATTTTCATCCCCTAATTGTTGAACAGTATCTAACGCTTCCCGTACTGCTTTATCAACTGCAGAACGTTGAGCAGCTTCCGCAGCTTGTAATGCTGCCATATGCGATTCTTTTAAGGTACGTTCTTGGGCAGATAATCGAGATTCTAAGGTTGATCGTGCTTCCGCTTCGATCGCTTGTAATTTGGTCGCCCATTTTTCGGTTTCCGCTTTTAAGGTTCGAGCAGCTTCCGCTTTAGTTTCCGCTAAACGATTATTTAAATTTTTCGCCGCTTCATCACGCGCAGCGCGTTCGGCATTGGCAATAGCTGCCGCTTGGGCTAATTGCATTTCAGCAGCTTGTTGACGAACATCCGCTACCACTGCTTGTAACGCCATTTCTTTGGCGGCTAATTCTCCGCGGATCATATTTGTTGCCGCTCTTTCTCGTTCTAAGGTATCTTCTAACGATCGTATTTGTGGTAATAAAGTACTTTCGACTTCTTTACGAGCTGCGGCTGCCATAGAGGTTGCCATTTCGGAGGCACTACGAGCTTCTCCATCTTTCATAACGGCAATCGCGGCATCGGTTGCCGCTTCCCATTCGGCACGAGCAGCATTCACCGCATCCACAATGGCTCCTTGTAATCGCGTTTGTACTTCCCCTTCTAATTGTCCTAACACCGCTTGTAATCGAGCATCCGCGGCCGCTAATAAATGAATACGATTATCTTCTGCACTCATATTACTACGTTCAACCGCTTCACGACTAGCTTCTTGTAATCGACGAATATCATCCGCCATCGTTGTCGATACTTCCGCTACTGCGGATTGTAAACGTACTGCACTGGCGGTTTCTGCTTCCCGTACGGCTTGGGCTAATGCATTCGCTTGGGCAGCTTGTAATTGGGCTAATCGAGCAGCATATTGTTGTGCTGCTTCTGCCGCTTGACGTTCCGCATTTTGACGAGTATTACCTAATTCATTACGTAATGCAGCAACAGTGGCATGAGCGGCACCTAAAGCAGAACGTAATAATACCGGATCATCTTGTGGATTTACGGGTGGAGGAGGAATAGCTTTTTCTGCTTCTGCAGCCGATGCTCGTTCATTTGCAGCAGCAGCGGCGGCACGTAATTTAGCGGCTTCTTCTAAACTATCTTGTAATTGTTGAGAAATTTTCATGACTTCCGATTGTAATGATGTAATACGTCCTTCAAAACGACTATTCATTTCTTGACGAGCCGTTTCTAACGCACTACGTACACCTGCTTCATTAGCTAACGATAATTCTTTAATAGCGGCATCCCGTTCCGCTCGTTCGGAAGAACGAATGGATTCAATTTCGGCAGCTTTGGTAGCACGTAAAGTATTTAATTGTTCTTGCGATTTATGTAATTCTTGACGCATACGTTCGGCTTGTTCCCGTAAGACTCGTAATTCACCTTTCACCATCGTTGCTTCAGCGGCTGCACGGGTCGATGCGGCTCGTTCCGAAGCAATAATCGCCACGGTTGCATCATCGAGCATACTTACCGCAGCTGTCGATGTACCATTTGGAGACATAGTAACGGGATTACCGTTTTCATCTAAAGCTGGAGTAGACGAACGGGAAGGACGAGGACTAACATTATTACTACTATCATTGACGGAAATAATACGGGCACCACCACCGGCACCAAATAAGCGAGTAGATGTTGACGCTCCATTTTTACGTAAGGAAGCAACTTCGGAACGTAATGCGGCTAATTCAGCTTCTAACGCTGATCGAACGGGTATTAAGGCATCTAATTTTGAAGTGGCATCTAATCGAGCGGCTAAGGAAGCTTGTAACGATGTTTGGGCTTCGGCTAATTCACTACGTAATTGAGCAACGGTAGCTTGTAAATTTTCCGTTTCGCGTACTTTTTGCATTAAAGTACCTAATGATGCGGAAGTAGCGGAACCCGGACGAGAGACACCACCTGCACTCATATCGGTTAAAGCATTATTATTGATATTCGCATCATTATCCGTACGATTATTACTCATGGCCATACCGACTCGCGCACGTTCTGCATCTTCTAATTGGGAAATTTGGGCTTTCAAACGACGTCGTTCACTACGGAAATCATCAATTAATTTACTATTTGCGGCCGATAATTCTTGTCGAGCCGATATTTCATTTGCTAATGATTCCTTTATTGCATCTAATTCTAATTGTAATTGACGAACTTGAGCTGTATTGGCGGCTTGTTGAGGATTAGGAGCATTAGATGTGCTTGCCGAATTATTAATATTAGTATCATTAAATAAATCTTCGACCGGATTAACGGGAGTTAAACCACCACTAATGATTTGAGCACCAATATTACGTGCAATACCCGTTGTACGACGTTCACTATTAGTATTTAATCCTCCCGTAATCGAATTACGAGGTGAAGGTGCTCGTCGACCCGTTTGGGTAGAGGATTGCGGAGCATTATTATTGTTCGAATTATTAGCATTTGGATTTGGTATGGTAATTGGTACACCATTAGGACCAATCATCATCATACCACCGGAAGGATTCATAAATGGATTAGCAGTTGAAGGACGATTAGCATTATTATTAATTTGTACTAAAGCATTTTGTAATTCAGTGGATAATCGTTTGGCTTCTTGCGCTAAACGATCAGCACGTACATTTGATACTTGTTCACGACGGGCGGAAGCAGCTAATTCTTGCGAAGTAGAATCTAAACGAGCATTCGTAATTAATACCCGTTCTTCCATCGCTTCAAAAGCGGCTTTCATATCGACTAATTCTTGACGATGTGCTTCTTGTAACCGACGTACTACATCTTCACGTTCTCGAGAAACTGCATTCGCAACTTGAGATGCTAATTCAATAGCATCTCGCCATTTATGATGTAAACGACGAATGACTTCTAATAAAGCACCTTTATCGGCATCATCCGAAATCTTTTCTTCTTGATAATCAAATCGTCCAGCGGATCGTAATGCAGCAATATTTACCGTTTCTTTACTATGTTCACCCGCTAATGCACTCGCAGCCACTAATGCTGCTTGAGAAATTAATGGTTTTTCTGCTAATGCTCGTTTTGTATTTTCTAATTCATCTTTTAATGTTGATTTTTCAGCTAATTCAGTTTTTAAACGATTACGAAGTTTAATTACTCGGGCTTTTAATTTTTTTACATTTTCTCGATCATCTGGACCTAACTGTATTCCAGCATCATCTTGATCATTATTAGCCGTTGTAAGTCGAGCAGCAAATGGTGATGCTGGACTTAATGACGAACGATTATTATTATTAGAAGTACCATTGGTACGATTAGGACTAGTATTATTTTGGTTACTCGAATCACGTTGATTATTATTTCGTACTCCGGCTCGATTGGAAGCCCGTCCACGACTAGTTGCACGTTGATTATTATCACCAGTTTCTTCAATTGCGGATTCATAATCACTAAATCCACCGTTATTTGGAGGATGATTACTATTACTACGGGTACCCGTAGCACTAGTTCCTCGTCCATTACTTAATGAACGATTCGTGGCTCGTCCACGAATGCCTTCCGGGGAAGGAGACCGGGATACGGGAGATCGATTACGATCACGTTCATGACTAACGTCTTGAGCTCGACCACGAGGACGAGCACTTCCTGTTTGTCGTATACCTTTCGTTGATGTTGGTAATGTATTTTGTTGTTCTTGCTGCTGCTGTTGTTGTAATTGTTGCTGTTGTTGTTGTTGTACCATTAAATTATATTGTTGTTGTTGTAATACCGCATATTGGGTAGGATCCATAAATGGTACCGGTATAGAAGTATTATCTGGAGTTTGTAAAGGATTAGCATTAGGACCAACAGTTTGCATAATAAACGGTGATGCTAAAGGTACCGTATACGTTTGTCCATCGGCACCGATAGTTATACCCATATATGGTTGTAATGGTGGTTGAGCCATTTGTGTGGTAGATGCAGGAACAGGAGCAGTTGTTGTTGTATCGGTTGGTGGTGCTGATGGGTTCGTAGAATTAGGGAATGGTACTTTTTGAAATAATTCATTTGATTCTAATGGTGTAACAATATTATTCGCATTACCGGGTACAGTACTGGTACCAGTTAACATTTGGGGTAATGGTGTACCAACAAAAGTATTAATGGTACCAGCACCTTCCGTTCGTACCGCATCGGCTTTTTCGGTATCAATATATACTGTTTCTATATCGGGTAAAGTAGGATGAGTTTCGGATAATCCGGCCGAAGATGAAGAATTATCATGGGTTATGTTATTGGGTAAGGATGATGATGTCGTCGAAGTAGTATTATGGGTAACGGTAAAAGCACTATTATTACCTTCGGTTGATCGAAGATTAACTTTATTATGTTGTTGAGGAGCAACCGGTAATTCATAAGGTGATATTGTCGAATTTAAATTTTTACCAACTAAAGTTGTCGTTTTCGTATTACCAGTGGTTTTAGCGGTTGAAGTACTCGTTGTAAACGGTTTTGGAGGTGCTTTACCGGAAGGTGCTTTGTTATTTGTTTTACCTTTGGTTGATGTTGATGATGCTTCATTAGTATCTTTTTCTTCTACGTGTAATTGCTGTTCGGTTGTATCAGTATTTTCTGGTACAGGTTGAGTTTTATTTGGTGATGTATTTTTCATAGGTGATGTATCAACGGCGGTAACGGTATTCACCATATCTGCTAACATATCAAAACTAGTACTTGTATCTAATTTATTAGGAGAAGTTATTGTAGTTGATTTATTGTCCGTTAATGATGTATTTAAAGGATTGGTTGTATTTAGTATAGTTTCGGTAGGTATAGCGGTAGATGAAGAACCAATATTAGATTCCGGAGCCGATGATGATGAAGATTCGGGAATAGTTCCGGTATTACTGTTATTTTCATTATTTATAGTATTTACTAAATGGGGAGGTAAAGGTGCACCCATTTCTTGTAAAATTACTGCAGCTGCTTCGGTACCTCCCGTTGCTAATATTTGTTCGGCTAAGATACTGGCTGTAACCGCGGCAGCTGCTTGTTGTTGTTGCATTAATGCGGAAGCTAATTGCATAATTTCTAATTCGGCAGCGGCGACGATTTCAGGACTCATTTCACCTTCGGCTAAACTAGTTCGTACACCATATGCTCCAACGCAATGTACATTATTCCCACTATCGGCAACAAATTCAAATACACCCGATAATACTCGTACTTTACGGACACCTTCGACGGTAACAATCATACGTTTTACTGCAGCAAGTAATTCTTCACGAGCTGAACGTAAAGCAGCTACAGCAGCAGCATTACTACCGGTACTGGAAGTATCGGTACTTGCTAAACGAGGACGTAAAATTGGTTTCGTACCAGCGGGTGTATTATCTAATGTATATTCTACTTCAAAATGTCCACCTGGTCGAGCACCTAAACGTACTCGGGCTTGTAACATTGCTATACCTTCTAAATTACCTGAATCTAAATCACTTAATAAATTATCTAAACCTTGAGGTGGTACACCTTGTCCAACACCATCAAAACCAAATACTTGAGCTACTGGTGTACCAGGTGGTATACCCGTAAGTAATTTATCTCGCCATTTCTTTAAACTTGCTGTATCAAGTGTTGTACGTTTACTTACATTACCAGTTTTAGATGATGTATATAACCATACTGATAAAGCTAATTTGGATGTCGTATTATCCCGACGAAAAATTAAACTATCGGGTATATTTACACGACATTTTATTTTTTCGGTTTCATCATGTAAACTTTCAAATAACCATGAAGCATCACGAGGTATAGCTTGGTTTTGTATAAGTGCTTGAGCCTGTGCTTGTGCCATGATTATAGATTATGTTGTCCTGTCGACGATGACAGTTATATTACAACAAAGAGTAAAGTATATTATAAAAAGTATCTAATTAATTTTTAAGTTTATTATTACATAAATTTATGAGATAGAAGGATAACTAA
>Ga0255266_1000128_pt1 | contig 11487 bp, 10 predicted proteins | sample AtltaT_24_FD_183669 | JGI IMG/M metagenome (GOLD analysis project Ga0255266, IMG submission 183669) | Metatranscriptome of freshwater microbial communities from Altamaha River, Georgia, United States - Atl_Cont_RepB_0h (Metagenome... | ecosystem: Environmental > Aquatic > Freshwater > River...
ACGATCATCAGAAACAGCCCCTTCCAGGGGTTAGACATACGAGAAAGGACGTACGCCTCGGCTGTGCCCAGCACGACACAGGCCAGTGTCACCACCAGTGCAACGCCAAAAGTGCGTGCATAGATTTCGTAAAAATAGCCCTCGCTGAGAATCTCAATATAGTTTTTCAGCGTGAAAGAGATCTGGATGCCGCCATAAAACTCGAAGTTGAAAAAGCTGATCAGAAATACGCTGGCCAATGGCGCAATCATGAAGGCAAGATAGATCACCAGGGCTGGGGTGCTTAACAGCCATGGTGCACGTGATGTCGCTGTCATGATGCTTGTGTCACCGAAGCGCCCACTGGGCGCATGTCTTTGGCGTTCCAGTGCAGATGAACGGGGCTACCCTCGGCGGGAATGCTGGTGCCATCATTCTGGCGAATGACCAGAATCTCACCCACACTGGTCTGTACCTGACATAGCCAGTGATTGCCCTGAAACACCCGGGTTTTCATGGTGCCCGGCAACGCAGCGGCACTTTGTTGTCCAAAGAGGATTTTCTCTGGTCGAACAATCACTTTGCCGCGTGGCATCTCGATGTCGTTCAATACTACTGCTGCCTCACCAATCATCGCGCAGGGCTTGCCGTCATGGGAGCCTGCGCGGGTTTCAAACAGATTGGCCTTGCCCAGAAATCCTCCAACAAACTCCGAAGCCGGGCCTTCGTAGGCAGCATGTGGCTCGGCAATCTGTTCGACACGGCCATGGTTCATCACCACAATGCGGTCGGACAAAGCCAGTGCCTCGGACTGGTCATGCGTGACCAGAATGGTGGTGGTGCCAACGGTACGCTGAATGCTGCGCAACTCCAGCTGCATTTCCTCGCGTAGCTTGGCATCCAGGTTGGAGAGCGGCTCATCGAGCAAGAGCACGCTTGGCTTGATCACCAATGCACGGGCCAGAGCCACACGCTGTTGCTGGCCACCTGACATTCGTGCCGGAAATCGATCGGCCAGATGCGACAAGCCAACCAGCTTGAGCGCATCGGCCACACGATCCTGGCACTCTGCCTTTTTGACGCCTTGCATCTCCAGTCCGAACGCAACGTTTTGCGCAGCGGTCATGTGGGGAAACAAGGCATAGTTCTGGAACACAATGCCCAAGCCTCGCTTGTTGGCGGGAACCCTGTTGATATCCTTGCCATCCAGCACAATCGACCCGCCAGTCGGCTCAACAAAGCCGGCAATCATTTGCAGCGTGGTCGTCTTGCCGCAGCCCGATGGGCCAAGCAAGGACACAAACTCCCCCTTCTTGATGGAAAGGGTCAGATTCTCAACCGCAACCGCACTGCCGTAACGCTTGGTGAGGTTGTTCAACACGAGGTAACTCATTGTGGCTCCAGAACTCAATACCTAGTGTTCTGTCTGATTAATTTTGATTCTAAAAACAACGGTATTGGGTAAAATATGGGCTGTACATTGCGAGGTACCATCACCATGCCCAGAGCCGTTGCTGATTTTGTTCTTGCACCTGCCGACAAAGCCACTTTGCAGGGGTGGCTGCGTAAGGGTTCGACACCAAACCGCCTGGCGCAACGGGCGCGCATCCTGCTTTCGCTTGCAGATCAGCTGGCGCCCAAAGAAATCAGTGCGCAACACGGCACCTCGGTGGCAAGCGTCTTTCGCTGGCGCGCGCGTTACCAGGAGCTGGGGGTGACGGGGTTGAACGACCTGGCGCGCCCTGGCCAACCGCGCAAGCTCTCGCCAAAGAAGGTGCGTGAGATTCTTACGCTTACCACACAGCGCATCCCGGCTGAGGCTACGCATTGGAGCCTGCGGCTCATGGCCCGGTATGCTGGCACGACCGTCCACCAAGTGCAGCAGGTATGGCAGGCGGCAGACCTGAGGCCACATCGGTTGCAAAACTTCAAGATCAGCAACGATCCGGATTTTGCCCAGAAGGTGGTCGATGTCGTGGGCTTGTACATGAATCCTCCCGAGAACGCCATGGTGCTCTCGGTCGATGAGAAGACGCAGATTCAGGCGCTGGACCGCACCCAGCCGCAGCTGCCGCTGCGCCCCGGGCAGATCGAACGGCGCACCCACGACTACAAGCGCCATGGCACAGCCAGCCTGTATGCCGCCTTTGATATTCTCACCGGCAATGTCATCGGTCGGATCACCAACCGTCACAGGGCCAAAGAGTTTCTTCAATTCCTGCGCCAGATCGACCGGGCAACACCGGCCGAACTGGATCTGCACGTCATTCTTGATAATAGCTCCACACATAAGACCAAAGAAGTCAACGCCTGGCTTACTGAGCATCCTCGGTTCAAGCTGCATTTCACGCCCACCAGTGCCTCGTGGCTCAACGCCGTCGAACGCTGGTTCGCCAAACTTGAGCGACGTGCCTTGTACCGGGGCGTGTTTGGCAGCGTGCCCGAACTGCGTGAGGCCATCCGCAAATTCATCGACGCGCACAATGCCTATGGCGCAAAGCCCTTTCAATGGACAAAAAGCGCTGATGTCATCCTCGCTAAAGTTGAACGCGCAAAAAACAGTATTAATCGTAGAAATCAAAATTAATCGAACATGACACTAGTGGTGCTGCATGCCCCAACGGCGAACCGTGTACTTTTCCACGGTATTGAAAATAACGTTTTCTACAAACAAGCCGATCAGAATGACCATGAGCAAGCCGGCAAACACGCTGGGAATTTCCAGCATGTTCTTGTTCTGGTAAATGAACCACCCCAGGCCACCGGAACCTGAACTGACGCCAAACACAAGCTCAGCGGCGATCAGCGTGCGCCAGGCAAAGGCCCAGCCAATTTTCAGACCCGAAAGTATGCTGGCGAATGCCGCGGGGATCAGAATGGAGCACACATAGGGGAAACCGCCCAGGCCATAGTTACGCCCCACCATGCGCAGCGTGGGCGACACGGACATGAAGCCGCCGTGAGTATTGAGCGCAACAGCCCAGAGCACCGAATGCACCAGCACGAAAATAAGGCTGCCCTCGCCCAGACCAAACCAGATCAGTGCCAGCGGCAGCAAGGCAATGGCCGGCAAGGGGTTGAACATGGCAGTCATGGTTTCAAGTATGTCGGCGCCGATACGTGTGGTAATGGCCAACACCGTGAGCAGGGCCGCCAGCACAATGCCCACCGCATACCCCATCAGCAACACCCGCACGGATGTCCAGGCCATGTTTATCAGCCCCCCGCCGGCGATGCCGTCAAACAGAGCCGCCAGGGTTTCGCTGAACGTAGGGAAAATGAGCGAGTTATTCAGCCACAAGGCATAAAGCTGCCAGACCAGTGCAAGAACAACCAGAATGAACGTTTTACGCACTGCGCCAATGTTCGTAATGCGTTCCCAGGTGGAGAGCGGTTTTTCTACGATACCAAAGGATTCGGAGGCGACCGGTTCGGCATAAACTTCGGGACGCGGCGTTGCCAGTTCGGAACCGTTAGCCATGATGAACCTCCACTTCTTCCTCGACACGGTCGGTAAACAGCATCGAATTGATCTTGTCTTCCAGCTCCTGGTGCTTGGCGGCATCTTGCTCGTCGCGTGACAAGCTGTTCAGTTCGGCCTTGACCTGCCCGGGGTGCGGCGACAGCAACAGGATACGGCTGCCGATACGAATGGCTTCCGGAATGGAGTGGGTGACGAACAGCACCGTAAACTGGGTGTCGTCCCACAGCTGCAGCAGTTCGTCCTGCATTTTGCGGCGCGTTAACGAATCAAGCGCGGCAAAAGGTTCATCCATCAGCAAAATGGCAGGCTCCATGGCCATGCCGCGGGCAATGGCTACGCGCTGTTTCATGCCGCCGGACAACATGTGCGGGTAGCTGTCGGCAAACTTGCTGAGGTTCACTTTGGCAATGTATTCAAGCGCTTTCTCGCGCGCTTCGCGCTTGTTCAGTTTTCCGCTGGCAAGCAGCGGAAATGCCACGTTTTCACAGACCGTTTTCCACGGCAGCAACTGGTCGAATTCCTGAAACACCATCATGCGATCAGGGCCGGGCTTTTGAACCTTGCGCCCTTGCAGGGTGATATCGCCCTCAACGGGGTTAAGGTAGCCGCCTACGGCCTTCAGAAGCGTTGACTTGCCGCAGCCCGACGGCCCCAGCAGCACAAAACGATCCCCCGAAAACACCTGAAAACTGACTTTATACGTGGCGGTAATCAGATGCTCTATGGTTTTGTACTGCAACGTAACGCCGTTAACGTCGAGCAACGGCGACTCTTTGTAATCCTGATTCATGTAATCCCTCTGTTGACGGTTGGCATGCCGGCTCTCGCCGGCATGCTCACTGTTCCTTAGCTCCCCGCGAGATCGTGAATTTCGGGGAAGAAAAGGTCCGACCACTTTTCAGGACGGTTCTTGATGACGCCCACATCATTCATGAACTGCGCAAACGGCAGGACACGTTCGGGGGCCAGGGTGTATTTGATCTGCGGATCACGGATCATTTTCTCGATGAAATCGACCGAGTCCTTGCCACCGGCATCTTCAACATACAGTTCGGCGGCCTTGCGCGGATTGGCGTTGATCCAGTCGGTCGCCGCTTTCAATGCATTCAGAACAGCCATGTAGGTTTTGGGATTTTCGGTGCGGAACTTGTCGGTTCCCCACACCACCAGGAACGTGCTGCGACCGCCCATGACATCGTAGGAATTCAGCACCGTGTGAACGCCGGGATTCTCAAGAGCCATGTACTGGAACGGGGGGCTGGTGAACTGGGAACGAATTGCGCCCGACCCCGACAGCATGGCGTTCAGACCTTCCGGGTGCGGCAGGTTGACCATAAGGGGGTTGAGTTTTTTGTAGTTCTCTTTGCCCCACTCTTTGGCGGCTGCCATTTGCAGGTAAATAGTTTGCACCGATGAGCCTGCGCCCGCCATCGCAATTTTGTCTTCACTGGTGAAGTCTTTGATGGTTTTGACCTTGGGGTTCGTGGTTACCAGCAGGTTGGGCATGGAACTGAGGGCGGCAACCCCGTGCACTTTGGCATTGGTGCGGGTTTTGTCCCACAGAATAAATGCGGGGCCGGTACCACCCGCCGCGAAGTCCAGCTGACCGGACAGCAAAGCATCATTGGCCGCCGAGCCCGAGCCGAATCGTGACCAGTTCACTTTGGTATCTTTCAGGCCGGCCTCGGCCAGTTTCTTCTGCACCAATTCTTGCTTGTGCATGACAGTCAACGGCAGGTAACCAATGCCGAACTGCCGTGCCAGAACGACCTCGTCTTTTTCGGCCGAGGCCGGGGTGGCCATGACCATGCCAAGTACCGCGGCGGCAAAGCCCACCACAAATTTGCTTCGTCTCATTTTCGTCTCCTTTCATGGTTTCTCGGGTTGCGCCTGATCGCGCACCTGGACTGCTTGTTATCAACTCTCTGGGGAGCTGCTTTCAATTGACACACTGGCTGCTGTGTCTCAATGGCTAAAGAACGTATTTAATGTAACGAGTGAGGTAGGCTTTTGCGTTCCGTATGTTCTCGCGGCGCAGGCGCTCAGCCTCGTAGGGATCGCCGGCCCGCATCGCCTCCAGGACAGCGCGGTGTTCCTTCACACCGATTTCCCCGCGACCGGGCAAAATCACGATACGGCGGATCAGCACCTGGGTTTTCTCGTAGATGCTGTCCAGCGCCTCGGCCAAAACAGGGTTCGCAGCGGCCTTGATGCAACGACGCCGGAAACTGTCGTAAATAGCGGTGTACGCTTCAAAATCGCCTTTCTTCACGGCCGCCTCGACCGGCCCCGAAAACTGATCCAGCAAATCCTGCCAGGACGCCGGATCGGAGTTCTGGCAAGCCAGGCGGGCACACAAACCTTCCAGCACCTCGCGCATGTCGTAAATGTGAAAGACCTGTTCGGGATCCAGTCGCGCAACAATGGCGCCGCGGTTCGGAATGCGCTCGATCAACCCCCGCTGCTCCAGAACAGTGAAGGCGTCACGAATGCGCGTGCGCGGCACATTGAACTCGGTGGCCAGTTCGTTCTCGTTGAGCTTGGCCCCCGGGGGCAGCTGGTACTGGGCAATGCGTTCACGCAAGATGTCCAGCACATCGACCCGGGTCGCCCCCAGATCGCGCTCCCTGGGAACGCGGCGACGTTTCTCGGATTTCGGTTTCGCGGTGGCTGTTGTCATCGCCTGGCCCGGCGGTTAGTCACACTTTGGCTTTCATGAAAGCGTCGACAAAGCCGGTGCTGACGTCGGCCTGCTGAAACGCTTCGTCGGAAAGAACGTCGGTCAGAAAGGCTGTATTGGTCGACAAGCCTTCGATCGTCAAATCATTCAAAGATAGTCGCAACCGGTCAATTGCGCTCTGGCGGTCGCCAGCATGCATAATAAGTTTGGCCACCATGGGATCATAATAGGGAGTGACCCTATCCCCCTGCCGGATACCCGTATCAATACGCAAGCCATCGCGGGCCGAGGGCCAGACCAGCGTTTCGATCAAACCGGGAGACGGCAGAAAATTTTTCTCGGGCCGTTCCGCATAAATACGGCATTCAATGGCATGGCCCGTGCTGCTGATCATTGACTGGGGCACGGGCTTGAGCTCGCCAAACGCCTGGCGGATCTGCCACGCCACCAGGTCGACGCCGGTGATCATTTCCGTAACCGGATGCTCGACCTGGATACGCGTGTTCATTTCCAGGAAGTAGATATCGTCGCGGTCGATGTCGTAAATGAACTCGACAGTACCCGCACCCACATACGACTGTTGCCGCACCAGCGCCAGGGCGGCGGTGTAAAGACGATCTCGTACCACTTGCGAGAGCCTGGGCGCGGGCGCCTCTTCGACAATTTTCTGGAAACGCCGCTGTACCGAGCAATCCCGGTCGAAAAGGTGCACGCCGGAACCATCTCCAAACCCGAACACCTGAACTTCGATATGCCGTGCGCGCGGCACATACCGCTCGAAGTACACACTGGAATCGCCAAAAGCCTTGCCGGCCATGGACTGCGTTGCCTGCACCACCGCGAGCAATTGCTCGGGCTTGTCAACACGACGCATACCGATACCGCCGCCCCCTGCCGCCGCTTTCACCAGCAGGGGATACCCTACCTGATCAGCGGCCTGCAACAGCTCGTCGGACTGACCTTCGGCAAAACGCGGGCTGCCGGGCAATATGGGAACCCCCGCAGCACGTGCGATCTCGCGGGCACGCTCTTTGTCACCCATATCGACAATCGACTCCGGCGAGGGGCCGATCCAGACCAAACCGGCATCGCGTACGGCGCGCGCAAAATCGGCATTCTCGGACAAAAAACCATAACCGGGGTGAATGGCCGTTGCCCCTGTTTGTGCCGCCGCCTGCAAGATCGCCTGCGGCTTCAGGTAACTTTCACGGGCGGCTGCCGGGCCGATACCAACGGCGGCATCGGCCATTTGCACATGCATGGCGTGCTCATCAGCGTCGGAATACACCGCCACCGCGCGACATTGATTCTCGTGGCAAGAGCGAATAATCCTGCACGCGATTTCACCGCGATTTGCAATCAGGATCGTCTTTTCGTTCATGAAATTTCCTTATCCATTTAACAGCGGCGGCCCTTGTGCTTACGGCTGGACACCACTGCGGGTTTTCATTCCAACGCCGTGACCAAGACGATGCTGAGCCAATTCAATGAACTCGCACAGAATGGGGCGCGTCTCGCGGGGATCAATGATTTCCTCGACAGCAAAAGCTTCGGCTGTCCTGAAAGGCGACGCGTAAGGCTTGAGCTCCGCTTCGATTTCACGCTCTTTCGCTGCCGGATCGGCTGCAGCCATGATTTCTCGGCGATAAGCTGCCGCCACGCCGCCTTCAACCGGTAATGACCCCCATTCTGCGGTCGGCCATGCCAGCTTCAGATCGATATCGTTCTTGTTGCAGGTTGCCATACCGGCCATGCCGTAGCATTTGCGAATCACCAGCGTAACCGTTGGCACCGTGAGCTGGCCCGCCACGTAAACGGCACGCATGCCTTCCCGCAGGGTGCCTTCCTCTTCGGCCTTCAAACCCACCATGAACCCGGGTACGTCGACAAAGAACACCAACGGAATATGGAAGGTGTCGCACAGCTCCATGAAATGAATCTGCTTGCGGGCTGCCGCCGCATCCATTGCCCCCCCGTAAACCATGGGATTGTTCGCAATGACGCCAACCGGACGACCGTTCAGGCGCGCCAGCATGGTAATCACCGACTTGCCGAATGAGGGCTGTATTTCAAAATCGGACCCTTCATCAACCACCATGCGAACCAGGCGGTGCATGTTGTACGCCTGCGTGCGCTTCTCGGGAACAATGCGTGCAAGACGCTCGTCACAACGATCCACGGGATCATTGCCGGCAACCACCGGCGGCAGTTCCCATACGTTGGCGGGCATGAAGCTAAGGAAACGCCGTATCTGATCAAAGGCGTCTTGTTCGGAAGCCGCCACGTTATGAATTGCCCCTGACTTATCGACCGCAATACTGGAACCACCCAGCTTGTCTTTGTCGATCACCTGCCCGAGCGAACGCTTGACCACCGGGGGGCCCGCCGCAAAGATCTGACTGGTACCACGCACCATAACGGAAAAATGGGACAAAATTGCACGGCCTGCCGGCCCGCCCGCCGCCGTGCCAAGCACAGCGGAAGCAACCGGAACACGCCCCAGCAACTCTACTGAACGCTCAAAACCGTGCACACCGGGAAACACGCTGTGACCGCGGCGCTTGATCGACGTAACACTACCGCCGGCGCCGTCGATCAGATTGATCAGCGGAATGCGATAGTGGTAGGCAAGGTCTTCAACGAACCCGCCTTGGCCCCCTTTGCGTCGGGCGCTGCCAAACGTTGTGCCGCCGCGAACGGTGAAGTCTTCACCGCCGATCGCCACCGATCTGCCATCAATTTTCGCCAGACCGGCCACATAAGGAGCCGGCGTGACGGACACAACGCGATTGTGGTCGTCGTACTTGCCGGTGCCGGCCAGCGAGCCAATTTCCTTGAAGCTGCCTGCGTCAACCAGGGCATCAAGGCGTTCACGAACAGTCAGCCTGCCAGCCTGATGCTGTCGCTCGATGGCGTCGGCACCCCCCATTTTCAGCGCCTCGGACCGCCTGAATTGAAGCTCTTTCAGGCGGTCGTCGGTATCGCTTTGCGCCGGAGATTCGATCGGGCTTGCACTCATGATTCAATCACGCACAGAACCTGATCTTCCTCGACGGATACGCCGGGCTCGACCTTGATTTCGGTAATGACGCCGGCCTCTTCAGCTTCGACCGGGATTTCCATTTTCATGGACTCCAGAATCATGATGACGTCGCCTTCCTGGACTTTATCGCCCACCGCGCGCTCGACCTTCCAGACCGTACCGGTTACCGGGGAAATTATTTCGACTTTGGCCATTTTCTTCTCCTGTTTTCTATGATCGCCGCCAGGCGATTAATACGTTGTCGGCCATGCGGCCATTTGATGTTTACCCACGCCGCCACTACGACGCATCGTGTGAACTTCCAGCATGCGAATCAAGTACTCGCGGGTTTGGGCCGGCTCGATGACCGACTGCACCGCATACATTTCGGCCAACCCCCATACATCGCTGTCTTTCTGCATCTGGGCCTGAATGGCATCACGGGAAGCCTGGTCCACATCACGGCCCCAAGTAACCACCTGAACCGAATAAGCCGGATCCATGAAGCTGACCTCGGCGGTTGGCCAGGCGGCAACCTCGTCGGAATTACGCCCGCCGCCCATGTTCAGATAGGCCTGACCATAGCTTTTGCGCATGATGACCGACAGCTTGGGCACGGTGCACATTTGCAACGCGGTCATGAAATTCATGATCTTGCCGGGCGCCTTCAGGCGCTCGCCCTCAATACCGATGACGAACCCCGGGGTATCCACCAGCATAACAATCGGAATATTGAACGAGTCGCACATAACCAGGAAGCGCGTGATTTTCTCGCAACTGGCTACATCCATGGCGCCGGCCTTACCCATGGGGTTATTGGCCACCACCCCGACGGTCGCGCCATTCAGGCGAGCCAGTGCCGTAACGGCCGTACGCCCGAATCGCGGTTTCAGCTCGAACACGCTGCCCTGATCAAAGGTGGCATTAATGACTTTTCTGACGTCGTAAACGCGCCGGCGGCTTTCGGGAACAATGTCAGCCACCTTCAGGGCCGCCGTGTCGGAATCGGGAGACACCGGCGCAAGGGGTGGCGGCTCATTGTTGTGCGATGGCAGATACGACAGGAACCGGCGAATCAGGTCAATGGCCTCTTCGTCGGTTTCAGCCACGGCATCCACCAGACCAGTGACTTCGCTGTGCAATTTCCAGCCGCCCAATTCCTCGGATTCCACTTTCTGGCCAATGGCCAGCGATGCCAGCACCGGACTGGCCACGGCCAGCGTGGCCCCTTTGCGCATGACGGTGAAATCGGACAGGCAGGCGTACCATGCCGATGAACCGTAACATTGGCCCAGAATGGCCGATGCCCACGGGCTTTCGCGGCGGCGCACATACTGATGCGGATCGTTGCCCAGCAAGGTACCCATGCCGCGCGCGCCCATGTTGTCAGGCATACGTGCGCCGGACGACTCGCCAAAAAACACCAGGGGAAAACCCCGCTCGGTGGCCACGCGCTTCACATGGCCTATTTTCTTCATGTTGGTCAGGCTGCTGGAGGCACCCTTGACCGTGAAATCGTTCGACACAACCCCCACCGGTCGCCCGTCAATTCGGGCAAAGCCGGCAATCTTGCCGTCCGCCGGTTTATTTTCGCGATCTTCCTCGACCACCGAGGAAACGGCCAGTAAACCGGTTTCGATATAGCTGCCGGCATCAACCAGATGATCGATGCGCTCGCGCGCATTCAGTACACCTTGCTGTTTTCTGCGTGCAAGCTTTTCGGGGCCGCCCATACCCAACGCACGCTCGGTACGGCGCTGAAGTTCCGTTTGCTGTTCGGTTTGCTGCTGCGGTTGTTCGAGCATTTCTGTTTCGGACATGATTTCAGGTTTTCCTTTTACGATTCGGACGCGACTTCGCGCGCAACCTGCGAAGCGGTGTAAATGATGCGGCTGCGTTCCAGGCTTTCAATTTCTTCATCGGTGAGCCCAAGCTCGGCCTGAAGCACCGTTTGGGTATCCTCGCCCACATCGTGGCCGGGCCAGTTGACTGCACCGGGCGTTCTGGACAAGCGCGGCACAACGTTGGCCATTGCCACCGGCCCAATTACAGGGTCATGGGGCTGAACTATCATCTCCCGTGCCTGGTAGTGGGGATCCTGGAAGATATCTTCCATGTTGAAAATACGGGATGCCGGGACACCGGCCTCGTCGAGCAAGGCCTCGATCTCGACCAGCGAGTGGCTCATTGTCCAGTCATTCACAATGCCATCGATGGCGTCTTCGTTCTGCGAACGGGCGACCGGCGTGGCAAACCGGGGGTCATCAAGCAGCTCAGGCCGCTTCATGGCTATCTGGACAAGACGCTTGAATACTGACTGTG
>Ga0255266_1000129_pt1 | contig 11385 bp, 11 predicted proteins | sample AtltaT_24_FD_183669 | JGI IMG/M metagenome (GOLD analysis project Ga0255266, IMG submission 183669) | Metatranscriptome of freshwater microbial communities from Altamaha River, Georgia, United States - Atl_Cont_RepB_0h (Metagenome... | ecosystem: Environmental > Aquatic > Freshwater > River...
CCGCCATTACCGAAACGAATTGAGCTGAACACCCACCCCGATCTGAGCCATGACCCCTGAGCCCGCTCGAATGTCTCCCCGGAGACATGTTGCATTGCAATAGAATTTGCGACCGCTGGCTGCGAGTTACCAGTCGGTTACATACCCATTTTTTCACCCAGCCCTCATCGGATCCCCCTCCGAAAGAAAGCCCCACCATGACCGAGTTGACCCGAAAGCGGCCAGAGTTCCGCAACATCAACGCCTTCAAAGACCTCACCACCTACCGCATGGCAGCGGCGGCATGGGTCTCGATCCTGCACCGCGCCAGCGGCGGCCTGATGTTCCTCTTGCTGCCGCTGATCGTGTGGCTGTTCGACACCTCGGTGTCCTCGGAAATTTCCTACGAGCGCTTCACCTCTGCGTTCCAGGTGGGTCTGGGCTTCGTGCCGGGCTGGCTGTTCAAGCTGGTCGTGCTGGCCATCATCTGGGCTTACCTGCACCACCTCATCGCAGGCGTGCGCCACCTCTACATGGACGCCACCCACTCGGTGTCCAAGCAGTTCGGCCGCTCGTCCGCCATCGTCACCCTGGTGCTGAGCATCGGCCTGACCGTGGTGCTGGGTGCCAAGCTCTTCGGTCTGTACTGATCGCCTGTCTCTTCAAGGACCTCTCACATGTCTGTCAACTACGGATCCAAGCGCGTCGTCACCGGCGCCCACTACGGCCTGCGCGACTGGCTGGCCCAGCGCATCACCGCCGCCCTGATGGTCATCTTCACCCTGATCCTGCTGGCCAAAGTGCTGCTCGTCAGTGGCCCCCTGGGCTACGAGGGCTGGGCTGGCGTCTTCGCCCCCCAGTGGATGAAGGCCCTGACTTTCGCCATCTTCCTGGCCCTGGCCTACCACGTGTGGGTCGGTATTCGCGACATCTGGATGGACTACGTCAAGCCTGCCGGCCTGCGCCTGGCCCTGCACGTGTTCACCATCGTCTGGCTCCTGTCCTGCCTGGGCTGGGCCGTTCAAGTTCTCTGGAGGCTCTGAAGCCATGACCGCAACCGCAAATCTCCCCAAGCGCCAATTCGACGTCGTCATCGTCGGAGCCGGTGGCTCTGGCATGCGCGCCTCGCTGCAACTGGCGCGCGCCGGCCTGAAGGTGGCCGTGCTCTCCAAGGTGTTCCCCACCCGCTCGCACACCGTGGCCGCACAAGGTGGCATCGGCGCCTCGCTGGGCAACATGAGCGAGGACAACTGGCACTACCACTTCTACGACACCATCAAGGGCTCCGACTGGCTGGGCGACCAGGACGCCATCGAGTTCATGTGCCGTGAAGCACCGAAGGTCGTGTACGAGCTCGAGCACTTCGGCATGCCGTTCGACCGCAACCCCGACGGCACCATCTACCAGCGCCCCTTCGGCGGCCACACCGCAAACTACGGCGAAAAGCCCGTGCAGCGCGCCTGCGCCGCGGCCGACCGCACCGGCCACGCCATGCTGCACACCCTGTACCAGCAGAACGTGGCCGCCCGCACCACCTTCTTCGTGGAGTGGATGGCCCTTGACCTGATCCGCGACGCCGACGGCGACGTGGTGGGCGTGACCGCACTCGAAATGGAAACGGGCGACGTCTACGTGCTCGAAGCCAAGACCACGCTGCTGGCCACCGGTGGCGCAGGCCGCATCTTCGCGGCCTCCACCAACGCCTTCATCAACACCGGTGACGGCCTGGGCATGGCCGCGCGCGCCGGCATCCCGCTGCAGGACATGGAGTTCTGGCAGTTCCACCCCACCGGCGTGGCCGGCGCGGGCGTGCTGCTGACCGAAGGCTGCCGCGGCGAAGGTGCCATCCTGCTCAACAGCGAAGGCGAGCGCTTCATGGAGCGTTACGCGCCCACCCTGAAAGACCTGGCCCCGCGTGACTTTGTCTCGCGCTGCATGGACCAGGAAATCAAGGAAGGCCGTGGCTGCGGTCCCAACAAGGACTACGTGCTGCTCAAGCTCGACCACCTGGGCGCGGAGACGATCCACAAGCGCCTGCCCTCGGTGTACGAGATCGGCGTGAACTTCGCCAACGTCGACATCACCCGCGAGCCCATCCCCGTGGTGCCCACCATCCACTACCAGATGGGTGGCATCCCCACCAACATCAACGGCCAGGTCGTCACGCCTGACGGCAACGGTGGCCAGAAGGTCGTCAACGGCCTGTACGCCGTGGGTGAGTGCTCCTGCGTGTCGGTGCACGGCGCCAACCGCCTGGGCACCAACTCCCTGCTCGACCTGCTGGTGTTCGGCAAGGCTGCCGGCAACCACATCGTTCAGTACAACGACAAGAACAAGACCCACAAACCCCTGCCCGCCAACGCCGCCGACCAGACCCTGGCCCGCCTGGCTCGCCTGGACAGCGCCACCAGCGGTGAGTACGCGCAAGACGTGGCCAACGACATCCGCTCGGCCATGCAGCAGCACGCTGGCGTGTTCCGCACCCAGGCCAGCATGGACGAAGGCGTCCAGAAGATCAACGCCCTGCGCGCCCGTGTGAGCAGCATCGGTCTGCAGGACAAGTCCAAGGTGTTCAACACCGCCCGCATCGAAGCGCTGGAAGTCGAGAACCTGATCGAAGCCGCCCAGGCCACCATGACCTCGGCCGCCGCCCGCAAGGAGTGCCGTGGCGCTCACACCGTGAACGACTACGAGCGCCCCGCCGACGATGCGCAGTTCCCGCTGGGCCGCAACGACGCCGAGTGGATGAAGCACACCCTGTGGCACAGCGCCGACAACAGCCTCACCTACAAGCCGGTGAACCTCAAGCCGCTGACGGTGGAATCGGTTCCACCCAAGGTCCGCACCTTCTGAGCGCCCACGCACTGGAGTCAAGAACATGGCAAAACGCACTTTCAAGATCTACCGTTACGACCCCGAGAAGGACGCCAAGCCTTACATGCAGAGCATCGAGGTCGAGCTCGACGGCAACGAGCGCATGCTGCTCGACGCCCTGATGAAGCTCAAGAAGGTGGATCCGTCCATCTCTTTCCGCCGCTCCTGCCGTGAAGGCGTGTGCGGTTCGGACGCGATGAACATCAACGGCAAGAACGGCCTGGCCTGCCTGACCAACATGAACACGCTCAAGGGCGACATCGTGTTGAAGCCCCTGCCCGGCCTGCCGGTGGTGCGCGACCTGATTGTGGACATGACGCTGTTCTTCAAGCAGTACCACAGCATCAAGCCCTACCTGATCAACGAAGAGATCGCCCCCGAGAAAGAGCGCCTGCAGTCGCCGGAAGAGCGCGAAGAGCTCAACGGCCTCTACGAGTGCATCTTGTGCGCCAGCTGCTCCACCAGCTGCCCCAGCTTCTGGTGGAACCCCGACAAGTTCGTGGGCCCCGCCGGCCTGCTGCAGGCCTACCGCTTCATCGCGGACAGCCGCGATCAGGCCACCAGCCAGCGCCTGGACAACCTCGAAGATCCCTACCGACTGTTCCGCTGCCACACCATCATGAACTGCGTCGATGTCTGCCCCAAGGGTCTGAACCCCACCAAGGCCATCGGCAAGATCAAGGAAATGATGGTCCTGCGCTCGGTCTGACGCACGCCCTTTACGCCATGAGCCACACCGCCCCCGATCTGGACGTCCCACTGGACGAGCGCGCCCTGAGCAAGCTGCGCTGGCGGTGTCGCCGCGGCCTGCTCGAGAACGACCTGTTCATCGAGCGATTCTTCGACCGCCACGCCTCCAGCCTGACCGTGCGCCAGGCGCAGGCGCTGGGCCGGTTGATGGACCTGTCCGACAACGATCTGCTCGATCTGCTGCTCGGACGCAAAACGCCCCAAGCTGAGCTTGCCGACCCGGATGTCGTCTCGGTCCTGAGCCTCTTGCGTGCGGCTCGCCAAACCGCTTAAGTTCGCCCATCAGAAGGAAAACGCATGAAACCCGTCGACTACAAAGCCACTCTGTCGTTCTCCAACGGCAGCCCCAGCGTGGACCTGCCGGTGTATGCCGGCAACATTGGTCCCGAGGTGATCGACATCCGCAAGCTCTACGCCCAGACCGGCATGTTCACCTATGACCCGGGCTTCCTGTCGACCGCGTCGTGCCAGTCGTCGATCACCTACATCGATGGTGACAAGGGCGAGCTGCTGTACCGTGGCTACCCCATCGAGCAGCTGGCCACCCACTGCGACTTCCTGGACACCTGCTTCCTGCTGCTCAACGGCGAACTGCCTCAGGAGCAAGAGCGCAATGACTTCCACAAGCTCGTGACCAACCACACCATGGTCAACGAGCAGATGCAGTTCTTCCTGCGCGGCTTCCGCCGTGACGCCCACCCCATGGCCGTGCTGACCGGTCTGGTGGGTGCCCTCTCGGCCTTCTACCACGACAGCACCGACATCAATAACCCAGAGCACCGCCGCATCGCCGCGATCCGACTGATCGCCAAGATGCCCACGCTCGTGGCCATGGCCTACAAGTACGGCATCGGCCAGCCCTACATGTACCCGCAGAACGACCTGAGCTATGCCGGCAACTTCCTGCGCATGATGTTTGGCACCCCCTGCGAGGAGTACAAGGTCAACCCGGTCATCGAGCGCGCGATGGACCGCATCTTCATCCTGCACGCCGACCACGAGCAAAACGCCTCCACCTCCACCGTGCGCCTGTGCGGCTCCTCGGGCACCAACCCGTTCGCCGCCATCGCCGCTGGCGTGGCCTGCCTGTGGGGCCCGGCCCACGGTGGCGCCAACGAGGCCTGCCTGAACATGCTGGAAGACATCCAACGCAGCGGTGGCGTGGCCAAAGTGGGCGAGTTCATGAACCAGGTGAAGGACAAGAACTCGGGCGTGCGCCTGATGGGGTTCGGTCACCGCGTCTACAAGAACTACGACCCGCGCGCCAAACTGATGCAGGAAACCTGCAAGGAAGTGCTGATGGAGCTGGGCCTGGAAAACGACCCGCTGTTCAAGCTGGCGATGGCGCTGGAAAAGATCGCACTGGAAGACGACTACTTCGTCCAGCGCAAGCTCTACCCGAACGTCGACTTCTACTCCGGCATCGTGCAGCGCGCCATCGGCATCCCGGTGAACCTGTTCACCGGCATCTTCGCGCTGGCCCGTACCGTGGGCTGGATTGCACAGCTCAACGAAATGATCAGCGACCCCGAGTACAAGATCGGCCGCCCCCGCCAGTTGTTCACCGGCTCGCCGCGCCGCGACGTGCCCGCTTCGCTGAAGAAGTAAGCGGCTTCGCTCACACCGGGCGCTGCCCGGTCGGGACGCCCGCCACACCCTCGGGTGTGGCGGGCGTCTTCACTTGAGACCCCGTAAAATCGTCGGCCGGTCAACCCGATCGACCCCACCGAATCGACATGGCACGCACGCTCTACGACAAGATCTGGGACGAACACGTCGTCCACACCGAAGAAGACGGCACCGCCGTCCTCTACATCGACCGCCATCTGGTGCACGAAGTCACCAGTCCGCAAGCGTTCGAAGGCCTACGCCAAGCCGGCCGCAAGGTGTGGCGCGTGAGCTCGGTGGTGGCCACGGCCGACCACAACACCCCCACCACTGGCTGGGAACGTGGCTACGAAGGCATCGCCGACCCCATCAGCAAAGAGCAGATCGTCACGCTGGACGCCAACATCAAGGAATTCGGCGCCGCCGCCTTTTTCCCCTTCATGTCGCAGCGTCAGGGCATCGTGCACGTCATCGGCCCGGAAAACGGCGCCACCCTGCCCGGCATGACCGTGGTCTGTGGTGACTCGCACACCAGTACCCACGGCGCATTTGGCGCCCTGGCCCACGGCATTGGCACCAGCGAGGTCGAGCACGTGCTGGCCACGCAAACCCTGCTGGCCAAGAAGGCCAAGAACCTGCTGATCAAGGTCGAGGGCGAACTGCAGAAAGGTTGCACCGCCAAGGACATCGTGCTGGCCATCATCGGCAAGATCGGCACGGCTGGCGGCACGGGCTACACCATCGAATTCGCCGGCTCGGCCATCCGCGCCCTGAGCATGGAAGGCCGCATGACGGTGTGCAACATGGCCATTGAGGCCGGGGCACGCGCGGGCCTCGTGGCCGTGGACGACAAGACCATCGACTACATCAAGGGCCGCCCGCTCGCCCCGACCGGCGTGGAATGGGACCAGGCCGTCGCCTACTGGAAGACCCTGCATTCCGACCCTGGCGCAAGGTTTGACGCCGTGGTCGAACTCGACGCCTCGCAAATCGTGCCGCAGGTCACCTGGGGCACCTCGCCCGAGATGGTGCTGGGCATTGACGCCACCGTGCCCGATCCCGACAAGGAAAAAGACGCCGTCAAGCGTGGCGCCATCGAGCGCGCGCTGACCTACATGGCGCTGGAGCCGGGCAAGCCCCTGAACGACATCTTCGTGGACAAGGTGTTCATCGGCTCGTGCACCAACAGCCGCATCGAGGACATGCGCGAAGCCGCTGCCGTGGTGAAAAAGCTCGGCCAGAAGGTCGCCAAGAACATCAAGCAGGCACTGGTGGTGCCCGGCTCCGGTCTGGTGAAGGCACAGGCCGAGCGCGAGGGCCTGCATGAAATCTTCAAGGCCGCCGGCTTCGAGTGGCGTGAGCCCGGCTGCTCCATGTGCCTGGCCATGAACGCCGACCGCCTGGAGCCAGGTGAGCGTTGTGCCTCCACCAGCAACCGCAACTTCGAAGGTCGTCAGGGCAATGGAGGGCGCACCCATCTGGTGTCCCCCGCCATGGCGGCTGCCGCCGCCATTCACGGTCACTTCGTCGACATCCGCCAATTCGCCTGAAAGGAAAACCCATGAAGAAGATCGCTGCCCTCCTCGCCCTGAGCGCCGTGTTCGTTCTGGCGGGTTGCAACACCGTTCAAGGCATCGGCCAAGACATCAAGAAAGGTGGCCAGGTCCTCGAAGACGCAGCCAAGAAGAAGTAAATGAGAGCCTTCACCGTACACAAGGGCCTGGTGGCCCCCATGGACCGGGAAAACGTTGACACCGACGCCATCATCCCGAAGCAGTTCCTCAAGTCGATCCGCAAGACCGGCTTCGGTCCCAACCTGTTCGACGAGTGGCGCTACCTGGACCACGGAGAGCCCGGGCAGGATCCGGCCTCGCGCAAGCCCAATCCGGATTTCGTGCTCAACCAGCCCCGCTACCAGGGTGCCTCGGTGCTGCTGGCCCGCCAGAACTTCGGTTGTGGCTCGTCGCGCGAACACGCCCCCTGGGCCATCGAGCAATACGGCTTCCGCGCCCTGATCGCGCCGAGCTTCGCCGACATCTTCTTCAACAACTGCTTCAAGAACGGCCTGCTGCCCATCGTGCTGCCCGAGGCCACGGTGGCCCGGCTTTTCGATGAAGTGGCGGCCTTCCCCGGCTATGAACTCACCATCGACCTGGAGCGCCAGGTGATCGTGAAGCCCCAAGGCGAAGAGATCCCGTTTGACGTTCAGCCCTTTCGCAAGTACTGCCTGCTCAACGGTCTCGACGACATCGGTCTGACCTTGCGTCACAAGGACAAGATTGCCGCCTACGAAGCCCAGCGCCTGACCACCAAGCCCTGGCTCGCTCACACCATGGTCGGGCAATAAGCCCACCGCTCGCATCGCACAAACATGAAAATCGCAGTTCTTCCGGGTGACGGCATCGGCACCGAAATCGTGGCCGAGGCGGTCAAGGTCCTCAACGTGCTCGACCTGTCCTTCGAGATGGAAACCGCCCCGGTTGGCGGCGCCGCTTACGAAGCCCATGGCCACCCTCTGCCAGAGTCCACCCTGAAGCTGGCGATGGACGCCGATGCGGTGCTGTTCGGCGCCGTGGGCGACTGGAAATACGACAAGCTCGACCGCCCATTGCGCCCGGAGCAGGCGATCCTGGGCTTGCGCAAGCACATGGGTCTGTTCGCCAACTTCCGCCCGGCCATCTGCTACCCCGAGCTGGTCAACGCCTCCAGCCTCAAGCCCGAGCTGATCGCAGGGCTGGACATTCTCATCATCCGCGAGCTGACCGGCGATATCTACTTTGGTCAGCCCCGCGGGCGCCGCGTGGCCACCGATGGCCACTTCCCCGGCGCCGAGGAAGCCTTCGACACCATGCGCTACTCGCGCCCGGAGATCGAGCGCATCGCCCACGTGGCCTTCCAGGCTGCGCGCAAGCGCAACAAGAAAGTGACCAGCGTCGACAAGGCCAACGTGCTGGAGACCTTCCAGTTCTGGAAAGACGTGGTGACCGAGGTGCACAAGGAGTACCCCGACGTCGAACTGGAGCACATGTACGTGGACAACGCCGCCATGCAGCTGGTGCGTGCGCCCAAGAAGTTCGACGTGGTCGTCACCGGCAACATGTTCGGCGACATCCTCTCCGACGAAGCGGCCATGCTCACTGGCTCCATCGGCATGCTGCCCTCGGCCTCTCTGAATGCGAAGAACCAGGGCCTGTATGAGCCTAGCCACGGCAGCGCACCGGACATCGCGGGCAAGGGCATTGCCAACCCGCTGGCTACAATCCTGTCTGCTGCCATGATGCTTCGCTTCTCACTCAACCAGCCCGCCGCTGCCGACCGGATCGAATCCGCCGTGGCCAGCGTGCTCGCGTCTGGTCTGCGCACGGCCGACATCTGGTCGGAAGGCACCACGAAAGTGGGCACCCGAGAAATGGGTGACGCCGTCGTGAAGGCGATTACCAAAACCATTACCAAGGGCTGATTCAGCTCCGGTTCGTCGCGCCCTTACCCGGCAGGACGAGCCGGGGAAAAACAGGTTGTTTTTTGAAAGGGCATTGACATGACGACGAAACTGGTTGGGCTTGTGGGTTGGCGGGGCATGGTCGGCTCCGTGCTGATGGACCGCATGGTCGAAGAGAACGACTTCGACCACATTGAACCCCTGTTCTTCTCCACCTCCAACGCGGGCGGCAAAGCCCCCGCGATGGCGAAGAACGAGACCAAGCTGCAAGACGCACACGACATCGAGGCGCTCAAGCGCTGCGAGATCATCATCACCTGCCAGGGTGGCGACTACACCACCGAGGTCTTTCCCAAACTGCGTGCGGCTGGCTGGACAGGTCACTGGATCGACGCTGCCTCCACCCTTCGCATGAAGGACGAAGCCGTCATCATCCTTGACCCGGTCAACATGCCGGTCATCAAGAACGCGCTGGCCAAAGGCGGCAACAACTGGGTGGGCGGCAATTGCACCGTGAGCTGCATGCTCATGGGCGTGGGTGCGCTCTACAAAGCCGGCCTGGTCGAGTGGATGAGTACCCAGACCTACCAGGCGGCATCTGGTGGTGGTGCGCAGCACATGCGCGAACTGCTCACGCAGTACGGCACCCTTAACGCCGAAGTGCGCGCCCTGCTGGACGACCCCAAGAGCGCCATCCTCGAGATCGACCGCAAAGTCATCGCCAAGCAGCGCTCGCTCAGCGAGACCGAAACCGCCAACTTTGGCGTGCCGCTGGGTGGCTCTCTGATCCCCTGGATCGACAAGGACCTGGGCAACGGCATGAGCCGCGAAGAGTGGAAGGGCATGGCCGAGACCAACAAGATCCTCGGACAGGGCGAAGGCTTTGGTACCGCTCCCGTGCCGGTGGATGGTTTCTGCGTGCGCGTGGGTGCCATGCGTTGCCACTCTCAGGCCCTCACCTTCAAGCTGAAGAAGGACGTACCGCTGGCCGATATCGAGGCCATGATTGCCGCCGACAACCCCTGGGTGAAGGTGGTGCCCAACACCCGCGAAGCCACGCTGAAGGACCTCACCCCGGTCGCGGTGACCGGCACCATGACCATCCCGGTCGGTCGCCTGCGCAAGATGGCCATGGGCCCCGAGTACCTGGGTGCCTTCACCATCGGCGATCAGCTCCTGTGGGGTGCGGCAGAGCCGCTGCGCCGCATGCTGCGCATCCTTCTGGACGCGTAATCGGCATTTGTGCTCGGCCCTTGAGGCAAGATATTGAGGACATCGCGTTGCGCCACTGCAACGTGATGTCACTCACGAAATTTGACGGGCGGCCGCCTTTGAAACTCAAGCGGATTGTTAGCTTGTCAGCGTAATTCCTTGCTGCTATTGTCGATTTTCGGTTTTTCACGTCGAGGTCCATGTGCCAGCCAACACCCGCCAATTCCCTGAACCTGCCAATGATCTGCCCCTGAAGCAGATGGGTGTCCGAGGGCTCGCCCGCTTGAACGCGGTGGCGGCTGCAGCGCTGGTGACCGTTGGCCTTGGCCAGCCGCTGGACGCGAATGCGCTTGCCCTTGGCAGGGTGGTGGTGCAGTCGATACTGGGCGAGCCCCTCGTGGCCGAAATAGACATTCCTGACATCACGCCCGACGAGGCCTCCAGCCTGAAGGTGGGTCTGGCTCCTGCCGAAGCCTACCGGGCAGCAGGCATCGAAGTGAGCCCCGTGCTCAATGCCTTGTCGGTCACTTTGCAACGCCGTCCCGACGGACGCGCCTACCTGAGGCTCACGGGCACACGTACCGTCAACGAACCATTTGTCGACCTCATCATCGAGGCCAATTGGTCGTCTGGTCGCCTGGTTCGTGACTACACCCTGCTGTTCGACCCCCCCTCCCTGAAGGCGACCAAACCGGCTCCACCGCCCATCGCCCCGGCGGTGTCGGTAGCTCCCGCTCCGGTGGTGCCCTCAATGCCTCGCACCCCCGCGCCGTCTGCCACCGCGACTGCCCCCGCCCCGGTGGCCCTGGCACCGAAGGTGTCCTCTGGCGACGTGCAGGTCACGGTCAGACCGGGCGACACAGCCAGCGCCATTGCGCTGAAACACGCCTCGCCCACGATCTCGCTTGACCAGATGCTGGTTGCCATGCTCAGGGCCAACCCCAAGGCATTCGTTGGCGGCAACGTCAACCGCTTGCGCGCCGGTGCGGTCATTGAATTGCCCACCGCAAGCCAGGCTGCGTCGATAGATGCCGTGGAGGCACGACAGACGATTGCGGCCCAGAGCCGAGACTTCGACGACTACCGGCGGCGCCTGGCGCGTGCCACACCCGACGCGGCCGTGGGCAACGCCGACCGCAGCAGCTCGGGTCGGGTGCAGACCGAGGTGCGCGACCAGCGTCCCACGCCCCCGAGCCCGGACAAGCTCACCCTCTCCAAGGAAACGGCGGCAGGGAAGCCCGCTGCAGAAGACAAGATCGCCCAGCAGCGCCAGACCAAAGACACAGAACAGCGCGTGGCCGAGCTCGCGCGCAACATCGAGGAACTCGCCAAACTCGGTACCAGCTCCCCCGCCACCACGCCGGCTGCGCCATCACCTGCCCCCAGCGCGCCTGCGACACCTGCCGCCACTGCGCCGGCGACCCCGGAGGCACCCACGGCTGCCAGCGCGGCGCCCCAGGTCGCCCCCCCCGTCCAACCGGCATCGGCGCCAGCGGAGGCATCCAGCGAACCCTCGGCACCGG
>Ga0255266_1000130_pt1 | contig 11344 bp, 8 predicted proteins | sample AtltaT_24_FD_183669 | JGI IMG/M metagenome (GOLD analysis project Ga0255266, IMG submission 183669) | Metatranscriptome of freshwater microbial communities from Altamaha River, Georgia, United States - Atl_Cont_RepB_0h (Metagenome... | ecosystem: Environmental > Aquatic > Freshwater > River...
ATCGCCTGCGCAAGCTTGGGCTGCGTGTGTTGAGCCTTGAGGCAGGTGACGGGGTTGGAGGCACCTGGTACTGGAACCGCTATCCTGGGGCGCGATGTGATGTCGAGAGCCTGGAGTACTCGTACTCTTTTGATGATGAGCTGCAACAGGATTGGGTCTGGCCCGAGCGATTTTCTGCCCAGCCTGACATTGAACGCTATGCCAATCATGTGGCAGATCGCTTCGACCTGAGAAAAGACATCCTATTCAACACGCGGGTTCAATCCGCAGAGTTTGATCGTGACACGTCAGACTGGACCGTAACCACGACAAACGGTGAACAGTTTGTCGCCCAGTTTCTGGTGATGGCAGTGGGCAACCTTTCGCTGCCTCGCGTGCCGAACTTCAAGGGTTTGGACACGTTCAAGGGGAATTGGTACCACACCGGTCAATGGCCGAAAACATCCATCGATTTCACGGGCAGAACGGTCGGCGTGATTGGAACAGGTTCCTCAGGCATTCAGCTGATCCCGGTTGTGGCGGAGCAAGCCAAGCATCTCTACGTGTTTCAGCGAACCGCCAATTACAGTGTCCCGGCAGTCAATCGTCCACTTACACCCGAAGTGGCAAACGCACACAAGAAACACTACCGTCAATGGCGCGAGGAAGCCAGGAAAACACCGTTTGGCATTGCTGGTCATGCGCCTCCGGAAAAGAACTTGGCTGAAGACTCACATGAGGAACTCAAGCGCGTCTTTGAGAAAAAATGGGGCACGGGTGGCAACATCAGCTTTTTGTATGCCTACAAAGACTTGTTGACCAACGCAGAGGCCAATGCTGTTGCCTGCGAGTTTGTGCATGACAAAATACGCGCTACGGTCAAGGATCCAGCCGTGGCTGAGATGTTGATTCCAAACGACCATCCGATCGGCACCAAGCGACTTTGCCTGGATAATGGCTACTACGAGACCTACAACCGTGACAATGTGACATTGGTCAATGTTCGAAAGGCTCCAATTGAGGAAATTACCTCGCACGGCCTGCGGACGGCTGACCGTGAATACCAGTTTGATGACCTGATTTTTGCAACTGGCTATGACGCCATGACCGGAGCCATTTTGGATATGGACATCCGCGTCAAGGGTGGAGAGCATCTTCGGGATGTCTGGCAACACGGACCGCTGACTTACCTGGGCGTGATGGTCAATGGTTTTCCAAACTTGACGATTGTGACCGGCCCGGGCAGCCCTGGCGTGAAATCCAACATGATGGCGTCCATTGAGCAGCATGTTGACTGGATCCTTGACCTCATCCGGTACGTCAAGGAAAAGGGCTTGGCAGCCTTTGAGGCGCAGGAGGAGGCACAGCAGCGTTGGGTGCAACACGTCAATGAGGTTGCGGACCAGACTCTCTATCCCAAAGCCAACTCCTGGTATATCGGTGCCAACATTCCTGGCAAGCCTCGGGTGTTCATGCCTTATGTTGGTGGCCTGGACAAGTACCGGGGGATTTGTGATGAAGTGGCTAGAAATGGGTATCAGGGCGTAGTGCTGAAATAGCTCGCCACGGTGGAATGGCATGTTTTTGACCGTATTGGCTTGGTGACGGATGAAAGTGAACGCAGATTTTTCCGAGCGCGTGGTGCTTGAGACTGAGGGCATGGAGTGGATTGCGTCTCCCCAGCAAGGGGTGCAACGCAAAATGCTGGACCGCATCGGGGAGGAGGTTGAGCGTGCAACCTCGATTGTCCGTTATGAGCCTGGATCAAACTTTGCCAGTCACGAACACGGGGGCGGGGAGGAAATCCTGGTTCTGGAAGGTGTCTTTACCGACGAGACTGGTGACTATCCTGCCGGCTCGTATTTGCGTCATCCCCCTGGCTCGCGCCATCGGCTTTCCTCGGTGCCGGGATGTCGTCTGTTTGTGAAGTTGTGGCAGTTCAGTCCAGGCGATCAGCAGACCGTTCTGGTCAACACCCATCAGATGCCTTGGTATCAGGGCATGGTGCCTGGCCTTCATGTGATGCCTCTGCATGAGTTTGATGGCATTCACACTGCCCTGGTCAGGTGGGCGCCTGACACGGTCTTTAACCGCCATGTGCATCCAGGCGGAGAGGAAATACTGGTACTGGAGGGGGTGTTCCATGACGAGCATGGAAGCTACCCTGCCGGGTCATGGCTGAGAAGTCCACGATATAGCCAACATGCGCCTTTTACCAAGCAGGAGGGAGCCCTGATTTATGTCAAGACAGGTCACCTGGGTGCCACGATGGTGTCTTGAGCTCGGGCCAAAAGCCATCAGGGGATCAAAACATATTTACATTTGACCCATCAAACTATCGCTATCAGGTCAAGATTCCAGTCATTTTTCTGTCATTGAGCCTTATACTAGCGCGCTGTTTTTTGGTAGGTGAAGCGCATGTCCCGAATCAATCCACCTTGCGGACATGCATGATCAATCTTTGACGTTGGGACTCTGACATGCTCCTGGGATTGGTGATTGCTTATCTCGTCGTTTCCATTGCGATCGGCCTGTATGCGGCGACCAAAGTACATTCGGCGCGCGACTACATTACCGCTGGTCGCAATTTGCCAATGTCGTTTGTCTTGGCGATGGTGTTTGCCACCTGGTTTGGGGCGGAGACGGTTCTTGGGATTTCGGCCACGTTTCTCAAAGAAGGCTTTCGGGGACTGATTTCGGATCCGCTTGGCGCATCCTTGTGCCTGGTGATTTTTGGCCTGGTATTTGCTCGTCCACTTTACAGGATGAACATCATCACTCTGGGCGATTATTTTCGCATCCGCTATAACCGTCAGACAGAACTGATTCTCTCCATCTGTATTGTGGTGTCCTATCTGGGATGGGTGTCTGCGCAGATCACAGCACTTGGGCTGGTGTTCAATGTGTTGTCCAACGACCTCATTTCCGTCACACAAGGCATGTTGATCGGCTCAGGGGTCGTGCTTGTTTACACACTCTTTGGTGGAATGTGGTCCGTTGCCTTGACCACGTTTGTCCAGATGATTGTGATTGTGATTGGGTTGTTGTTAGTGTCTTTCAATGCGGCTGACCAGGCAGGGGGCGTCTCCAAGGTGATCTCTGCAGCAGCAGCAGAGGGCAAGTTCAGTTTTCTGCCCACGCTTGATGCCATCGACATGATCAGCTGGATTGCGGCGCTGGTGACCATGGGTCTGGGCTCCATTCCTCAGCAAGATGTGTTTCAACGCGTCAACTCATCCAAAAATGAAAGGGTGGCAGTGTGGGGCACCACATTGGGTGGCGTATCCTATTTCTTTTTTGCTGCCGTGCCATTATTTTTGGCCTACACGGCAAAGATGATTGATCCAGCAATGGTCGAGAGACTCATGGGGGTGGATACGCAGCTGATTCTCCCCACGCTGATCGTGGAGCATATGCCTTTCTATATTCAGGTGGTGTTTTTTGGTGCATTGATCTCGGTCATCATGAGTACGGCGTCTGGCACCTTGCTGGCGCCCTCGGTGACCTTTACCGAGAACGTCCTAAAGGGATTTGCCCCACACATGACCGATAGGCAGTTCCTGTGGGCGACGCGATTGACGGTCTTGGCTTTTGCCGTGATTGTGACTTACTACGCGATTGCGACCGACGAAAGCATTCACGCCATGGTGGAAAATGCCTATCGCATCACGCTGGCGGGAGCGTTTGTGCCGCTGGCGGCAGGGCTGTTCTGGAAAAAAGCCAGCAATCTGGGGGCAGGGCTGTCCATCTCATTTGGTCTCATCACCTGGATCATCCTGGAAATCACAGATGTCCAGGAACCGGTTCCGCCGCAGTTGTTTGGGGTGATGGCCTCTCTCTTGGGCATGATCATTGGCTCATACATGTCGCCCAACCGGCTGCATGGCCATGGCGGTGACCCCAAGCATATTTGAAAGCGCCCAGACTTTGTCAGGCAAAAGTCAGTTTCATCAATAATAATAAAGTTAGTTTTTGCCTGATGTGGTCTTTTTTCCAAAAATCGTGCCCACTGCTTTTTTGGAATTGTCAGCGTGATTGCCATCTAAGGTTTCCGCACCCTGTTAGATCTAAGGGTAATCACTTGGCGATGATTGTCGCTAAGTTTGACTGAATGTGATTAAATTTTTCCCATGGAACATTCATCCCCATTCGTGATCGAGACCCGCTCCTTGACCAAGGAGTTCATGGGATTTGTCGCTGTCAACAACGTGAACCTCAAGGTGAAGCGTCACACGATCCATGCCATCATCGGGCCAAACGGCGCCGGAAAGAGCACGTGTTTCAATCTCATCACCAAGTTCCACACCCCGACAAGTGGTTCGATTCTGTTCAACGGAAATGATATTACTGGTCATTCTCCGTCTCAGATTGCCCGAGAGGGGGTGGTCCGTTCTTTTCAGATTTCGGCCGTTTTTCCGCACATGTCGGTTTTGGAGAATGTCCGCATTGGCATGCAGCGCAGGCTGGGCACGACCTTTCACTTCTGGAAAAGTGAAAAGACGCTCGATATCTTGAACGATCGAGCGTTGGATGCTCTGGAGCAAGTTGGCTTAGAGGATTTTGCCGACGAACAGGCTGTCAACCTGCCGTATGGTCGCAAGCGGGCGCTGGAGATCGCGACGACTCTGGCAATCAATCCGGAAGTCATGTTGTTGGACGAGCCCACGCAAGGGATGGGCCACGAGGATGTCGAACGCGTCACCGAACTCATCAAAAAAGTGTCTGCTGGTCGCACCATCATCATGGTGGAGCACAACATGAACGTGGTATCAAACATCGCCGACACCATCTCCGTGTTGCAACGGGGTGAGCTGATCGCCGAAGGTGACTACAACACGGTCTCCAAGAATCCCCAGGTGATGGAGGCCTACATGGGTTCAGCCGATGCTGAGCTTGCGGGCCACTAACCAAAACGCACAATCGACACCACGACACCACAACACACTTCCACAAGATCAACCACTGAACATGTCCGATACGCTTGCACTTGAAATCAAGGATTTGAACGCCTGGTACGGGGAATCCCATGTGCTGCATGGCATCAATCTGGAAGTTGGCAAAGGTGAGGTGGTTTGCCTGCTCGGTCGCAACGGTGCTGGCCGCACGAGCACGCTGCGTGCCATTCTTGGTTTGACGGGTGCTGTCACTGGCTCCATTAAGGTCGCGGGCACAGAGGTAGTCGGCAAGCCGACGCATGACATCGCCCGCATGGGAATCGGTTACTGCCCAGAAGAGCGGGGCATCTTTGCTAGCCTGACTTGCGAGCAAAATCTCCTGTTGCCACCGTCTGTCGGCACGGGCTATGCGGTCAGTGTGGATGAAATCTACACCATGTTCCCCAACCTCAAAGAACGTCGCAATAGTCCTGGTGGACGCCTCTCGGGTGGTGAGCAGCAAATGTTGGCGATTGCCCGTATTTTGCGAACAGGTGCTCCCTTGCTGCTGCTAGATGAAATCACAGAGGGTTTGGCACCCGTGATTGTGCAGAAACTTGGCGAGGTTGTCAGAACCTTGAAAGACAAAGGGTTCACCGTGGTATTGGTGGAGCAAAATTTCCGCTTCGCATCCAAACTGGCTGATCGCAACTACGTGATTGAGCATGGTCAGGTGGTGAAGATGGTGGAAAGAGATCGGCTTGAAGAGAGTCGTGAAGAATTGGAAATGTTGCTGGGCGTTTGAGCACCGCTGCGTTTTCATTGTCAATGCAGTCCCTAGGAGACAAAGAGATGAAGAAGTCACTTATTGCACAAAGCGTTGCATCCGCACTGATGGTGTTTGCTGGTGCCGCAACCGCCCAGATCTCAGACAACTCGATCCGCATCGGCGTGCTGACTGACATGTCGGGCATTTATTCTGCGGTGGAAGGCCCTGGTGCCGTGCTGGCAGCCCAGATGGCAGCGGAAGACATGGGTGGCCAGGTGAATGGCGCCAAAATCATCATTACTTCTGCCGATACGCAATCCAAGGCCGACCTCTCTGCCTCCCAGGCGCGCGAGATGATCGATCGGGACAAGGTCGATGTGCTGATGGGTAACGTATCCACGGCATCAGCGTTGGCCGCGATGGAAGTGGCTGACCAGCGCAAGAAGATCGCCATGGTCACAGGTGCTGCATCGCTTCCGATCACCAACGAGCGCTGCAATCCTTACACCATCCACTATGTTTACGACACCTATGCCCTGGCAAACGGCACTGCCAGCGCTGTGGTCGCCACCGGCAAGAAAAACTGGTTCTTTGTGACGGCAGATTACGCTTTTGGCCATACGCTGCAGCGTGACGCCTCGGCGGTGGTCAATGCCAGCGGTGGCAAGGTGGTGGGCAGCGTCTCGCACCCCATCAACACGACTGACTTTGCATCCTACCTGGCACAGGCTCAGGCCTCCAAGGCTGACGTGATCGCTCTGGCCAACGCTGGTGGCGACACGATCGGCTCGGTCAAGCAGGCTGCCGAGCTCGGCATCATGGGCTCCAAGCAAACCGTCGTTCCCCTGCTGATGTTCATCAGTGACATTCAGGCTCTTGGTCTGCGTGAGACGCAGGGCATGAACTTTACCGTGGGCTGGTACTGGGACTACTCGGATGCCAACCGCAAGTTCGCCAAGCGTTTCCAGGACAAGTTCAAGGGACGTGCGCCCACGTCTGTTCAGGCTGGCGTTTACTCCGCCACCTTGAACTACCTCAAGGCTGTCCAAGCCACCAAGACGGACGACTCCGATGCGGTCATGAAATACCTCAAGTCCACGCCGATTGATGATGGCCTCTTCAAAGGGACCATTCGCGCGGATGGCAAGTTTGAGCACGACATGTACCTGTTGCAGGTCAAGTCACCAAAGGAGTCCAAAGGCATCAACGATGTCGCCAAGATCGCGCGCGTGATTCCTGCCGCCGAGGCTACGCAGCCTTTGTCAGCGTCCAAGTGCTATCTCGTGACCGGCAAAAAGCCCTCCTGATATTGACTGACAAGAGGGAGTAGGGGACTACCATGTTTGAGTTGCTCGGCGTCACGCCGCAAGCGTTAACCTCTCAGTTGCTGATCGGGCTGATCAACGGCTCGTTTTATGCGTTGCTGAGCTTGGGCCTTGCCGTGATTTTCGGCTTGCTGAATGTGATCAACTTTACGCATGGTGCGCTCTACATGCTTGGAGCCATGTTTACCTGGATCGGGCTGACACAGCTTGGAGACTGGGTGGGCATGCCCGAGCTGGAGGTCCCCTATCTTGCCGCGTTGATCATCACGCCCATCATTGTGGGCTTGATGAGCATCGTGATCGAAAAAACCATGCTCAAGCGTCTCTATCACCTGGACCATTTGTACGGGTTGCTACTGACGTTTGGCCTGGCGCTCGTGATTGAGGGGATGTTCCGTCACTGGTTTGGTGCCCTCGGCAACAGCTATCCCGTGCCAGATATGTTCCGTGGTGGCATGCGTGTGGGAGAGCTTTTTATCCCTTGGTATCGCCTCTGGGTAGTTGGCTTTGCCTTGTTTGTCTGTTTCGCGACCTGGTATTTCATCGAGCGCACCAAGCTCGGCAGCCTGTTGCGCGCTGGCACGGAAAACCCTCGCCTACTGCAGGCGCTGGGTGTCAATGTGCCGCTCATCATCACGCTGACCTACGGCGTGGGTTGTGCGCTTGCCGCATTGGCGGGCGTGTTGGCAGCCCCTATCTACCAGGTGACTGCCACCATGGGTTCGAACCTGATCATTGTTGTGTTTGCAGTGGTGGTGATTGGGGGGATGGGCTCGATTGCAGGATCCATCGTCACAGGGCTGGGACTCGGCGTGATTGAGGGATTGACCAAGGTGTTTTACCCTCAGGCGTCTTCGGTTTCGATTTTCGTGATCATGATTATTGTGCTGCTGCTCAAGCCCGCCGGGCTGTTTGGCAAGGTTCGTTAAAGGGCTCAAAGAAAATGAACACGACGATGCTAAACAAAATTACGGTAGTGGTCTTTGCGCTGCTGGCCTTAGTTCCTTTTCAGAACGTAGTCTATGACCTGTTTTTGATGAAGGTCTTTTGCTTTGCCATCTTTGCCGCGTCCGTCAACCTGCTGTTGGGCTTTTCTGGCTTGCTGTCTTTTGGGCACGCTGCCTTTTTTGGCACGGCTTCCTACGTCACGGCTCACATCATGAAGCAGTGGGGAGTAACGCCCGAGGTTGGGATGTTGCTTGGCGTCGGCTGCTCGACGGTGCTTGGTTATATTTTCGGGTCTCTCGCGATTCGTCGACAGGGGATCTATTTCGCCATGATCACGCTGGCACTGGCCCAAGTGGTTTACTTTGCCGCGACACAGCTGCCTTTCACCAATGGCGAAGATGGTATTCATGGCGTGCCCCGCGGCGAGTTTTTGGGCCTGATCAACCTGACGCCATCCAGCAATATGTATTGGTTTTCTCTTGCTGTGATGCTGTTTGCCTTTTTGTTGATTCAGCGCGTCGTTCAGTCTCCCTTTGGCCAGGTGCTCAAATCCATTCGTGAAAACGAGCCTCGTGCGATATCGTTGGGTTATAACGTGGATCGCTACAAGCTCGTGGCGTTCACCATCTCCGCTGGCCTGGCTGGTTTGGGTGGCAGCCTCAAGGCGCTTGTTCTGCAACTTGCATCACTGGGTGATGTGTTTTGGCACACATCTGGTGAAGCGGTGCTGATGACGATTCTGGGTGGTATTGGAACTCTCTGGGGGCCTGTCATTGGTGCTGCTGTGATTGTGAACCTGCAGAACTATCTGGCCAACCTCGGTGGCTGGAGCACCATCACGACGGGTGCGATCTTTGTCGTGTGCGTGCTGGCATTCCGTCGCGGCATTGTGGGCGAGATTGCGTACCGCCTGAAGATCAAGCTCTAAATTCATCTTCACGCTTATCACCCATGGTTGGGCTTGCTCCGTTGTCCCAGACGGGCACAGCTTGCCCGTCCTGTGCCCATCACCAGTTCGGCGGCCTTTTCTCGATAAAGGCCTGCACGCCCTCCAGCGCGCTGTCATCCATCATATTGCATGCCATCGTTTGGCTGGCCAGTTGATAAGCCTGCTGGATGTTACTTTCCAGCTGTCGGTAAAAGAGTGTTTTGCCTGCTTGCAGCGCGGCGAGTGGCTTGGCAGCGATTTTGCTGGCCAGCTTGAGCGTGGCGTGCTCAAGTTCGTCGGGCTCCACCACTTGGTTGACCAGTCCCCACTCGCAGGCTTGCCCGGCATCAATGAAATCGCCAGTCAACAGCAAATACATCGCCTGCTTGCGGTGGATGTTGCGTGACAGGGCGACGGATGGGGTGGCACAAAACAGCCCAAGATTCACGCCAGACACCGCAAACTTGGCATGGCTAGAGGATACCGCCAGGTCGCACATGGCGACCAGCTGACAGCCTGCAGCCGTGGCAACGCCTTGAACCTGAGCAATCACTGTCTGCGGGATGCGCTGGATGAGCAGCATGATTTCACTGCAGCGCGCAAATAGCGTCTCGTAATATTCGAGGGATGGATCGGCACGCATTTCCTTGAGGTCATGCCCCGCACAAAACGCTTTGCCCAGTGCATCAATGATCACGACCTTGGTTGAGCGGTCCGCCTCAACAGCCTCCAGCGCCTGAGCCAATGCACTGAGCATGTCCTCGGATAGGGCGTTGAATGCAGCAGGGCGATTCAAAGTCCACCTGACGACACCGGGTGCTGGACTGGACTGTAAAAGCAAGGTTTCCATGGGTTCACCACCATTCAAGCATCAGGAATCAATCGCTTTGGCTGATCCAGCCTGTTTGCGCAGTTCGAATTTCTGGATCTTTCCGGTCGAGGTTTTCGGCAGCTCACCAAACACAATGGTTCTTGGTACCTTGAAGCCTGCGAGATGCTCTTTGCAAAAGGCGACGATTTCCTCGGCTGTCGTGCTTGCACCTGACTTGAGTTCGACAAACGCACAGGGGGTTTCACCCCATTTGGCATCGGGCTTTGCAACCACTGCGGCGGCCAGGATGGAGGGATGCCGGTAAAGGACATCCTCGACCTCGATAGAGGAGATGTTCTCGCCACCGGAAATGATGATGTCCTTGCTGCGATCCTTGATTTTGACGTAACCATCCGGGTACTGCACTGCCAAGTCACCAGAATGGAACCAGCCACCCGCGAAGGCGGCTTCGGTGGCTGTTGGGTTTTTCAGGTAGCCCTTCATGGCGATGTTGCCACGGAACATGATTTCACCCATGGTTTCGCCATCCCATGGAACAGGCTCCATGGTTTCAGGGTTCAACACTCTGACATCGGCTTGCATCTGATAGCGCAAGCCCTGGCGGGAGTTCAGGCGAGCACGCTCCGAAATAGCGAGCGTCTGCCATTCGTCATGCTTGACACAAATCGCAGCGGGACCATATGTCTCGGTGAGTCCATACACATGGGTCAATTCAAATCCCATTTTTTCCATGCCCTCGAGCATGGCGGCAGGAGGCGCCGCGCCCGCGACCAGTGCCTTGACGCCTGCAGGCACACCCTGCTTGAGCGATTCGGGCGCATTGATGAGCAGATTGTGCACGATGGGCGCGGCGCAGTAATGCGTCACGCCATGCTTGCGGATCAGGTCAAAAATCGTTTGAGCGTCAATTTTTCTCAGGCAGACATTGATGCCGGCCCGTGCAGCGATCGTCCATGGAAAGCACCAGCCATTGCAGTGAAACATGGGCAGGGTCCAGAGATAAACAGGATGATTGGAAATATCCCAATCCAAGATGTTTGACACCGCATTGATCGCTGCGCCACGGTGGCTATAGACCACACCCTTGGGATCACCTGTGGTGCCGGAGGTGTAGTTCAGGCAGATCGACTGCCACTCATCCAGGGGCAGAGCGACTGGAAAGTTCGTGTCACCCGAGGCAATCAATCCTTCGTACGTCGACTGACCGATCTGGAGACTGGCAGGCACAAATGCCTCATCCAGCGCATCAATCACTTGGGGGATGCGACCCGTTTCTTGCTTCAGTATCTCCAGCGCCTCTTTCATGACGTGGGCAAATTCGCTGTCCACGATCACCAGCTTGGCTTCCCCATGCTTGAGCATGAAGGCAATGTTGGCGGCATCCAGGCGGGTGTTGAGGGTGTTGAGGATGGCTCCAGACATTGGCACGCCGAAGTGCGCCTCAACCATGGGCTGCGTGTTTGGCAGCATGACTGCAACGGTATCGCCGGTGTGGATGCCCATTTTTTGCAGGGCCGAAGCCAGCTGCCGGCATCGCGTGAATGTCTGGAGCCAGGTTTGTCGCAGATCTCCGTGCACGATCGCGATTTTGTTGGGAAACACCAGTGCCGCACGCTCGAGATAGGAAATCGGGGAGAGTGCGACATGATTGGCTGGCGTGGGCTGAAGTCCCCTCACATACATATGATC
>Ga0255266_1000137_pt1 | contig 11215 bp, 1 predicted proteins | sample AtltaT_24_FD_183669 | JGI IMG/M metagenome (GOLD analysis project Ga0255266, IMG submission 183669) | Metatranscriptome of freshwater microbial communities from Altamaha River, Georgia, United States - Atl_Cont_RepB_0h (Metagenome... | ecosystem: Environmental > Aquatic > Freshwater > River...
ATTTTTTTGTAATAATTTTAAATAAGAAAATTCTCATCAAAACGATTTATTTCTTTCCGGTACTATTCACTCGTCGTGGTGATTTGGCTTTGCTAATTCCGGAACCAGTAGATTTCTTTGTACTACTAGCACCAATACTAAATTGGAACGAAGTTGGTGGTGAACCAGGATTAGATTCGGTACTACCAGACGAAGAGTTACTGAGACCCGCTTTTAAGATACCTTTCGAACCTAAGGATGTAAAATTTGTTAATGATTTACCTGATGATACAGATCCTCCACTAGCACTACTACCAAATTTTAAACTACTAAAGGATACTTTACTACTTTTACTACTATCTTCAATAATAGGATTACTAGAAAATATAGGTTTACCATCACTATCTACAATATCTTGATTTTCTTCATTATCGGAATTTTCAAGATCTTGACTTTGATTATCTATATCATCCACTTGAGCATTATCACTATCATTACCATCATCGTCTTCGGGTAACGAAATGATAGGTACTGGCGGAGGAGAACGTGCTTTTGTACCTAAACTAGTACCAGTAGCTACTATAGAAGGTATATCTTCATCGATATCCTCTTCATCATCGCTTTGTACATCGAATCCTACATGTCGAGCATATTCATCATCATCATCATCAATTATAGAAGGATGATAAGTTTTTTCGATTGGTTCCATATCTAATTCTTCGGGTGATAACTGATTTACCGGAATAGATTTCATTTCTCGAGAGGTAGATTGATTATTTTCTATTGTTACAGCATTACTACTGTTATTATTTGTAATATCATTATTCTTATGATCAGCAGTAAATTTATCAATCCATTCTTTATTTTCTTTATCCCATACATCAGGATCTCCTGCTTCTTCTCCGGGAACAGGATGAATATAGTAATAATAACCATGAGTACGAATTAGTAAATTTTGATTAGCTCCACCACTTAATGGTTGAATACTAAATTTATATTGTTCTTGCATACCTGTACCTTCTGTATACACACGAGAAATAACACCATCAAAAGGATAAGGTTCACGTTTAGCATCGGAAGCATTTGCATTAATAATACGACCAACATACGAAAATATATTATCCGTTTCAAAATCTACAAAACGATGCGCTAAACGTAAATTACGACGTAAACGACGTATATTATTATATAAATCAGGATGACGTTCAGGTACATGTATTTTTAATGGACGAGAATACACATTCCATGAATCCATACGAGGTTTTTCTTTCGTTAATTTCATACCTTGTTCATTCGCAATATTTGTATCCGGAGGAGGTTCGGTATTCGTTAGTAACCAAGTTTCGGCCCAACTTAAACGATTCCAATCATCACTACACCAATATCGTACAACTGGATATTTTTCTCCCCATCGCATTAATTGTAATAAACAAATTTCGGTATCACGATATAATAAACTATTAATTTTCATTTCTAAATTAAAATGATGTAAAATAAATTCGCATCGTTTGGTATAAATATCTTGATCATCATCTTTATATTTTAAGAAATTTTCGATACCATCTAAAGGACCAAATAATTGATCATCCCCTTTAGTACGTAAATAATAACGTATAATACCCATTAAAATTGAAAGAAAATTACCAGGTGTACCATAATTAATTTTTGTTAAAGTATCTTTTTCTTTCTCTTTTTCTTTTTCTAATTCCCGTTCTTTTTGTTTTTCTTTATCTTTACCAAACGTTATTATTTTGGAATTTAAGGTGGTACTTGAAGAAGATGTTCCATTATTAAGCATAAACATATTTGCAAATTCTGGAATATCATTAGCATTTCCATGATAATCACCAGAACCTTCTACTTCATACCGCATACGAGCACCTTTTTCGATCGGTACTTCATGAACATTAATTGGTACGGGTTCTAAACCATATAATAAATGTTGTAATAATGGAGATATATTATCATAAGTAACTTTACGCATATCAAAACGATCACCTAAACGAAATAAACGAGAAACATAATATAAATTCCAAAATTCCCAATGTGTAATAAATCGACGATCAATTGTATGTAAAGGTAACGATTGATTACCTTTCCCATAAATTTGTAATTGCGGAGCATCCGAACGATTCGATAAAGGTAAACATGTAAATATTAATATACGTAATAATTGAAATAATGATTTTAAATCATATACCATATCGGCCACATCCCATATATCAATCGTACGTAAATCTTGAGGTAATCCATTTGTAGTAATATTGGATGTAGAAGAAGTAGAATTTATGGAACTAGATTTATTTAAACTTGAAGTACGTTTTTGGGAATATATACCTTCATCTTCATCGGACCAATTATTTAACGTTTTTTCTTTACGATTATTTATATTTTTTAAATCTATTGATGTTGATCCCAATTTTTTATTTTTATCATCATTCGGTTCTTTATTAATATCCGGAAATGGACTACGAGAACATAATAAAATATCCACTAATTTTGCAATCACTCGTTTCGTAATTAAATATTGACGAGCTTCATAATCAATATTAGCAAAGGCTAATAATATAGAAAAATAACTTTCGAATCCACCTCGAGAATAATAACGATAAACGGTAGGTAAACGTTCTAATAAGAAATCAATCATGGTTAAACATAATTTACCAGGTCGGATACCTGTAGTATTCGTTGGTGTCGTAGGATTATCCATTTTCGTATTAGTCAAGGATGGAGTATTTTCGATGGGCCATAAAACTTGTAAAGCTTGAATAATTAATTTTGATAATAATTGTTTAGTACTATGATTACTAATATGAGTATTTTCTAATAATACATTAATTAAATTACTTTTACTATCTAATAACATTTGTAAAAACCAAATGGGAGCAATTGGACTAATCGTTAATAAAGTATGAATAACCGGTTCCCAATCTTGTTGTGTTATACCATCCGGATGAGAAGGATCTGATAAAGTACGTAATAAATAGGTAATGGATAAACGTAAACCAACAATACCGGGATGACCAGAACTAGCAATTTCTCGAGCAGTAGGTAAAGAAGTATTATTCCAAGGATACGAATATGCAGTAAAGGAAGAATCGGTACCGGATGAGGTTAATTGTTTAGCTTCAATTGCAAAATTACGAACGATATCTAATATACTACGAGCATATTGTTTAGTATAAATATATAAATAACGTTTAAATTCCATATTTTCTGATTGAATAATACGTAATAATGCGGAAGGTACCGGAGCTCGAACTGATTTTTGTATACTATTACTACCACCTTTATATGAATCTTTAATACGATTATAAAATAAAGGTAAGGTATCCGTTGGTACAGTAATTAATGCTGGTTGCGGTACAGTTGTAAATCCTCCTTTAGTAGATGAAGTTGTAACGGTACAATCGATACTGGTTGCATTAGCCGTAGAATTCGTTAAGGTTAATTCATTTCGAGTCGAACTATTATGCATAGCAGATTCAGGTTTACGTCGATCATAAAATAAACAAAAAGCATTATCGGAATGAGTAAATTCATTTTCATAAATATTACCCCAGAAATTTACGGTACGTACTACTTCTTTACCACCAAAACAATCAGATTCTAATCGTTCTTCACCAGCCCATGGAGATACCGTTTCATCATTAAATTCATACCAACGATCACCGGGTACCGGACCATTTACACCACGTTCCCGAATATACGAATAATAATGACCAGCAGACGCAACTCCTTTATGAATAACTACTCCCACTAAATCAAATATAAATTCTGAACGATTAGGTTTTGTATCTAAATTATTTAAATTTGAGGTATGGGCAATATCTGTTTCATCCCGAGCATAAACGGTAAAAGGATACATATCTAATACCGGTGGAAATTCAAAACGATCATTTAATTTTACTTGTTCCATACGATTTAAATCAAAATCAAAACGATTTAAATGTAACATTAAATGATCACCAACTCCTTTAATAGATACACGTTTATTAGTTTTTAAGGTTTCTTCTTTTGGAGGTGCTGGTGTTGTCGTACCGGTAGCATTAGTACTATTACTATTTTTACTACCAGGTTCATCCGTTTCTTTTTTCGATGCTGCATCTTCAGGTAATTTCCATTTATATTCCACCATTTCACCGGCTACATAAGCTGCTAATGCTTCTTGTACATTTTTATAACCTTTTACACGAACTTGTAAAAAATGAAAATCTTCTTCTCGGGCAGTATATAATTGCGGACGTTCGGATCCTCGTGGATCATCCGCAATTAATTCTTGTAATTGTTGACCACCGTAAACATCTTTGGCTAAGGTAGCTAATGGTTGACCTTGTAATTGGGATTCTAAATCAGCAAATAATTTCGTTAAAAATTCTGGAACATCTTTTTGTTCAAATACATTAATCGGATTACCATTCCAATCTTTAATTGAACGACATAATGCCCGGGGATTATAATATTCTTTTTCTGTTTCTTGTAAATAAGCAAATTGACGTTGTAATTGATACATAATATTATCCGCACGTTCAGCATCTGTCATATTAGATGGTTCTTTATAACTTAAAACACCCCGACGAAATCCAGGAGTCATAAATAATTGTTGTATGGTAGAATTCATATAACATATACATCCTAAATTACGAATACCAACATAACCTGTACTATTACGAGCCGAAATAAATTTACTATTTCGATTAGTTAAAGTATCTAATTTATCTTTATTATCATTGACTAAATCTTTTGATGTAGGTTGTTTTTTATCATTATCAATTTCTAAAGTAGCACTCGCATTTGAAGTAGCAAATATATCCATGGAAACGGATGAATCGGAAGAAGATGAAGAAGATTTAGTACCAGCAGTAGTATGACTAACGTTCGATGTAGTTTCTCGCGCATCATGATGCGGCATAAATTTACGACACATATATACAGAATTTTCGACACAATCTTTACTTAATTCTATTAATACCGATAATGCTGCATTACGAGTTTCATCTTGTTTACATTTCGGTAATTTTCCTCCTAATACTGATGGAATAGAAGTATCTTCATCCGTTATTTGTTCGGGAGAACATAATGTAAATAAACAAGTATCAAAAATTTCATCCACTAATCCTAAACCTGAAATGGTAACATTTGGATTCGTTAACGATGGAATTTTGGTATTTGTGCTTGCACCGGCTACTTTCTTCAAAAACGTACGACCACGTAATACTGCGGTAATAATTCGTAATAAACCAACTAACGTAAAATCTGTAATATCATTAATATCGGAACCTACTTCTACAATTGGATGAAGACGTAACATAGTTACTAATTTTTCCATAAGAACAAGTTCATCCATCGGTAATAATTGTGGTACGGGATCAATATGTTGCGGTAATAATAATGAAATTAAACCATAATAATGATAACCTGTATTTGGGAATGCGTAAGTAATACGAAGATTATCCATTAATATTCCTAATATCGATAAACGTAATTTTTGATGTACATCATAATTAGGATTATTTATATGATGAGCATAATGATCAGCTAAATTAAGTAAACCATAAAGTTGTTTAACAACATGTTGACGTACTGCTGCATTGCTTGGAGCACATAAAGCAGTAGCAAGAACTTGACCAATCGAAGGAAACGTCGTAAATTGCTCTACAGCGGTTAATGATAATAATAATTCGGATGGTTCAGTAGGAATATCTTGTATACCATGAATATCAATATTATAGCGAGGATGAGGTTCATAAGCGGATACATCATTCCCTAACATACAAGCAATGATAATATTCCATAAGGAACCAACAATAGATACTTCTGAAACAAACAGCGTATCATCATCATCATTCGTATTATTCGTGGGATTTTCTGCTTTCTTATTGGTACTTTCATTGGTATCGGTTTTAGTATCATTACTTTTCGCATTAGGACTTGTATGCGGTTTATTCGTTTGTAATCTACCTCGACCAATCGGGGATCGTGCTGGCGAAGATTTAGCAGAACCAGGGGTAGATTTATTCGCTGAGGATGATCCCGTATCATTTTTAGTATTGGATAAACGATTAGGAGTAGTAGGAGTACTAGCGGCTCCATTTACATTTTTACTAGAATCTGAAGATACCGTACTTTGTGCGGAACGAGTAACGTTGGATGATTTATCACTGGTATTGGAAGTATTACTTTCGGTAGATTGAGGTAATTCAAATGTGGTAACATAGGATAACCATTCTAACATACGTGTTAATAATTTATTACGATCCACCCGAAATAGATCAATATTATTATCATTAAAATATCGTAACATAAAACTTGGACCTACTAAAAATGTTGAAAATATACTTAATAATTCGGCAGCACATTCTCGTTGTAATTTACTCGAAGAATCTGAAGAAAAAAATTGGGATAATGGTACCGTCATAATTAAACTATATAAATATTGTAATCCACCATATTTTACAAAGGCTTTAGACCAACCAAGAGTAATTTCAGCAACACCAGATGAATTATAGGGTATTGGTAAATGATTGTTGGTATTTGTACTATCATTTAATGATATAGTATCTTTATCTTTCATTTGCATTTCGATTACTTCAACTTCGGAATCTAATAATAATTTTACAATACTTAATTTATAATGTAAATGCATTAGTGATTTACCACCTAAAACGGTATCCCATGGTATAGATTGATTAATCGCTCCATTACTTGGGTAAGTACCATGTAAAGTAAGAATATCTTGTTGTAAAGTGGACGGAATTGGTAAAGTAATATTAATTAACGACCATAATTGATTCACAATGGTAGAATCTTTTATTGATAATAAATCAAATAAAGTATCAAATAATGCCGGAGTATTCGCAATTAAACGTTTTGCACTTTCATAATAATTAATATGATCTAATTGACAATCATCTAATTGTTCATATAAATTATCAATCGTAATACCTTGAAAACCTTGTTTATCTAGTAAAGCAGTCATACCTTTTAAAAATCCACTAATACGTTCTGATTCTTTACGATATTCATGAGTAGTAAATTCATTATTGGAAGTATCAAGGGATTCTTCTATATATAATTTTGTGGTTATTTCCATTAATTTAATATCATCCTTTAAATATTGAATATCTCGAGGTATATTGGTTGGTTTAATACAGAATAATAATTTATTTGCTGGACGATCTAAATATTCAGATGCTCGATCACGTAACATACCGATAGTATCAATACCTTTACGTATACGAAATACTAAACTAATGGGTGCAGAATACGATGTTTTATACATTTGTCGTTCAATAATAACTGCAGTAACCGGTTGATAAAAAATATCATTTCCTCGTTTCCAATTTTCTGGAAAAGGAAAATCATAATCGGTTGGAATTAAAGTTTTATTTAATATACGTTTTGGTTTACTATATTGTGTAGCTAATATATCTAATTCGGTAAGAAAATCTTGTAATAACCGTAATACACGAGATAAATTACGTAAAATAAGGGATGATGAAGATGAAGAAGGTAATAAATCTTGAATAATTTTTATACATTCGGTGATAAATTGTTTCCATACTTCTTGACGGGTTAATACCGTACTATTATCCGCTTTAGACCAAGGCATTTCTAAATGACTATGTAAATGAACTAACGTAGTCGAAGCTTCGGAAGCAACATTTTCATTTTCATTGGATAATACAATATTCCATAAAGTTGATAATCCATTTAATTGTGGATCGATAGTATATAATTGATTTAAATAATCCATTTGAACTTTTTTATTATCTATATTCACTTGGCGAAATAAAGCATAAAAACATTCATAACCTTTTAATCCTAATTTTTCAGTAGATAATCGAGGGGTTTTACCACAAAAACATCGATCAAATACAATATTACTTTGTTCTATTGGTATCATTCCACCATTAATGGTTTTTTGTAACCAATCAAAAAACATTTCTACTTCATCAACATTAATCGCATTTTCTACTAACGATGTCCATAATGTATCAATATGATCCGCCGAAAATTGAAAACTTGAATCTTTATTTTTAGCAAAAAATGATAATAATGTTAATCGACTTAATAATTGTTCAATATGATTATGACGACCAACAAATATAGTTCCTTTCGTATCATCAAGACTAGCGACGGATGATACTGCTTCGGTACTTTTATTTGGAGTTGATGTACTTTTCGTACTAGTGATAGAAGTAGATGATGTTGAAGTGGTTAACGAAATACCCCGTTTTTGGGCTTCTATAACGGCTAAATTTTTATAATGTTGAATATCTTTTACTAATGCTTCACAAATTTTATATTGTTGTTGTAAATTATTCATAATACTTTCTTGAGTAAATTTACGATAGTTACCAGGAGTAGTAGGTATTTCACGTAATAAACGATTTAACATACGAACGGTACTATAATTTGCGGTACCTTTTGCAATAGATTCAGCGGCCATACTTGCTAATCGTACCGTTATAGTCCGTTGTTCAGCATCAATATTTAATAACATATCTAATAAACAACTTTGAGCTGTATCTAATGTTTCCATCGATGGTAATGTATTTGCATAAGAAGACGTACTTTTGGGTACAATAGGATTCATTTGATTAATGGTGGCATATTCTGGCGCGGTATCTAACGTCATAGCCCATAATTGTGGTAAAGTATACCAATGATGAAAATCATCTTTATTATTTTGAATAACTTTTATATCTTCTGGTAATTCCCATTTTTTACTAGTAGAATTACTACCATTATTCGAAAATGTTGTAACGGTGGTTGTCGTAATTGTATTGGTACCTGAAGTTGATGTTGTTGTAACGGTTTTAGTTTCTTGAGAATTTAACGATTCTAAATCTCGATACGAAGCTTCTACTTCTAAACGATACGATTCAATAGCTTCCCGAGTTAAAAAACTCATACTTTTTACTAATTGTATATCATAAACATGCCGAGGTATAGTACATAAAAATTGATATAATTGATCATGAAATTCGCGTTCTAAATATTTACCAATTTGTTGTAATATATCTAATAAAGCATGCCGTATACCACTATCATCAATTTCTTTCCGAAATAAATTACATAATAAAGTTAAATGTTCTTTGGTAAATCCGGTATTATTTAATTCGGGATTTGTACTATTTTCACCAATAGAACCTTCTTTGGCTATATACATTATAAAACTATCCCGAGTACCTAAACGAGTCAATAATTGTACATGAGGAGCTAAAGGTAATCGTTGAGAACTAAATTCTCCTCCAAATAATATATTAATAACTTTTTTATCTCGTAAGGTTTGTAAGACTTTAATCGCATTAATTGCAGGTTTACGATTTTTACCGGTCGCAATACTGTAAGGATCATTGGATGAAAAACTAAAGATTTGATGAACATACTTATTTAAATCGGTTAAACCTTTTAATCGTAAAACTAATCCTTCCATGGTTAATAAATGAATCGAAAAATCTAAATTTTGTTGATCAAAAGCAACAACATTATCTTCGGTTGGTCCAGTACCAGTATAATCTGGACCCATAATAATTTTCCGGATACATTCATCATCATGATCAGCTTTAGTTACTAATCGATCACCAAAATCACGAATTGATGTAATTACCCGACTTAAATCATCTACGGATATTTTCTTTAATTGATTTTCTGTTAAAGTATTTAAACGTTGAAAAAAACTATCCCGATAACGAGTAAAATATTTTGCTCCCCAATCTTTAGTTACAACTACTCGCATATTACAAATTGCTTTTACTAAGATTAATAATTCGGATGCTGCATTAATATCGTTCCAAGCTTCTGTACCATTCGAAATATTTGAGGAAGTTGGGGAACTATTGGTTGATGATGAAGTAGATGTTGTAGTAGTTTTTTTACATTGTTGAACATGATATTCAATTCGTTCAATAATCGCATCTAAACCACCATATTTATAAAAGGCATTAATATTTGCTACCCAAAATTTAGATTGTTTCGAATGTGGACTAGCAAAGGCAGCGGCAAAACCAATATATTTATGAGCATTTTCATCTAAACTATTCATAAAACCATGATAATCATAAAAATAATTACATTGATCATCAAGTAAAAAATAACGTTGTAAATGCTGTAATATTTCGGGAGGTAATGGTTGATGAACATTATTTAATTGTTTTGCTATATATTGTAACATTAATAAATTAAATTCATTAACACGATCACGTGCTTCTTCAACATCTAAAGTTATCGTTTCTCCATTCGTATCGGTATATGTAGCACCTTGACTATATTTCGATGACATAACATCAAATACAAATTGGGGTAATTCTGCTTTACAAAAAGTATCTTTTTGTTCTTCAGGATATTCATTATTAATTAACATTCGTACTTTCTTTTCATAAGCAACTAATTGTTCGATATCAAAACTAAAAGCGGTACCTTGTCGACTAGCATTACCGGTATCTTTACCAGCTGTTTGAGAACCTGCTTTAGCTACTCGTTTTAATGATCGAGGAATATCTTCATTAAAAGCAGCACTCCATCCATTATAAGAAACTTGAAATGTTTTACCAGTACTATGAATTGATATAATTTTACCTAATCGCCATATTTTATCATTCGATAATATATCAATACTATCATTAATTTTTAACGATTCTAACCATTGTATATCGGTTATGGCCGATTGTAAATCATTATCCGATGCATAGGATATAGCAATATACCAAGATTTACCTTCAGGATATAAAGGACGGGATAAACGAGTATATCCAGGTTCTAATGGTTCATCGGCGGAAACTAACATTACATCCGCAATAGGTTTCTTTTCTTTATTGGTACTGGTTAATTTCCCTGTTAAATAACATATATAGGCTTTTGTTGTACCATGACCCGCGGTGATATCTCGTTGTATTTTTATATAATCAGTAGGGATAGGTTCATTATTATAAATTATTTGAATATCATAGATAAGTCCATCATTAATTTCGTTCATAGGTGAACTCCATAAATATACATTTTGTCCACCTTTATCTGTAAAAGGTTGTATATTAACAGCATTACCATTTTTATCCGTAATTTTTTTAAGAGGGACTTGAAGTAATGCCCCTCCATAACTAATATCTAAATTGGATAACATTTATATATATATATTAGTTTATGGTAATGTATTAGTGTATGTGTGATTTGTATAGTTTAAAGTGAATTAAATGAAATTGTATAAGAACTACACAATAATAAATTCTTTTAC
>Ga0255266_1000138_pt1 | contig 11123 bp, 7 predicted proteins | sample AtltaT_24_FD_183669 | JGI IMG/M metagenome (GOLD analysis project Ga0255266, IMG submission 183669) | Metatranscriptome of freshwater microbial communities from Altamaha River, Georgia, United States - Atl_Cont_RepB_0h (Metagenome... | ecosystem: Environmental > Aquatic > Freshwater > River...
GGCGGTCTGATGGTCATCCACTGCGTGGGGAAAGGGAACAAACAGCGCAGCGACGCCAGCCGCAGCCACTTCAGCCACCGTCATCGCGCCTGCGCGGCAGATCAAGACATCTGCTTTTGCCAGCGCCCCTGCCATGTCATCAATGAAAGGCACGCATTGTGCTTGCACACCAGCATCCTGATAGGCCACCTTCAACGCATCGATGTGCTGAGCGCCAGACTGATGCATCACTTCGAAACGCTTGCCTGCGTCCAGCTTGCCCAAGGCCTGAGGCACCACCTGATTGAGCGCAGTGGCACCCAGGCTTCCGCCCACGACCAACAAACGCAACGGCCCCTGATGTTCTTCGTAACGCAAGGATGGGTCCATCATGTGGGCCACATCCGAGCGAACAGGATTGCCGACCCAATCTGCATCAGGCAAGGCATTGGGAAATCCGACCAACACTTTGCTTGCCAGTGAGGAGAGCACGCGGTTGGCCATGCCTGCGATGGCGTTCTGCTCATGCAGCACCAACGGGGTTCTGCGCAGCCAGGCAACCAACCCACCAGGAAAGGCCACGTAGCCGCCCATGCCCAACACGACATCCGGACGCACACGCGAAAAATGCCGCCAGGCTTGTGATAATGCGCTCATGAGCATGAACGGCGCCTTGAGCTTGGAGATCCATCCCTTGCCACGTACGCCGGCAAAACGCATCGGCGCCATATCGTACCCACGTGCTGGGACCAGCTGGCCTTCCATTTTTTCTGGGTTGCCCAGCCAGCAGATGGTCCAGCCTTTGCTTTTGAGCATGTCGGCAACAGCCAGCCCAGGCATGATGTGGCCACCTGTGCCGCCGGCCATGATGAGTGCGACGGGGGCTTTGCTCATGACCGCCCCCCACGCATCAAGTTGCGGTTTTCCAGGTCTACGCGCGCGACCAATGCAATCGCACACAGATTCATCACGATGGCAGAGCCGCCATAGCTCACTAGCGGAAGCGTCAAGCCCTTGGTTGGCAACAGGCCCAGACAAACACCGATGTTGATGAAAGACTGCGCGCCGATCCAGATGCCAACACCTTGAGCCACCATGCCGTTAAAGACACGATCCATGGCGATTGCCTGACGACCGATCTCGAAGCATCGATGCACCACCACTGCAAACAGGATGATCATCAGCATCACGCCTGCGAACCCGAGCTCTTCACCAATTACCGCCATGATGAAATCGGTATGTGCTTCGGGCAAATAGTGAAGCTTTTCCACGCTGGATCCGAGCCCCACGCCAAACCACTCGCCACGGCCAATCGCGATCAGGGAGTGTGACAATTGGTAGGCACTGCCCTGCGCATGATCCGGGTTCCAGGGGTCCAAGTAGGCAAACAGACGCGCACGACGCCACGGAGACAACCAGATCAAGGTTGCAAACGTGGTCAACAACACCAGCACCAGTCCGGAGAACATCTTTCCATTGATGCCCGCCAAAAACAGCACACCGATTGCAATCGCCACAATCACCATCAGGGCGCCCAAGTCCGGCTCGAGCAACAGCAAGATGGCAACGACCGCCATGACAAAGGCCATCGGCATGAAGCCACGCAGGAAACTGTGCATGTAATCCTGCTTGCGCACTGCATAATCCGCGGCATACAGCAGCGCAGCCACTTTCATGAGCTCGGAGGGCTGGAAGTTGATTGGTCCCAGGGAAATCCAGCGGTTGGCACCGTTCACCTCACGCCCAATTCCCGGGATCAGGACCAGCACCAGCAACACCAAGGTGAACAAAAACAAGGGCAACGCCACGCGATTCATGGTACGCATGGGAATCGTGACCAGCAAGGCGGCAGCAAATACCCCAGCGGTTGCAAACACAGCATGTCGAATCACAAAATGGTAGCGGCCGTAGTTGGCATAACGTGGACCATCAGCCAGTGCGATCGATGCCGAGTACACCATCAGCAAGCCAATCGCGACCAATGCCGTGACGGCCACCATCAGCGGCAAGTCGTAATTGCGCATGGTGGTGCGCCCCGGGCGCACGGCATTGACACTATTGGTGAGTTCGGCAAAGAGACTCATAGAATCTCTCCCTGGTCGAGTGCCAAATCGTTGACCTCGTTGACAAACACCTGGCCACGGTGAGGATAGTTTTTGAACATGTCCAGGCTTGCGCAAGCAGGAGACAATAAAACAGCATGCCCCTCTGCCGCCAATCCAAATGCCTGGCGCACGGCGTCCTTCATGTCTGACGCCATGACACAGTGGACACCACTGGCAGCCAGCGTGTCACGAATGATGGAGGCATCTTGGCCAATCAGCACCACCGCCCTGGCATGCAGACGCACCACCGGAACAAGCGGAGTGAAATCCTGCCCCTTGCCCACGCCACCAGCAATCAACACCACGGGCCTACCCAAGCCTTCGAGTCCAGCGACTGTTGCACCCACATTGGTGCCCTTGCTGTCGTTGTAAAAATCGACGCCATTGACTGCACGAACAAACGCCATGCGATGTGGCTCGCCCACATAGTCACGGACCGTGCGAAGCAAGTCAGCTAGCTTGCCTCCTGCAGCCCTGGCCAGCATCAGCGCCGCCTCGCAGTTCAAGGCGTTATGCAAGCCTTTGATGGCAAGGGCATCCACCGGCATCAGCCTAACTGTTCGACCTGGCTTGCGCTCAGGCTTGGGAGCATCTTTCTTGCGCCGGCCTGTCGCGGGAAGCTCATCCTCAAACTCGGCTGGCTCAGCACTCACAAGCCACTTGACGTCATTGCTGGCCTCAACACCAACGTCACCTGCCAGCAACGGCATATCCTTGCCAAACGAGCGGACACGCATATCGGACAGCGCGTCTACCATGTCCACGACTAAGGGATCATCACGGTTGACGATGTGGAGATCCGACATCTGGAAAATCCGCGACTTAGCCTTTGCATACTCCTCCATGCCGAGATGCCAGTCCAGGTGATCCTGTGTCACGTTCATGACAACGGATGCTGCAAATCTCAGACTGTGTGTAGTGACCAGCTGAAAGCTGGAAAGCTCCAGCACCCACACTGTTGGCAAGTCGTCCTGGTCGAGCGCATCCATCAACGCCTTGATTGCAGCCGGGCTGATGTTGCCGGCTGCACGCACCTTGATGCCAGACTCTGCGAGCATGTGCCGCGTCATCGCCGTCACCGTCGTCTTGCCATTGGTGCCAGTCACGCCAAGCAAGGTTGGAGCATAGCCCTGCTGCTCCTTGAGCCAGATGAGAGCACGGGCAAACAGCTCGATTTCACCGATCACTTCCACGCCCGCCGCGCTTGCAGCGGCAAGCAATTCCTTGACGGGTGAAAGCAGCGGTGAGAGTCCAGGACTCAGCACCAGACAGCTGGCATCCTCCAGGACCGACTCTGGAAAGCGATCACACCCAAGATGCCACTGAACCTGGCATTCGTCTCCCAGGCTTGCCTTCAGCTGCTCCAAGCCTGCTGGCTCAGCACGCGTATCGGCGATTCGCAAACTCGCACCCTGCCTTGCGCACCATTGCGCGGCAGCCAAGCCCGTCTCTCCCAATCCAACGATCAGGACCAACGTGCCATCAAGCGAGGACATCTTCTGATTCATCTGATTTTCAGAGAAGACAAGCCAACCAGCACCAGCATCATGCTGATGATCCAAAACCGAACAACCACTTGGGTCTCTTTCCAGCCACCGACTTCAAAATGATGATGCAAGGGTGCCATGCGGAGAATGCGACGTCCCTCACCATATTTTTTCTTGGTGTATTTGAAGTAAGACACCTGAATCATCACTGACAAGGTTTCGGCCACAAACACCCCCCCCATGATGAACAGCACGATCTCCTGGCGAACCACCACGGCAATCGTGCCCAGCATGCCTCCCAGGGCAAGCGCACCGACATCTCCCATGAAAACCTGCGCGGGATAGGCGTTGAACCAAAGAAATGCCAACCCTGCTCCGGCAAGCGCCGCACATAGGATCATCAGCTCGCCGGCACCTGGAATGTAGGGAAACAAAAGATATCTCGAGTAATCGACACGACCGACCACATAAGCAAAAACGCCCAATGAAGCCCCTACCAGCACGGTCGGCATGATCGCCAGGCCATCTAGCCCATCCGTCAAGTTCACCGCGTTGCTCGTGCCAACGATCACAAACCAGCTGAGCGCGATGAACCCAAACACGCCGAGTGGATAGCTGACGCTTTTGAAAAATGGCACGATCAGGTCAGCGCGGGAGGGCAAGGGAGTGCTCAAGCCACCCGACAGCCAGCCCTGAAAAAAGTCCCACATTCCGACATTGGCAGGTGCCGAGATGGCGAACGCGAGGTAGGTAGACGCCACCAGGCCAATCAAGGCCTGCCAGAAAAATTTTTGCCGTGCAGGCATGCCCTCAGGGTCCCGATGAACCACTTTGCGGTAGTCGTCAATCCAACCAATCCACCCAAAACCAAAGGTCACAAGCAGCACTACCCAAACAAAACGGTTGGTCCAGTCTGCCCAAAGCAAGGTACTCACGCCGATGGAAATCAAAATCAGCGCGCCACCCATCGTCGGTGTTCCGGTTTTGACCAAATGCGTCTGGGGACCATAGCTGCGAACGGCCTGGCCGATCTTGAGCTCGGTCAGCTTGCGGATCACCCGTGGCCCAGCCACTAACCCAATCAACAACGCGGTGGCACAAGCAAGCACCGCTCTGAGCGTGATGTACTCAAACACGGAGAACGTGCGCGAATAGTTGTCTGCCAGCCAGCTGAAGAGTTCAAGCAGCATGGTTCATTTTCTCCAAAGGCGCACTCTGACTGTTCTTTAACAATGCCTGCACCACTCTTTCCATGCGCATAAAGCGCGAACCCTTGACCAGTACGCTCGCCGGCTGGATGGCATTGAGCCTGGTGACGACCTCTTGGGGAGTGTCAAACCGCTCGCCAGACACACCAAACGCCTCTGCTGTCTCAGCCGTTGCCTCGCCCAAGGTCAGCAAATGATCCACACCCCGCTCTGCTGCGTAGACACCGACCTCCCGATGCATCGCCGGGCCTTGATTACCCACCTCGCCCATGTCACCCAGAACCAAGACACGAGGAGACGCCAAACTGCCCAGCACATCAATCGCTGCTCGCACCGAGTCCGGATTGGCGTTGTAGGTGTCATCAATCACCACCAGATGGTCAGACAATCGGTGTGCCTGCATGCGACCCGAAACGGCATGAAACGCCTCCAGGCCCTGCACGATCGCATCAAGCGGCGCACCAGCAGCCAAGGCGCATGCAGTAGAGGACAGCGCATTGAGCAAATTGTGCATGCCTGGCACGCAAAGACTCACCCTGGCCTGTCCAACAGGCGTATGCATCAGACAGGATGTTCCCAGCGCATCTGCTTGAATCTCTGTCGCATAAACATCTGCGGCAGATGACAGACCAAACGTCATGACAGTCCGGCCATCGGCCATGCTGTTCCACAACGAGGTATAAGGATCGTCTGCCGGGAACACTGCCACGCCGTTCTCAGGCAGTGCGCGAAACACCTGACCGTTCTCCCTAGCCACCGCCTCCACGCTGTGCATGAACTCCTGATGTTCACGTTGAGCATTGTTGACCAAGCCAACTGTGGGTTGAGCCATCCTCGCCAATCCAGCGATTTCATCAGGATGGTTCATGCCAAGCTCGATCACGGCACAGCCATGAACTGACCGCAAGCGCAGCAGCGTCAAGGGAACACCAATCTCGTTGTTCAGATTTCCCTGCGTCGCCAGACGAGCTGGCTCTCCCTGCCATGCCGCAAAAATGGAGGAAATCATTTCCTTGGTGGTCGTCTTGCCGTTGCTGCCAGTCACCGCAACCACAGGTAACTTGAAATGATGACGCCAGGCTTGCCCAAGCCTCATCAATGCAATCTTGGTGTCACCCAGGACGATCTGAGGCAGATCGGCGTCAACTCGCCTGGATTCCACGAGGGCTGCCACAGCACCGGCATCCTTGGCAGCATTGAGGTAGTCATGGGCATCGAACTTCTCGCCACGCAAGGCAACAAAAACAGATCCTTGCGCCAATTGGCGGGTATCGGACTGGACAGCTCGCTCTTGCAGCAACAGCATCGCAGCGCGGGCCCACTCCCGGTCATCAAAGGGATGACGCGCACCTTGAATTTCCTGATAGGTTTCATGGCCCTTGCCTGCCAACACAACCAAGTCGGCCGGCTGAGCCTCCAAGACTGACTGCATGATAGCCAGCGCACGATCCGGCTCAACTGAAACAGCCGCAGCCCCGTCATGTGCGCCTGCCAGTGTCTGGGAAATGATCTGATGAGGTGCCTCGGACCTGGGGTTGTCGCTGGTGATGATGACACGGTCTGCCAGCCTGCATGCCACCTCGGCCATCAAGGGGCGCTTGCCTGGATCGCGGTCACCACCGCAACCGAATACGCACCAGAGGCGTCCGCCACGGGACCGAACCATGGGTTGTACAGCCTGCAAGACGCGCTCCAGTGCATCCGGCGTATGCGCGTAATCCACAACCACCTGGGGCACTGTGCGCTCAGTTAGCAAGGGTGCGACCCATTGCAGTCGACCATCCACCGGCACCACACCTGACAAGGCTGATCCGATTTTGTTTGGACTCCACCCCAGCGCCAGCAGAATACCGCCCACGCACAACAAATTGGAAATGTTGTGTGTGCCAAGAACTTGGGTCGCGACCTGCGTGCTGGCCTCTGCCTGGGTGATGGTAAAGACCAGCCCATGGTGTCCCGCCTGAATCTGGTCGGCATACAGCGTGGACTGTCTCTGCTGGGGATCCATGGCATAGCTGATCACAGGCACGCGACATGCTGCCTGGATTCGCTGGCCAGCCTCATCATCCAGATTGATGACAGCATGACTGAGCTCGGGACGCTGAAACAACATGGCCTTGGCATGCTCGTATGACAACATGTCACCGTGATAATCCATGTGGTCGCGCGTGAGGTTGGTGAATGCTGCCACGCGGATGCGGACATGACTCAACCGGTCCTGATGCAATCCGATCGAGGATGCCTCCAGCACTGCGAACGCTGCACCAGCCTGACAAAGCTTCGCGAGATGGCGATGTACGGTCACGACGTCTGGCGTGGTCAGCACGCCTCGATCCACATGGCCATCTGGATAAGTGCATCCCAGCGTTCCAATCACCCCTGCTGGCTGTCCATCTGCCTGCAGCGCCTGGGCGACCCATTGGGCACACGAGGTTTTGCCATTGGTGCCGGTGATTGCCACCACGGTCAACTGTTCAGAGGGCGAACCATACCAGGCATCAGACAGCTCGCCGAGCCTGTCTTTGAGATGCTGCACGGCAATCACGGGCAAAGCCGTGACGGGTAAAGAGGCAACGTCTGCTAACGAGTCGACATGGCAAACGACAAGTGAAGCCTGCATGGCCTGCGCCTGTGGCATGAAGTCACGACCGTCTCCCTGCAGACCAGGCACCGCGAGAAACACATCCCCTGACCTGATCTCCCTCGAGTCAAGATGAAGATCAGCCCCAGCAGGCGCCTGCTCTCGCCAAGCCTTGACGATATCCGATGCGCACAGCTCGCCACCAAGAAACAAGACATTGGCCATCATCTCACCCCTCCTGGCGTGGAGGCCACGATGGCGGACTCAAATGGTGCATCGGGCTGCACACCCATGATGCGCAAGGTGCTGCCAACAATCGAAGCGAACACAGGCGCGGCCACTTTGCCGCCGTAATAGGCACCGCCCTGCGGCTCGTCAATCGTCACAGCCACCACAATGCGTGGATTGGAAACTGGTGCAAAGCCCACAAACGACCCGCGGTAGCGGCTGGTGCTGTACTTGCCATTGACAATTTTTCGGGCGGTTCCACTTTTGCCTGCCACGCGATATCCCTGCACTTGAGCAAGCTTGGCACCATCTGGGCCAGCTGCCGCTTCCAGCATCAGTCTGACGCGCTGTGCCACATCAGGCGGATACACCTTGATGCTGCTCGAGTCGTGATCACGCTTGAGCAGTGACAGGTTGACCATGTCTCCATTGCGCGCAAACACCGTGTAGGCACGTGCCATCTGAAGCAGCGACACGGACAATCCATATCCGTAGGACATGGTCGCCTTTTCGATCAGGCGCCATTTTTCATGTGGACGCAAACGCCCTGCAGCCGCTCCGGGGAAGCCGGTCTGAGGGACCTGGCCAAAACCCAGCTCGGTGAATTTGCCCCACATTTCCTTGGAGTTCAAGCGCTCGGAAATCTGCGTCATGCCGATGTTGCTGGACTTGAGCAAAATCCCAGCCGCATCCAGCGAGCCGCTTTTGCTCACGTCGCTGATGGTGGCTCCCTGGTAGAAAAATTTTCCGCCATGCGTGTTGAAAACGGTCTGTGGCGTGATTCGTTTCAAGTCCAGTGCAAGCGCCACGGTAAAAGGCTTCATGATCGAGCCTGGCTCGAACGTATCTGTCAATGCCTGATTGCGCAGGTTGCCAGACTTGAAGGAGTCTCGACGATTGGGATCAAACGTAGGCATGTTGCCCAACGCCAAAATCTCTCCAGTCTGCACATCAATGACGACAGCGGCAGCTCCCTTGGCCTTGTTGACCGTCATAGCGTGGTCCAAGGCGCGGTAAACCTGGTATTGAATTCGCGTATCGATCGCCAGCCTGACGTCTCTGCCATCCACTGGCAGGTTCACGGCTCGGACGTCCTCAATGACGCGGCCCAAACGGTCGCGAATCACGCGACGACTGCCAGGACGACCTGACAGATGCTCGTTGAAGGCTAGCTCAACCCCCTCCTGACCTTTGTCTTCCACATTGTTGAAGCCAACGATGTTGGCCATCACATCCCCCTCGGGGTAGTAGCGGCGGGTCTCGGGTAACTGATGAACACCGTGAAAGCCTATCTCGCGAATTTTGAGGGCAACATCCAGTGGCACCTGGCGCTTCAGGTAAACAAACGTTTTGTCTTCGTTGGCCAGTTTTTTCTTTAAATCAGCAACCGGAATCTCCAGCAGCTTGGACAGCTCGGAGAATTTCTCAGGCGGCATCTCGTTGGCATCCTCGGGGATTGCCCAGATCGCGCGTGCAGGAATGCTGGCAGCAAGCACGACGCCATTGCGGTCGAGAATTTTTCCACGGCTCGCCGGCAAGGTCAGGGTGCGCTCAAAGCGGCGCTCACCTTGTTGCTGCAGAAACTCCGTGGTCAATCCTTGCAAGTAAAGCGCCCGCAATGCCAGCGCGATGAACGCCAAGCCAATCAGAATCAGCACCAAGCGGCCGCGCCACATGGGAAACTGCACGCGCAACATCGGATTTTCAAAGAAGGGGACGCGCTTCACTTGGCCCCTCCCACAGCACCAGGCTGAACAACTTGCGGCTGATTGATGAAAATCGTGCGATCTGGCACGATCGACGTCATCTTGAGATCCTCACGTGCCAGGCTGTCCACACGTGCGTTGCGGGCAAGCTCCGCACGCTCAAGCTGCAGATGCCGCCAATCCACATCCAGTTCACGCGCTTTGGCGCGTGAACGCTCCAGCTCCACAAACAGCTGGCGCGACTGATAGCGCGCCGTTACCAGCGAAATCGCTGAGAGCATCAACAGCAAGGCAACAATCAAGCTGACCCGACCCATCAGGCTCGCCTCCTTGGTCCATCCACGCCCAAAGGCATGCGTGGTGGCAGAAACGAGGCGGCACCTTGGGCTGGCAGAGGCGTGGCTGTTCTCTCTGCAACGCGCAGTACAGCAGATCGCGAGCGCGGATTGGACTTGATCTCGCTCTCATCAGGCAAAACCCGTCCCAGAGACTTCAGGACGGGTTGAGGCATTTCACTTTCCCGCAGGGGGAGGCGGGCCATGGCAGCCTCCGGTCGGGATGCTGCGGAGATAAACTGCTTGACGACGCGATCTTCCAACGAGTGAAAGCTGATCACGGCCATACGTCCGCCTGTGTTAAGTAATGTCAGAGTTGACGCGAGGGCGTCCTGGAGTTCTTCGAGCTCCCGATTGATGTAAATCCGTAAAGCCTGAAAGGTGCGAGTAGCCGGATGCTGGCCCTTTTCGCGCGTGCGGACGGTGCTTGCCACGAGCTCGGCGAGGTCGAGCGTGGTAAGCAGCGGCCTTGTTGCGCGGCGAGCAGCAATCGCCTTTGCAATCTGAAAAGCAAACCGTTCTTCGCCATATCGGTCTATGACCTCCCGCATGTCATCCACGCTGGCATCTGCCAGCCATTGCGCAACCGTGAGGCCACGCGTCGTATCCATCCTCATGTCCAGCGGGCCATCCCGCATGAACGAAAACCCTCTTTGCGCATCATCAATCTGGGGGGAGGACACACCCAAATCCATCATCACGCCATCCACACTGTGGATGCCCAACTGATCCAGCTCATGCCGCATGTCGGCAAAACCCGAATGCACCACAGTGACCCTGGCGTCTTCAGCAGCCAACAACCGGGCAGACGAGATGGCCTGCGGATCCTTGTCAATCACGACCAGTCGTGCCCCTGCCGAGAGCCTGGACAACAGCAACCGGCTGTGACCACCTCGACCAAACGTCGCATCGACATAGATGCCACCGCTTCGCGAACCTTCACCTGCCTGAGACAACCCACCCTTCTTGCCAAAACCAGGATGAATCAACCCATCAACCGTCGGCTCCAACAACACCGACCGATGTTCAAATCCGCTGTCCACTTAGAAAGAAAACTGATTGAGAACATCGCCCATGCCCTGCGACAGATCGTCGGCTTCCCGACGAGCCAGCGCAGCAGCATCCCACAGCTCAAAATGCGCACCCATGCCAAGCAGCATCACGTCCTTGGCCATACCTGCAGCCGAGCGCAACTCGGGCGCCACCAAGATGCGGCCGGAGCCATCGATCTCGACGTCCTGGGCATTACCCAGCAGGAGGCGCTGCAGAGCACGGGCCTGCATCGGAAAAGCTGCTATCTGCTCACGCTTTCGCTCCCACTCCGGGCGGGGGTAAACCAAAAGACAGCCATCGGGGTGGCGCGTCAGCGTCAAGCGGCCCGCTGCCTGCTCCATCAGAGCATCACGGTGCCTGGCCGGAACATTGATCCGACCCTTGGCATCCAGCGAGAGCGCACTGCTACCTTGAAACACCCATTTACCCCACAAATATCCA
>Ga0255266_1000140_pt1 | contig 11107 bp, 8 predicted proteins | sample AtltaT_24_FD_183669 | JGI IMG/M metagenome (GOLD analysis project Ga0255266, IMG submission 183669) | Metatranscriptome of freshwater microbial communities from Altamaha River, Georgia, United States - Atl_Cont_RepB_0h (Metagenome... | ecosystem: Environmental > Aquatic > Freshwater > River...
ATCTGGTTTTCCGGATGCTGAAAAACAAACCCGACCTGGCGGCGGACTGCCTTCACATGGGTTTGGGTATCCAAGCCATTGACCCTGACGACGCCGCTCGTCGGGCTGAGCAGGCCATTGATCATGCGGGCAAGCGAACTTTTGCCCGAGCCATTGGGTCCGACAATGCCGATTCTTCGCTCGGAAAGGCGAAATGTGAGATCTGACAGCACCGGCCGACCATCACGCCTGAACGAGACGCTTTGAAACTCGATTAACATGATGCCCGATTATGCCCGAGAACCTTTTTCAACATTTTCGCTCCAACCCTCATCATGCAAAAAATCGATAAAACTGATGCCCAGTGGCGGGAACAACTTTCGCCGGAGGAATACGCCGTTGCCAGGATGAAGGGGACTGAGCGTGCCTTCACCGGCCGGTACTGGAATCACAACGAATATGGGATCTATTGTTGCATCGGCTGTGGCACCGCCCTGTTTGCCTCGGACACCAAGTTTGATGCAGGATGTGGCTGGCCGAGCTATTTCCAGCCCATTGAGGCAGACCGCATCCGGGAAGAACGCGACCTCAGCCATGGCATGATTCGCACCGAAGTGCTCTGCAACATCTGCGATTGCCATCTGGGCCATGTGTTCCCGGATGGGCCTCCCCCCACTGGCCTGCGCTACTGCATCAACTCTCTTTCATTGAAATTTGAACCGGTCGAGCCATGAAAAAGTTTCTATTCGACCTGTTTCCTCTCATTCTGTTTTTTGCGGCCTACAAGTTCTATGGCCTATACGTTGCGACGGCAGTGGCCATGGTGGCCTCTGTTGGCCAGATCCTCTGGATCAAGCTGCGGGGCAATCCAATTGAAGGCACACACTGGATCAACCTGGTGGTGATCGTCGTGTTTGGTGGCGCCACGCTGTGGCTGCAAAACGAAGCCTTCATCAAGTGGAAACCCACTGTCCTCTATTGGCTGTTTGGTGCCGTGCTGCTGTTCAGCCAGCTTGTGCTGAAACGCAATCTGATGCAAAAACTATTGGGTGAGAAAATCAAGATGCCCGACATTGCCTGGTCACGCCTGAATGTCAGCTGGGCAAGCTTTTTCATCCTGGCTGGCGCCTTGAACCTGTTTGTGGCCTTTTCCGGGCTGTTCTCCGAGTCCATGTGGGTCAACTTCAAGGTGTTTGGGCTCATGGGCCTACTGATCCTGTTTGTCATCGGTCAGTCGATCTGGCTGGGCAAGCATATCGAACATGATCAAAAGGAGTCCTGAGCCATGGTCAATCCACATTTGGTGATGGTTCAGGAACGCCTGCAGGCTCTCAATCCAGATTCACTAAAGATTGAGGACGAATCCCATCTTCACGCTGGACATGCAGGCAACAAGGGCGGCGCGAGCCACCTGCGCGCCTGGATTGTCGCCCCCGCTTTTGAAAACCTGTCGACGATCGCGCAACATCGGCTGGTGTATGATCTTTTGCGCGATTTAATCCCTTTTCCGATTCATGCACTTGCACTGCATACTCGGGCTCCCTCCAAAGGAAATCCATGAAACGTATCGTCATGCTGGCGGCCGCTTTGGCTGTGTCTGCACCCATCTACGCGCAAAACGCGGCCACCGTCAATGGCAAAGCCATCACCCAGCAAAGCCTGGATCAGTTCGTCAAGCTGCTGGTTGGCCAGGGTGCGCCTGATACCCCTGCCCTGCGCGAGCAGGTCAAGCAGGAAATGATCAACCGCGAAGTGATGGTTCAGGCCGCTGAAAAGGCTGGGATCGCCAAAGAGGCTGATGTCAAGACAGAGCTTGAGCTAGCTCGCCAGGGCATTCTGGTGCGCGCCCTGATGGCCGACTACCTCAAGAAGAACCCCATCACCGAGCAGGCCGTTCAGGCTGAGTACGACAAACTCAAAAAGGAACAGGCCAACGTATTTGAGTACCAGGTCCGTCACATCCTGGTCGAAGACGAAAAGCTCGCCAACGACCTGCAGTCTCAGCTGAAGGACAAAAAGGCCAAGTTTGAGGATCTCGCCAAGAAGCACTCCAAGGATCCAGGCAGTGGTGAAAAAGGTGGAGACCTGGGCTGGGCACCCGCATCCAACTATGTTGAGCCTTTTGCCAAGGCGGTCGCTGCCACCCAAAAGGGCCAGCTCGCTGACAAGCCTGTGCAGAGCCAGTTTGGCTGGCACGTCATCGAGGTGGTGGACACCCGCCCGGTCGAGTTTCCCCCTCTTGACCAGGTCAAGCCCCAGCTCGAAGACATGATGCGCCAGCAAGCGCTGTCCAACTTCCAGCAAAAGCTGCGCAGCGAAGCCAAGATCCAGTAACACTGCATGTGCTTGCAGAGCTGACACTCTGCGTGACACAACGATCAAGGGCCACTCACTCGAGTGGCCCTTTTTGTTGCAACTGATAAAACGCTGGAGGCAATACCTGAGTATGCTCAAAAATTGAAGAATTACAACCCAAGCATTTCCCGCAGTGCCTCCTCGTCCAACACGGGCACTCCCAATTCTTGCGCCTTAGTGAGTTTGCTGCCAGCATCCTCACCAGCGACCACAAAAGCGGTTTTTCGCGAGACGGAGCCACTGACCTTGCCGCCGGCGGCCATGATGTGACTGGCGGCCTCTTCACGGCTCCAGTTGGGCAGTGTGCCCGTCAGGACAAAGGTCTTACCTGCCAAGTCTCCTGCCTGGTCACGCACTTGCTCAAGGGGATTCAGTCCTTGGGCTTGCAAGGCGCGCACGATTTCCTGGTTGTGCGGTTCAGCAAAAAACCGCGAAATGGACCCTGCGACTACCGGGCCAACATCGTGCACGCTCAAGAGTGCTGTTTCATCGGCCTGCATCAGTGCATCCATTGAGCCAAAGTGTTTCGCCAGGTCTCTGGCGGTAGACTCGCCAACATGTCGGATGCCCAGAGAAAAAATCAAGCGCGGCAAGGTCGTCTGGCGTGACTGATTGATCGCATCTATGAGGTTTTCTGCTGACTTGCGTCCCATACGGTCAAACTCGGCAACTTCATCCACATTCAGCGTAAACAAGTCAGCCAGTGAATGCACACGATCCCGGTCGACCAGCTGCTCAACCAGTTTCTCCCCCAATCCCTCGATGTCTAGTGCCTTGCGACCCGCAGCATGAACCAGGCTCTGCTTGCGTTGTGCCGCACAGAACAACCCCCCGGTGCAGCGCGCAATCGCCTCATCTTCCAGCCGCTCAATAGCGGAGCCACATACCGGACACGAGGTTGCCATCACAAATTGTCGGGCATTCGGAGGACGCTTTTCCCCGATCGGCCCGACCACTTCGGGAATGACATCACCCGCACGACGCACAATCACCGTGTCACCGATACGAACGTCCTTGCGACGAATTTCGTCCTCGTTGTGCAAGGTTGCATTGGTCACCGTCACGCCACCCACAGCGACCGGGGCCAGCCTGGCAACCGGCGTGATGGCACCCGTGCGACCAACTTGAATTTCAATGTCCAACAAGGTAGTTGACACCTCCTGCGCAGGAAACTTGTGCGCGATCGCAAAGCGAGGTGCACGTGACACATACCCCAGGATTTTTTGGGCGGCAAGGCTGTTGACCTTGTAGACCACACCGTCGATGTCATAGGGAAGCTTGGCACGCCGCTCACCGACCTCCTCGTAATACGCCAGCATGTCGGCACAATCACGAGCGATCAAGTGTTGACCGCTATTCACAGGCAAGCCAAGGCTTGCCAACCAGTCAAGCACATCGCTGTGGCGGTCTGGCAAGTCAGCGCTAACCTCTCCCCAACCATACGCAAAAAACCGCAAGGGTCGTTGCGCCGTCACCTTGGAGTCCAGCTGCCTCAGACTGCCTGCGGCAGCGTTGCGCGGATTGGCGAACACCTTGTCACCTTGCTGTTGCTGGATGTCGTTGAGACGGGCAAAATCTGCCAGGTTCATGAACACCTCGCCACGCACCTCAAGGACCTGTGGTGCCCCTGCGCTGAGCCTCAGGGGGATGCTGCGGATCGTGCGGACATTGGCTGTCACATCCTCTCCGGCCTGCCCATCACCGCGGGTGGCGGCTTGGACCAGTACGCCTGACTCATAACGCAAACTCATCGCCAACCCATCGAGCTTGAGCTCACAAAAATACTCCACCCCTGCTGACGCACTCAGCTTGCCAGCTGCTCGCAACTGATCTGTCACGCGACGATCAAAGGCAATGACTTCATCGTCATCAAAGGCATTGGCCAACGACAGCATGGGAACACGATGCGTGACCGAACCAAAGGCAGACAGCGGACGGGTGCCGACACGCTGTGTCGGTGAGTCAGGTGTCAGGAGTTCAGGGTTGGTTGATTCGAGCGTCTGAAGCTCACGGAATAGCGCGTCATACTCGGCATCCGTGATGATGGGAGCATCATGCTGATAGTAGGCTTGGTTGTGCCGATCAATTTCATGGCGCAGCCATGCCGCACGCTCAACGGGTGAAACCGGGGACGACATGCTTTCCCGTGACAGTGAAAGCGTCAGGAAAACACGCGGCGCGCGCGAACGCTGCCGGCACGCAAACCCGCCGACTCCAGCTGACCAAACAATGCCTGCAAGCGTTCATCAATCATGGCCTCGGACCCAGGTTGCATCGGCCGCCCGGAGTCATCCACCAGCTCAGCCCCCAGTCGCCTCGCCAGCTCGGTTGCAACCTCTACCATGCGACTGAAGGCTCGCTCATCCGCAGGGCAGCAGGGTACGTCCAGCAACAAGGCCAATCGATCGACGCTGGCCATCCCGGCATCAAACGACTCGCCATCAGCACGAGACAGGGTGAAACATGGCAGGCCGTGGTCACCCAGCCAGACAAAACGACCCATGTCCGGCACAAATCCAATCGCTTTGGCAACCGCCGTGATTTCGCCAACCGGCCGCATGGCGTTCAACAATAAGGTCAAGCCAACCTGCGTATCTAGCGCGGCACAAGTGTCATCAAGCTTCGAGGCCAAATCCAGCACAGTTTGCTGGTCAGGACCCTCAACCGTTGCCTCAAGATGATCCGCAATCGACTGCAGCTTGTTCCATACCTGTGACCATTCGATATCAGTCAGTGCACCACTGCGGTTAGCCAAGAGAACAGCAACCTGCACCGAAACATACTGCGCATCAGGCCGAATCCGTCGCGAGCAATGACCCTCAGTATCCTGTGCAAATACCCGCAGGGGCTTGCGACCAGCGCTGCGCAAAGAATGGATGGCAGACAACAACTGTTCCCCATTGACAGGATTGGCAAAGACGAGCTCAATCACGACCTCGCAGGATGGATCTGGCTCATCGTCCTCTGCCATCAACGGATCGCCCTCTCTAGAGGCCGAATCCAACCCCGAAAGATAAGGCTCCGAGGCCAAGCCAGGCTCGCGCCGAGTATCGGCACTGGCCATGTCAGCCAGCAGAGGATCTTGGTCAACCACAGGCAAGTGAGCCTGCATGCGCTTACGGATGCGCCTGTCCTGCCACCAATTGAATACAAACAGCAGGACGATCGCTGCGGCACCCAGAGCAATCAACCAAATTTGCAATTCACTCATGTCGGGTCTCTTGGAATACGGTATGCGTTAGGCTGCTTCAGCCGCAAGCTGAAGTGCGGAGTCGATATCGACAGCGACAATTCGGGACACGCCCTGCTCCTGCATCGTCACCCCAACCAGCTGCTTGGCCATTTGCATGGCAATCTTGTTGTGCGAGATGAACAGGAATTGGGTCTGGTCACTCATGTTGCTGACCAGGTTGGCGTAGCGCTCGGTGTTGGCGTCATCCAGCGGCGCATCCACCTCGTCCAGCAGGCAGAAGGGGGCTGGGTTGAGCTTGAAGAGAGCAAATACCAGAGCGGTTGCGGTCAATGCCTTTTCCCCGCCGGACAACAGATGGATCGTCGTGTTGCGCTTGCCCGGTGGTTGCGCCATCACCTGGACACCCGCATCCAGTATTTCGTCTCCTGTCATGATCAGCTTGGCTTCGCCGCCGCCAAAGAGCTTGGGAAACAATTCACCAAAGTGCTGATTCACAGTGTCAAACGTCGTCTGCAGCAAGTCGCGGGTCTCACGGTCGATCTTGCGAATCGCATCCTCCAGCGTCTCAATCGCTGACTGCAAGTCAGCGTATTGCGCGTCAAGAAAACCCTTGCGCTCGCGCGATGCCTGCAGCTCCTCAAGCGCAGCCAGGTTCACTGCACCCAGTGATTCGATCTGGCGTGAAATCCGTTGAACCTCCGACTGCAGCCAGCCCACCTTGGACCACTGCTCGGACTGGCTGGCAATCATTTGCTGAACAGCCTGCCTGTCGACCGCCTTGGCATCGAGCTGCTCGGCGAATTGCTCCTGAGCCAGTCGTGCCGCCTGCTCCTGGAGTTGCAGCGACATGATTTTTTCCCGCAGAGGATCCAGTGACCGCTCAAGCGTCATGCGCGCCTCATCTGCCTGACGCATCTGCGCGGCGATGACGTCCATCTCTGTTCGGGCCAGGGCGAGCTTTTCCTCGCAGGCAGCACGCTGCTCCAGTGCATCCTGCAGTCCGGCCTGGGCGGCAGCAGCATCCAGCGTGGCAAGCTCTGCCTCCAGGCCGTTGAACTCCTGCTGGCCACGAGCAGACTGCTCACGCGCCAAATCACGGTTGCGCTCGAGCTCCGCAATCCGCGCACGAATGCCACGCTCAGCAAACGCTGCCTCCTGGGCACTGCGCTCCTGGTCTCGCAATCGCGCGCGTGCCGATTCCATCTCGGCGGCCAACGCCTCTCCCGCGATTTCCGCATCGGCATGGGCGGACTGCTTTTCTGCAAGCTCAGCATCCAGCACTTCAAACTGAGCCTCGGACTCCTGCAAGGTCGCATGCAACTCTTCTTGCTGGGCAGCGACCTCCGCAATGTCTTGCTCCAGGCGACCAGAGCGCTCGCGCGACTGCTCGACCTGCTGGGCCAGTCGAGTGTACTCAAGCTGCAAGTCGTGCAGCCGGCGGGTCAACTCCGCTGTGCGCTGGCGAGCCGGCACAAGTGCCTGTGACACTTGCTGCCAGGCCGCCTCGGCCTGTGCGACTGCCTGGCGCGACTGATCCGCAATCAATTGATGCGCCTTGATTTCCCGATGAAGGTTTTCGATCTCCTGCTGACGTGCCAGCAAGCCCGCCTGCTCGGAATCGGGTGCATAAAACCGGACACTGTTGGCGTCGACCAAATGTCCGCCCTGCACCACCAGCATCGCACCTGCTGGCAGACTCGTGCGCATGGACAAAGCCTGCGTGAGATCCGAGGCCGTGTAAACATGTCCAAGCCAATTGTTCAGCAAGGTACGCAGCTCAGGGTCGGAAATGCGCAGCAGGGAGGTCAACGGCGTCAAACCGGAAACAGCGGGTGCGGCAGGCGCCGGAACAGGCAGCTGATAAAACGTCAGCCTGGCAGGCGGCACATCGGAGGCAAAGGCTCTGGCCCAGTCAAGGTTGCGCACCTCCAGCCCCGTCATGCGGTCAGAGAGAACTGCTTCCAGCGCTGACTCCCAGCCCGGCTCAACATGGATTTTCTGCCAAAGACGTGTCAATGCGCTCAACTCGTGCTTGGCAAGCCAAGGCTCAAGCGCACCCTTTTTCTGGACATCCTCCTGCAGGCGAGTGAGCGCACTCAGCCTGGCCTCCAGGCGTGCCAGCAATTCGGTCTCGGACTGGGACTGCGTCAGCGCTTGATTACGTCTGGCGTCTGCCTCTGGCAAGCGATCTTCGAGCGAGGCCAACACACCCTGTGCCTCCTCAAGGGATTCCTCAGCAGCTACCTTGTCACCGGCAAGCTGCTCGAGAAGCGTCACGTCCGGCGCATCAACGCCTCGCAACTCCATCATCAAGCGTTCACGCCGCAACTCAAGTGCCTGAAGCTGCTTGTCGGCATCACGCTGGCTTTGTGCAACAAGGGCCAAATTTTGTTCAATGCGTGAGAGTGCCACGCGCATATCCTCGCGCTGTGCCGCCGCCTCGCGCACGCGAGCCTCGATGTCGGGCAACCCAGCCTGCGCGTCCTCAGCCTGACCACGTGCCTCTTCAGCACGGGCGGCACTCGCCATCAACTCGTCTTCACTGTGGGCAATTTGCTCAATGCAATGCTGCTCCTGGGCACGCCATTCGGTAATCTGCGCCTCCAACTGGGCACGCCTGGCCTGCAGGCGGTTGCGCGAGTCCACCACGTGGCGAATTTCCGCCTCCAGGCTGCTCACGCTGGCATTGGCCTCGTAGAGCGATCCTTGCGCGGCGTGAACAGCATCGCTGGCAGCGTAATGCGCCTGACGCCGCGACTCGAGCTCAGCCTCACCAGCACGCAGGCCAGCCATCGAGGACTCAAGTTCGTTTTGGATGCGCAAAATGTCTGCGTGGGTCTTTTCCTGCTCCTGCTGCGCAGCGGTTTCCTTGAGAAACCACAACGCATGTTGCTTGTCCTCACCCTCAGCCTGCAGGCTGCGATATTGTTGTGCAACCTCGGCTTGGGCCTCCAGCTTTTCCAGCTGGGAAGTGAGCTCACGCAGGATGTCATCAACCCGAGTCAAGTTTTCTCGAGTATCGGACAGCCGGTTTTCCGTCTCGCGACGGCGTTCCTTGTATCGGGAGACGCCTGCCGCCTCTTCGAGAAAAATACGCAGCTCTTCGGGTTTTGCCTCAATCAGGCGGTTGATCATGCCCTGGCCGATGATGGCGTAGCCCCGGGCACCCAAACCTGTGCCTAGAAAAATGTCATGAATGTCGCGACGGCGAACCTGCTGGTTATTGATGAAATAGCTGCTGGTGCCATCACGGGTCAAGACCCGGCGCACGGCGATCTCGGAGTAAGTTCCCCACTGACCGGTTGCCCGACTCTCGCTGTTGTCAAACACCAGCTCGACCGAGGCTCGCGCTGATGGCTTGCGCTGCCCGGAACCGCTGAAAATGACGTCCTGCATGGACTCGCCACGCAACTCAGAGGCACGGGTTTCACCCAGCACCCAGCGCACGGCATCGATGATATTGGACTTGCCGCAGCCGTTGGGACCCACCACACCAACCAGCTGGCTGGGCGTGGGAATCACCGTCGGATCGACAAAGGACTTGAAACCGGCAAGCTTGATCTGGGTCAGGCGCACAATGGTTGTGTGTAAAGGGATGACATCCCTTGAATCATAACGCAGTGCAGCTATACTCCAGACCAATTTTAAAAGGATCCCTCTTGTGAACCGCGGCTTCTATACTGTGATGGCAGCCCAGGCGCTGTCCTCCCTGGCTGACAATGCTCTTTTCATCGCTGCCATCGCCTTGATCATGGAGCTGCAGGGACCGGACTGGATGGCACCCATGATGAAATGGTGGTTTGCCTTAGCCTATGTGTTGCTGGCAGCCTTTGTGGGGGCGATTGCGGACTCCTTTCCCAAGGGGCGGGTCATGTTCTCGACCAACGCGCTCAAGGTCACGGGATGCCTGCTGATGTTTTTCTATGCCGCTTTTGGTCTGACGGCAAGCGGCCAGGTTTTTCTGGTTTGTGTGGCGTATGCCTTGGTGGGAATTGGCGCGGCAGCCTACTCGCCCGCCAAGTACGGCATCGTGACTGAAATGCTCCCGCCCCTTCAGCTCGTCAAGGGTAACAGCTGGATCGAGGGCCTGACTGTTTTGTCAATTATTTTGGGCACCGTTCTTGGCGGTGCGTTGGTTTCACCCAAGGTATCGGGCTGGCTGCTTGAGCACCCTGCCATCAACCAGTTTGTGCAAACACCGGCTGAGGCGGCGATTTTCATCATTGCGTTTGTCTACGCGGCAGCTGCAGCCTGCAACTTGATGATTCCGAATACTCACATCAAATACCCCGCCCAACAAAAAAATCCTGCCAAGCTCATCAAGGCATTTGCCGGTTATGTCAAAGTGCTCTGGCAGGACAAGCTGGGCCAGATCTCCCTGGCTGTCACCACACTATTCTGGGGGGCGGGTGCCACGCTGCAATTGATCGTGATCGAGTGGGGCAAAAGCCACCTTGGATACCGGCTCGACCAAGCCTCCATCCTGATGGGCGTGGCAGCGCTGGGGACGATCGTGGGTTCTGTCTTTGCAGGTCGCGTCCCGCTCAAAAAGGCACTGTCAGTTTTGCCTGTCGGTGTCTTGATGGGACTGGTCGTGTTAATGATGCCGCTGGTGTCCTCCACCTGGACGGTCTACAGCCTGTTGCTGATCATCGGTGGATTGTCGGGGTACTTTGTCGTCCCAATGAATGCGCTGCTGCAACACCGTGGTCACGTCCTTCTGTCTGCCGGTCACTCCATCGCGGTGCAGAACTTCAACGAGCAGATCAATATCCTGTTGATGGTTGCCATGTACACGCTGATGCTCTGGCTGGATTTGCCGATCAACTTGATCATCGCGATTTTTGGCATTTTGGTGGCGACCCTGATGCTGGTCATCATTCGCTGGAGCAAGCGCAACATCGCGGCTGATCCTGCCCTGCTCGACGAGATTGGACAAGACGGACATGGCAAGGCTCTTTAAACCAGGCTTGCGATCCTGTTGAGGTCTTGCCAGGCGGAGGCTTTTTCAACCGGCCGCCTCAGCAGATAAGCTGGGTGGTAGGTTGCCACGATCGGGATTTGCCGATCCTGCACATCCACAACATGCACCTGACCTCTCAAGGCCTGCATAGACGCTTCTTTTTTCATCAAGGTCTGTGCAGCAAATCGACCCATCGCCAAAATCGCCCGGGGCTGAATCAGGGCAATCTGTCTGTCGAGGTACGACGCGCATGCGGCGATTTCCTGTGCATCCGGATTGCGATTGCCTGGCGGACGACACTTGACGACATTGGTGATGTAGACATTCTTGTCACGGTGGTGGGCAATCGCAGCCAACATATTGTCTAGCAGCTGCCCGGATCGCCCGACAAACGGCAGGCCTTGCCGGTCCTCTTGCTCACCTGGTGCCTCTCCAACCACCATGATGCTGGGGCGCATGACACCCTGGCCAGGCACTGCATGGGTTCGATCACGACACAGTCCGCAAGACTCACACTGCCGGATCTGGGTCTCAAGCGACTGCAGATCGGATGGCGGCAGGGATGCCGCCGGGGCGTCTGCTCCCCGGATCAAGGACGAGTCTTTGACCTGCGCGGG
>Ga0255266_1000141_pt1 | contig 11103 bp, 9 predicted proteins | sample AtltaT_24_FD_183669 | JGI IMG/M metagenome (GOLD analysis project Ga0255266, IMG submission 183669) | Metatranscriptome of freshwater microbial communities from Altamaha River, Georgia, United States - Atl_Cont_RepB_0h (Metagenome... | ecosystem: Environmental > Aquatic > Freshwater > River...
CAAAAGGCACATCGAGCTGCCACAAATAGCCCGGCTCGCGAAACCCCACCATGGTCAGTTGATGTGCCAAATCAAAGCCCACCTCGCGGTGCAGGCGCTGCGCAAGCGTCAGCGCATCTTGGTGCCAGCGCCGGTAGTACCAGTAATACGACGGTGGCCATAGCTTGCGTAGCGCACGGTTGCGCTGCTTGGCGATGAAACGGAAGTGCACCGTCTGCGCCAGTTGTGGATGGTCCTGCAGATAGCGTTCGATGTCGGCACGAAACTTTTCTTCTTCCACGATCACCCACAGTTCGTGGTGCTTTGCCAATTCGCGCACAAAGCCCCAGCCAACGCCCGGCTCGGACCCGCGGTAGGGGCTGCAGGCGTAGGCAGAAATCAAAATTTTCAGGCGTGTGCTCATGTCCAACTGCGCTCCAGCAATATCAGCAATTCGTCATATAAGGGCGCCGTGCCCACCCGCCCCAGCAGCCACAAGGCCAGCTGTACGTGCACATTGGGCGTTGCGGGGCTTGCAGCGGCCACGCGTTCGGCCAGCGCCAGGACTGCAGCCAGTGTGGTGGCAGCGCGGGGTTTGCGCTGTAGCAACAGCGCAGGGGCAATGACGTAATAAAAGGCGTCGCCAAGGGCCAGGCCTTGCGTGTGGCTGTCTTCCCAGTCGTACACAAACAGACCCTGGTTAGACCACCCGCAGTTCCACGGCGCAAAGTCGCCGTGGGTGCGTTGCAGCCAGGCACGCTGCCCCTGCGCACCCAGCGCGCCCAACCGGGCATGTAGCGCCCGGGCTGCTTCGGTGGCTGCCACGCTCTGCTGGTGCGGGGCTAGCTGCGCCGGCGCGCTGGTCAGCGCTGCAAGCAGCGGCGCAAGCGGTACCGGCTGGGCCGAAAGCCCAGCCAACTGGCCCAGAAAGGCTACTACTGTCGAGTTCAGCCTCCCTGACGACACGCGCCGCCGTGGCCGGTATTCCTGCTGCAGGGTCAGCGTGTCGGCGTGGTTGTGCTGGCCCAGCAAGCGCGGCACCTGGCTGGCCAGCGGCGACGCCGCCAGGGCCACCAGAGCCGAGGCCTCGTTGCCCAGCGCGGCACGCGCACGCGGCGAGCTGCCCACCTTCAGGACCATCTTGGGCGCGTGCTGGTCCAAGGGCAGCATCACCGTTTTGCGTCGGTCATCGGGTGTGCCCAGATAAGCGGCGAAGGCCTGCCAGGGCTGACCATTGGGTGCCGTTGGCAGACCGGCCTGCCAAGCGCCCACCGGCGGTGGCATGGGCGCGCGCTGAGCAATCAACAACACCCGGCCGCGCAGCAGTGAAAACTGGCCCATGGCCGCCAGGATGCGCGCCACGGCCAGGCCCACGCGTGGCACCCAGCGCCCCGGCCGGTGCAGCGCCAACCCGGCGAGCGCGTGGCGCGCGATCCCCAGCGGCACCACCACGCGCGGGCGTGCCGCCGGCAATAAGGCAAATTCTCGCACTGCCGGAAACGCTGCCCCCAGCACGCGCCGCCAGCGCCGGCCTTGCGCCCGGTCCGCCACCACCGCCACCACCGCGGCCTGTGCCAACTCGGCACCGTTGGGCAACGCGCTGGCCGGGCAGCGCTCCGCATCCACCAGCAGCACCGGGCCGTCCTGCATTTGGCCTGGTGCTAAGGCCCCCACGACCGGTTCAGCCTGCTGTGCGCACCAGCGCTTCCAGAACTGCGCTTCGTCTTCGCTGAAGCCAAACAAACGCGGGGGAGCGTTTGCCACTGCCATCGCTGGCAGGAGGCAGCGCCAGCCAAAGAGGTAATCGAGCTCTGTGGGTGTCACCGTTTACCCTGCGATCGCGTGCGCAGACAGGCGCAGATTACGCCCAGTACCGCGTCGCGGGTCTGCGTAAGGTCGGTATCGGTGCTCACAAGTACCGCGCGCGGCTCACGTGCTGCAAAAGCGCGCAATGCCTCCACCTGACGCTGGGTTTCGGCCAGCGTCAATTCGCCCTTTCGCGCCGCGATCGTCTCGGCATCGCCATGCAGGCAAATGATCAGGTCGGGCTTGGGCGCCAGCGCTGCAAACCAGGACACCATGCGCGCCGGCAAGGCGATGCGAAAGCGGCGCGGGTCCAGAACCATGTCGTAGGCGTAGCGATCAAACATTACCACCGCGGGCACCTTGGCAATCTTCGGACGGGTCCACAACCAGTAGCCCAGCAAATAGTCGGCGCTCAGGTAGGCCAGCCGTAACACAGACCCCAGCGGGCCCGAAGGTGGCGCCCCATGGGGCTCCAGCACCGGCCCGGTTGGCTGGCTTCTTTTGCCCTTCAGCCGGGCCAGAGGCGGTAACACTGTGGGCCGAAGATGGCGCACAGTCACCGCATTGTGGGTGGCCGCGTTCAGCGCCGGCAATATGGCGTTGATCAACGTGGACTTGCCGGCACCGTCCACACCCAAAACAGCGAGCACAAGGCCAGAGGGTTGTGCGTAGCGCTTCAGTTTGGATAGTTGAAACACCAGGCCCTGCCAGCGGACGCGCCACCTGCCTTCACGCGCTGCCGAATGCTGAAAAAACGCCTGTCGCAGCCGCGCGCACTCACTGCCCATTTGCTCAGGCGGCAGTGTCGACAACAGCATGGCCCGCAGCTGCGCCAGCGCAGGCGTACCCATGGGCGCCAGCAGAGCCGCGATCTGGGGCCAGTCAGCGCCGGTGGCACCGCGGGCTGCGGGGGCATAGCGTGTCGAAAAAACATCGTTGTTGAGCGCCTCTTTCAAGACGCCCAGCACCCCGGCGAGGCCGTCGGCCAGCGCGGGAATGCCCTTGTTGTTTTGCAACGGCAAGGGACTAGCTTCATCTAGCAAGCGCAAGCCGTTGAAATACAACCCCTCGTTGAAATCGAGACACAACCCCCACCACTGCGCAGGAGCCGACTTGGGCACTTGCCCCAATGCGTAAATCTTGAAAAACCCGACCGTTCGGGAGCAGCCGATGGGTACTCCGCCCGCCTCCTCAATGGCCGCCAGAGTGGCCGCATGAGCACGGCTCGCATCTGCCGGGTGAATGAGGATGTCTAGATCGCTGCCGCCGGTGCTGTCAGGTAGGAAATGATGATTTCGCATTACGGCGTAGCGGATGCTCGCCGCATTCAAACTGGCAAACAAACCGCGTAGGAAAACCGCCTCTGCTCCGCAATCCACCACTTAAGTCACCGCCCTTCGAATCACCCGTACAGCCAGCCAAAAATGGAGCATGACGCTATAGACCAAAGTTCGCAGCCAGCTTGGCGCTGGCACGCCGCTGTACCGGTCCTGAACCAACCGCCGCTCCTGTTTTCTTCTCGCGACCAGTGTTGAACTGATGTTGCTCTCGTGCCAGGTGAACGATGCCAAGGTGGCTGACAAATGAGCGAAGCGGTAGCCAGCCTTGGCAATGCGCACATACCAATCGAAATCCATCGTAACCTTGAATGCAGGATCAAGAAAAATACCGTCGTCCAAAACACGACGGCGCACGAATGTTGCACAACTCGGCAGAAAGCATCCGTAGAACACCAGCATGGATTCGCAAAAGAAGTATTCTTTCTTTCTTTTAATCAGTTCTCCCTCGGAATTAACGAAATCACAATCCCCGAACACAACGTCAACGTTTGGATGATTTTCAAAAAACTCCGCCACCTGCGCAAGCGCGCCAGCCGAATACCATTCGTCAGTATTCAGCCAGCAGACGATGTCACCAGATGCCATAGAAAAACCTTTATTGATGGCTGCTGTCTGGCCGTCATCAGGTTCAATGAAGAATTTAAAGTCTGCATTTAAGTGGGCTAGCTGATGGGCCGCAAGAATTTGGCTGGTATCGTCTTTTGAACAATTGTCCAGAACAATATGTTCCAAAGCAAAACTGCCTGCCTGCGTCTGCACAGACACTAGACACTTGTGAATAAATTTTCCTTGATTGTACGAAGGTGTCACCACCGAGATTTTAAGCATTCCCGTTCCCATTGGGAGTGAGGCGACCAATCTTATTAGAAAAAAGAAGTTTGATATCTGCGTCCCTCAGCGTCCGAATATCTTTTGAAAGACAAAATCCCACGAATAGCCAGATGCAAATATTGTATAAATTTAGCGCCACAATATTTTCCACAAAAAGAATTAAAACGTGTGTAATTAACATAAAGCCAGCCCATTTCATGTATCTGTTATTTGACTTATATACAGCCAAATAGGACGAGAACAGAAAAATGCTTATATTGAGGGCGGCAGCAAAGATGCCACCTTTGAGCAAATAGACCAAAAAACCAACCTCTACTGTCAATCTGACATCGGAATCTTCTCCTGTCTGGAGAAAGTAAGGACTGAAGTAGGTGCCGCTGCTTCCTCGGCCAAGCCACAACTCACCCGTGCGCACAAGATCGCTGATGACTTCGGCATACAAAAAGGTCCGCGTATCCGCCTTTTCTAACACATTCATCGCGCCATTGCTAGCAAGCTCTTGCAGATAGTTAGTCAATATTTGAAAAACAGATTCTTCACCTGTCTCCGTAATTGATATTACCTGAAAGGCGAAAATAACTAATATCAAGATAGCAGTGGGGAATATAAAGCGAGCAATGATGGTGTTGGGCAATACATTCAAATAGCGTGAAAAATACAAGAGGATTACCCTGAGCATTGTGGTTCGGTTGCCTAATACAAGGCCGATATTCCATACCAAAATGATGCTTCCAGCGACCAACGCGTGGTTCGTCATGCGTCCGAAAAACCCAATTGCACCGATCAAAAAGACCATCGGCTGAACCAAGGCCCATGCACTATTTACGGTCGTGCCCGCGTGATCACTCCACCCTAGCATGAAAGTGATACCCAACCACACCAGTCCGACCATCATCGACACCAGAAGGAAGCGATTGAGCGTGTGCAGAGGATTTGCCTGAGCCACGAAGCCGACCGCAAAGGGCGCAAAAAAAGCCAAGGCGTTATAGGGATTGCCAAGCGCGGTGGTTAAGGCGGCGTCGGCCGTCAACAAACTCCTGGCAATGATGGTGAGGTTTAGCAACAATAGAAGCTGCATCAGGCGCCAGCCAACGCGGTCAAATCTTGAACGAATCAGCTGATAACTACCTAGGTAATTGATGACAGACACGGCAACTGCCGCCCAAAGAAAAAAGGTAAAGGATAACTTAAGCAAAAAATCTGACTTAAAAGCGGGAGCAAAAACAGAATAAATTGCTATTAAAATCAATACAAGAAAAAGCCGATTAATCGACATACGAAGCCCGCTTGACCTGCCCAATAATTCTGGCAGGATTACCTGCCACCTTGGAAAATGGAGGAATATCTCTTAGCGTCACCACGCTGCCTGCACCGATTATGCTTCCCCGACCTATTCGTACTCCTTTGAGTATAATCGTATTTGCGCCAATAAACACATCATCCTCCAAGATGATTTCTGCTGATTTTACGTTTAGTTCGTCTGTTGGGCTGCTTCGGCGAAGGATTGAATCCAACGCGTGAAAGTCGTGATCAAACAGTCGCACGTTGGCGCCAATTTTTACAAACGCACCAATAGTTACACGTGTTCGGGCGGAGATAATGACGGAAGTAAGACCTGAATCGTTACCGATTTCGATACGCCCATTGTTCAAGGTTTCAAGTACAATTGGATTAGTGATGCCTGCTGTGTTCGTCAAAAATCGCGCGGTCAGCTTGACATTATTGCCAATCATGATTGCACCTTTGGAGTTCGGCCGGAAATGGACCTTTCCACACACCTGCAGGCGCTGGCCAACGGAGCAGCCATAGAGCGCTAGGGTCAATTTTGCACGATAAGTTGGCCAGATGAACCCAAGCCGTATGCCTACTATCTTTAACAACTTGCCGCACATCAAACCCAGCGTAAGATTACGTCCGTTAACTCGCATGAGAACTTACCAACTCTGAGTAAATCTTTTTTAACTCAACGACGATTCTGTGCGGGTCATGTCGAGCATGTGCGCGCACCTTCGCAGCTGCTCCTAGCCTTTGCGCTAGTACGCTGTCGGTAGCCAGCCTTTTGATGGCGGCGGCCAAGCTGTAGGGATCGTGATCGGGTAGGAGTAAGCCGTCCTCGCCATCCCGCACCATGCTGGCGTTGCCGCCTACGTCCAGCGCGACAACAGGCATGCCAAGTGCCATGGCCTCACAGATGGCGTTCGAGCTGTTTTCGATGTGTGAGGGATGCACGTAAACCGAAGCAGACAGCAGCACCTCAATCAAGGCTTGCGAAGGCAAGGGACCGTGAAAGCAGAGCGCATCTTTCATGCTTGCAATGTGCGCTTTGTAAAAAAAATTGAAGGCGAACGTGTTCTTTTCCAGTCCAATTACGTGCCATCTGAAGGCAATACCAGCCTCCGTCATCACCTTGCAGGCTTCAATGATGTTGTCGTGACCTTTATAAACCGGCGATGAAATCACACTGACTATGTTGGCGAGCGGTGCTCTGGGCATGCACCAAGTGTGCTCAAAGAACTCTTTCCGTAACATTTCTTCGCAATGAAAATATCGTGCATTTGGAGCCAGAATGGTCATCATGCGTTTGTCCCAGGCTGTGCGCCCAATAACATGGTTGCATTTTTTTAATATTTTTGATTCGTTGCCTGACCGTCGCTTGAGGGTTTTTAAGTTATTGCCATAACTACCGCCGCGTATGTAGTCGATAAAGCGTTGAGCTTTAATCTGCTTGAATTTTGAAATATTGATTTTTTGCAGCTGAAAATAAATTGAATTGAGTACGCCCTGGACATGAATGATCACCGGAATGGTTGTTTTTTCACAAATCAGGCCGTAGTCCATTTCGGTGCCGAAAATGTGAATCACATCCGGCGCTATTTCACCGATGAGTTCCAAATACTGCTCAAGAAAGTCTTTATGGGGTTCATGATCAACAGCGATATCCAATCGCTTTCGCAAAAGCGATCGCTTGTCCTGGAGCAGATGATACGTTGTACCCCCAACTTCACGCCGATTAGCGCGTCCCCCTTCTCTTGCTCGCGTTGCAATATGGAGTTCAATTTCGGGATCCGCTGCAAAAGTGCGCTCAAGGGCCTGCATCCAGCCTCCCGAGAGTAGCTCGGCACTTAGATTGACAGGATTGTTGGTAAACCAAAGAACTCTCATTGAAATTTATTGTTTGGTATCTTCAACGATTTGGACGGCGATTTTCTCAGCAGTCACTGTCCCGGACCCAAAGGTGGTGATACCAGCTAGGTTTCTTCTTCCCGAACCCTATGCTAGATTGCTCAGCAGAGGCCTTCAATAGTCCCCAGACCGAGTTGACCTCGAGCGCGCAGCACGTTGCTCTCGGTATTGAGCACCCGCAACCGCATGTTGCGCTCGATTTTGGGTGTTTTGAGCGGACTGATATGGCAAGCGTCGATAAAATGGAAATTTATCCACATATCAAGTTGTAGAGTTGTTCTCGTGTCGATTTTTGAGAGAAGTGTGCATATCCTTCTGCTGATCTATTTGCGAATGAGATTAGTAAATCCGGGGCATCCAAGAAGTATTTGACAGAGGCATATATAGATTCATCATCTTCCTTTGAAATCATCCCGAATTGGCCATTATTGAGCACCTCGTAAGCCGCCGGAAAATTTGTGGATATAACAGGTTTTCCTAATGCGAAAGCCTCAATGGCGACCATCGAAAACCCTTCGATTTTCGATGTAATTAGGACTATGTCGGAAGCTTCCATTAGCTTGTAAGGTGATTCAACTTCGCCCAAAAATTTTACGTAATCATGCACATTAAGTTCTTTTGCAAGTTGACTCAGCTCTGTTTTGAGTGGGCCGTCGCCGACAATCTGAAACTCAGCCTGATAGCCATTTGATTTTAGTAAACTTGCAACTCTTATGATTCTGTCAAAGGCTTTTACTTCGACAATTCTGCCTACTGAAATTATTTTAGGGATCTTGTTGGGTGGGGAGGGCAGCGGCGGGGCGTATTTTTTCGCGTCTACAATGTTATACAAGACATGGTAAGAGCGCTGGAAATTGTATATGTTCGCAAATTTTTTTCGAATAGTGTCGGAGACGAAAATGATCTCCGACATAGCTTTATAGGCCGACACTTGGTGGGAAAAAGAAAAATCTTTTGGGTTGCAGCCATGAAGTTCAAGGTCTGTATGCACCCATGTAAGGTTTTTTGGGGCTCGATCGACGATGTGATAATGATACTTTAAGGGTAATCCTTCCATGTACGATATTATTGCATCATATGTCCCGGGGATTTTTTTTCTTATATAAATGCGCTCGAAAAAAAGATTTCCGGTTTTTCTGTAAAAGTACGTTAAGAGTCTTCTCAGAAAGGGTTTGGGTTTGTTTTTGAATATATCAATTATTTCAATTTCCTTGTTTAGCGATTTCAGTAGCGGCCCTTTGTTCTGAATTAGTGCAAGTGTTACTTGATAATTAACAAAATCGAATTCGGATAGGAGGTTTGCTAACGACTTCTCTGCCCCGCCTGTCATCATGGTGTTCATGATGAAGAGTACTCTTCTTTTTTTCATGGTGGGGTTGGATTTAATAGAAAATTAAACGCTGATACGAATTTCTTTGCTAGTTTGCTTCTTTTGTTTTTGAATACGTGTATTAGTATTTCCCATAAAAGCAAGTGCAGCAAGTGCTTCGCCTTAAGCTTTTTTGAGTTAATATTTCTAAATCGCTCGGAGAAGTAAAATGTTTTTACGCTTTCATGATATTTAGGATTGCACCAAAGCTCTGCCGGGCGCGTTGCTGATATTTCGGTTCTATATATGACGGTACTCTTTTCAAAGTAGTTTAATTTGATGCCCGAGCGTGTTAGTTTCAGCCACAGTGGGTGATCTTCGCAAAAAGGGTATTTTTCGTCGAATCTAACTGGAGCGTCATTTATAATTCTGCTTATAAAGACTGCGGGTGCAAGCCAAACATAGTTTTTTTCTAGTAAAAGTTTTGCTTGTTTTTCCGCTGTATATCGAAAAAATTCTAACTGCCAATCGAGTGGGTAACTTGATTTCAATATTTCCCCATTTTTTTGAATTTGCATTCGCGAGAAGAAAACTTTGGCCTCTTTGTTTTTTTTTGAAAAATCTACATTCGAGGATATGCACTCCGGTAATAACTGATCGTCTCCGGCGATTAACTTTACCCAGTCTCCTCTTGATCTTTTCAGGCCTCGATTGCAGTTGGGCGCAATGCCTGTGTTTTTGGGTGACGTTACGATTTCGACTCTTCTAAATCGGTTTTTATTTTTTTCTTCCCAATTCATAACAATGTCTACGGTACTGTCTGTTGAACAGTCATCGGTGACGATTAACTCGATGTTTGGATAAGTCTGATTTTTTATGCTCTCTAATGTTTCTTCGACATATTTCGATGAGTTGTATGTGACCACAACTACCGAGACTAAGAGTTGTTGTTCAATGCCGGTTGAGATTGCCATTTTGTTAGGGTGCGAAATTAACTGATCTGCCCGGATGCGGTTGACACGTCCAAGGGCCAAACCTGAGGCCTAATAGGATGCGCCATGAATCATGAGCGATATAAGGGGGGATTAAAGATCGACTCGGTCAGATAGTTCGTTTAGCGTGGCCACCCAGTTGTCGAAGCTTCCTCCCGTCTGGGGGGTAACACATCTGTACAAGTTGTTCAAGCAGCAATAGACGCTATTTGTACGACGTCGAGTGTACACAACACATGCGGAGGAGCTACTTAGGTTAAAAGCTGAATTCAAGCTGGCGACCGATTAGCGCGACATCCTAAAAAAGCTGCAGCGTACTTTGCTAAACTGTCTTGGCGAGGCAGGCGTGCATTCAAGGCCCCGAGCGGTAATGCAACACGCGTAGGCTGTACTCTGTCATTGAGGTACACCGCAGCGGTTACTGTGCCTGGAAGCCCCGCAGACCTACAGCTCCTGCGCCGTAGACGACCGACGTTTGCGAGCCCTTCTCACGCAGGCTTGGCTGGAGAGCTGTGGCACTTACGGTTATCGCAAACTGACGCTGGACATGCGCGACCTCGGTGAGGGCTGTGGCAAACAGCAGGTCTCCCTGCTGCTCAAGCGGGAGGGGCTGCGATTGCAGAGGTGGTATCGGCGCCGACTTGACAAGTATGCCCTCAAGCCGAGGGTAGTGACCCCAAACTACCTAGATCGGCAGTTCGACCGTGACCAACCTAGACTGACAGCATCAACTTAAGCCATTGGTAAATGTGCAATTAAGAGTCGTGGAATTTTTAACCTAAGGAACGCATCTATGGAATTCACGTTCTAGGCGAAGCGAGTGCAAAGACGCTGGCGTATTTAGTTGACACATCTGCATACGGCCGTTATGACTTGCGTCACCTGTTCCTTCGCTAGTTGGGGTCCTATAGGTAGACTTAAAATTTTGTCTGCCATCAAGGAGGCTAGAGGAAAAGCGTCGTTTGACATCTGTATGTCTGAGTAGGCCTGCTGTTTGTATGGAGGGATGGGGTAATGAATTAGTGTTCCAACATCCTCAGCGTTTAGTCGCTGCTGAAGTAGATTGCGCTGCGGGTGTTGAACTATAAACAGGTGCCAGACCGGCTCTATCCAGTCTGGGACGTGCGGAAGTGCGAGGTCGCAGTTTGCTAAGCCGTCTAAATACTGCGCTGCGATTACTTTTCGCCGAATATTCCAATCGTCAAGATGGCGTAATTTCACTCGCAACACTGCAGCCTGGATTGGGTCGAGTCGGCTATTGAAGCCCTTTATCTCATTCACGTACTTCACCCGTGAGCCGTAGTTACGCAGCACGCGAATGCGATCAGCGATCTCGGGGTCGTTGGTAGTCACCGCCCCCCCGTCGCCGAGCGCGCCGAGGTTCTTGCCAGGGTAGAAGCTCCAAGCCACCGCGTCGCCGTGGGCGCCGATGCGGCGCCCCTTGTAGCGCGCGCCGTGCGCTTGGGCGGCGTCTTCCAGCACGCGCAGGCCGTGCTTACGGGCGATGGCTAGGATAGGGTCGAGGTCGGCGGGCTGGCCGTACAGGTGCACCGGCAGGATGACCTTTGTGCGGGGGGTGATCGCCGCCTCGATGAGGGTTGGGTCGATGTTGTATGTGGCTTCCACCGGTTCCACCGGCACCGGCGTGGCGCCGCACTGGCTC
>Ga0255266_1000143_pt1 | contig 11065 bp, 1 predicted proteins | sample AtltaT_24_FD_183669 | JGI IMG/M metagenome (GOLD analysis project Ga0255266, IMG submission 183669) | Metatranscriptome of freshwater microbial communities from Altamaha River, Georgia, United States - Atl_Cont_RepB_0h (Metagenome... | ecosystem: Environmental > Aquatic > Freshwater > River...
TTGTCATTTAGTTATTGATACGTTTCAAATAATGTTAACCAAAGTCAATGTTCGTACATCAGCCATGGATACAGAAAGTATTTCACGAAAACATGATAACTCTGTGGGTGTTAATAATTCTACGCATGCCAAAGTTCGGGCCCGAGCTGGATTACGAGCTGCCGTTCGTAATGGATTAGCCAATTATATTGCTGATGGTTGTATACCTTTATTATGTGTTAGCCTTAAAGGAATTAATATTCATTTATCATTAGATTCACCGCAAGTATTAGCGGTTCATAAAGATACCTATAGATTAGCTCGTTTTCTTATGCGTCAACATATTCAAATGGTTATTCAATCATCATCATCCACTGTTCAATCAACATCAAGCGTTGGAAAAGTAGATACTGCATCGTTTAGTGTGGATAGTATTCTTGATGCGGACCAAATTAATAATCTTATAAATTTTACCCCAGCTTCCAAAGTATCACTTGAATGTACAATATCAGATCTACAAATTATTGATTATGCGACGAAACCAGGACATGCGTTTTATATCGTTCGTAAACATCGTTCTCCCCGGGATGAATTGCGTTCGACTACAGTCGTTTGGAGTCAAACATCGCACGACGATAAAATGAATTACGATAGAAATGTATCCTTTGATGAAACCGATAATAATCAAACTATGGAAGAATTAAATGCTTATCGTGAAAATAGTGGATTAGAAGAAGAAGATATTTTACGTACTCAAGAAATAGAAAATCGAAAATTTTCCGAAGCTAATCAACGTATATTGCGCACAACATCACTTTATCAACAACAAGTACAACATAAAACCACGGAAAATCTTTCCGCAGCATCTCCATTATTACAAATTCAATTACAAATAAATGCAGAAACTATGGAAATTGATACTGAATTACAACGATTAGATATAAAGATAGTGGCAGGATTTATTCCTGCATTATTAGAATTTTTTAGTTTACCATCTGATACGGTACTTGATAACATAGGAAAATTAACTTCAGATACATTTAATAATCCTTTATTAAATATTGCATCAAAAAAATGCCAAATCAGTCCAAGATGCATTATTAAGTCGTATTCAAACAGCTTTATATCCGTCGGTTCGTCGTTGGTCCGATCCTCCTACTCCTTCTGTACGAATACGTATACATCCTATTCGGATTATTGTACCGTTAGATCCTATTGCAAGTGAAACAGATATGTTAGTTCTTAATTTAGGAAAGCTTTCCATCGATACTACTAAATCGATGGTAACTGAAAATCAATCAGAAGCGTCACCACTAAGTATTGCTCGCCAATGTTATACCACATTTCATATTCGCAATAGCGGTATTTCGGCAAATTGGATACGTGCACCTCCGACAGGGCATGCCTTCGTTATGCCATATTCCCAATATATGGGAGAAAGTACAATGTTTTTATTACCATTACCATTATCTGTAGAAATATCGCAAGCGAAAACCAGTCGAATGTCTTCATTACCTCAAATGCGTATACATGTACGAATCGGTACGATTCATACTATATTGTCGACCCAAAAATTTCAAACGTTAATGAAATTTGTTAAAGAAGTACCAAAACAATTACAAGGTAATTTAAATGCTAGTAATACGGTGGAAGAACCTTCGGAAATACCACTGGATTCTGTTAATAATGAACCAACAAGCGTATCACCAATATCTACCGTTCGTGTTCAAAATTTAGCACTTCGTTTACAAATAGAAAAACTTCGAATAACCATGGGAGAATCAGCAAAAGATAATTCGACGGTTAATTTACGCCATGAATCAATGACATGGCGTGGTGTTAATTATGGTGAATTAATGGGTAAATATTGTCGTCCATTATTAAGTTTTTCGTTAAAAGATTTATCAATTTTATTAGATACGAATAGTGATGGAATAGAATTACAATGTTCGTCACGATATATTCATTCTTGGGATTTATTACGGTTATATCGTTCCGGTTGGTCATCTTATACTACCCATATTAAAGATAAACAACAAAATGTATCATTATCTAAATCAAATCGAATAAATAAAACACCGGTACCTATTCATCCCCTTCATTATTGTCAAATATTAACTGCTGGTACATCGGCATTATCCTCGAATGATAGTAATAATAATAATACGAAGGCTTTAATTGTTAATTTGCGAATGTATTCATCATCGAAATATTCAACTGCAGATACTGCAGTAGATATATATTTAGCACCATTAGCGTGCGTTGTTAATCGTGATACTATAGTAGCTATTAGTAAAATAGTAATGGAAAATCAACCGGTAGTTGATACAGTTGTACCAAATATTTCCGAAGATAAAGATACTAATAATCAACCATCAACAACTTCTTCAGATACTACGAGCTCTAATGGAAACAAAGCATTGGATCCTTCCCTTGTTGCAGATTATCAAAAATATGAAGCAGTATATCCTAGTAATGTTTTACGAGATATTCGAGCGGGTGCAATAACGGATACACCAACTGATAATTCTAACGAATCAAATAAAAAATCGATAGAGGATGAATTAGCATTTATATATCAACGAGCAGTAGTACGTAAATCGTTACAATGTTGTATTCAATTACACCAATTTACATTAGTATTAAATCAAGAAATTAATCCATTACCAACTGAATCCTACATTCAACAAACGGTAGAACAACGTAACAAACAATTTCAAACGGCTACGGAAGAAGCATCGAAAACGTCATTGTTTCATTCGGATTTAACGTTTTCCAATATGAGCTCCCTACCTTTAAAGTTTTAAAATGATGTTAATAATACTTCTACGGATAAAATATTGAATGATATATATTCGTTAGGAAATATTGCTTCAAATTATGGATACGGTACCGGAAAAATTTATCGTAATAATTCTGACACCAATAATAGTAATGGATTAGATAAATATACAACCAATTATCCCTGGCAAGGATATGTATATGGTGGTCCATTAGGTTCTATAATTTTGGATGGTATTACTGTAGTGTTACAAAAATCTTTAGTTACCATGGACATTACATTAAGTTTACAAAATTTGCGAATTTCCGATACAACTTGTGAACCTACGTATAATGATGAAAATGAAAATACAAATAAAGTTGCTTCCAGTACAGTAAAATCGGATATATCAGGATTATCAAAATCAAATACGGATTCAATAACTGAACGACGACATGTTCGAATACTTTCGCAACATCATTTTACCCATTTATCTACTACAGCATTACAAAATAACAAAGAAACAATTTTGCCATATGATACACGATATTTTGAAACAACTAGTTTTGTGAGACAAGAATTAGAAGAAGGAATATTTGTACCAAGTGCAGATATAAACTACGCTAGTATAAATGATCGAACAACCAAAGGAAATGATACTAGTGGTGGAAATACTTCAGCATCAAATATTATTGTTAATGATGAATTCAATACCAGTTTTTTTAGTCCGAAAAAAGAAGATATATTTTGGGAATGGTGTTGGATTATGCATGGTATACAAAGTGCACAATATGGTTGTACTGGTAATCCTCAATCCGATAAACTATGTAACAATCGTTCATTTGATATGTTAATACAAGATTACCAACAAGCATTTATTAAAATTGATTTCATAATGTTAAATAGTGATCAATTGGTTCCCACGAAGCGTACAAATATTAGTACAAATACATTAATTGGTATTCCTCAAGGTATGCAAATCCGTATAACGATAGTACAACCGGAAATTCGTGTTGTATTTGGTTATATTTACCATTTAAGTGCTTATATAACAGATTTATTAAGTTCTTGTACTGCACCCAATACAACCACAGAAACTAACGTATCTAATAGTTCGGAAAAAAAGGCCATGTGCCCTGTATATATGGAAGACATGTATCCTACATCTTCCTTACCATTAGTAGATATTATTATTTTGCAACCGATTGTTCGTTTTCCTCTTCACTCGCGATCGGATGATTGTTTGGTCGCTGTATTAGATTCGGTAAGTGCTCAAAATGGTACATCTATAGTGAACAATCAGCAAAGTCCAACTCCCAAGGGAAATTTAACTACTAATGATGAATCTATCAATTTTGATATGTTTAATATGATGACTGAATCTCGAGATCAACCGATTATTAACTTTGGCTCTCTCTTTGTCACGAATTCATCAAAAATAGATTCTACCAAACTTATATATACGGTGCCTACCCTTCCCAAAGTAAATCGATTGGATATAGCAAAATTTGGGAGTAAACTGATGCTTCGATTATTTCAAGTTCATATATATACAATCATTACTCCCACCACTGGACGTGGTCTGGTGAAAGCGAGTGCCCAACGAAGAGGGATATTAGAAGATCATAATCTTCATAAACAAAAATATTCTGTTTTATCCAATATTTCTCATCATATTCAAATTATTCCACGACAAACACCATTCTTATTACATGATTGTATTGTAAAATCTTATTTTATTGATACAGTGTTAGATATGGGATATAATCCACCAGTGTTTAATTTATCTAATGATAATATACCAGCACCTGTACTTCCATTATCGTTAGATATTGTAAGCCCTTGTATTGCAGCGGCATGTTCTACTCGAGCATATTTTCTTATATTAGCGGCCGCATACCAAAATTTGAATGAAATTTATGAAACATCCGATATGTCAACAAAAGCAATTACATCATCGTTATTAGCTTTGGCTGATCCATTCCGTATATCTGTTAATCGTGGTAATAAAAATCTCTATAATTCAGAATCTGTATTCCGCATGACCCCGTTACCATTAGTTACTCCGAATCCTATCCGTTCTACGGATGATCTACGAAATCGTTTTATGGAAGGATTACGTACATTAGCTGCGGGATTAAAATCATCTTCTAATATTAACTTTAAATTAACCGTAGCGGTACCAATATTAGCGGCACATATCTTAAAAGGTGAAATAGGATATACTCAATTAGAATTTAAACGAGCATTTCGTGGTGCAGTCGATGAAAATATATTTGGAGTGAATACAACCAATAAACTTCATACAGAAAATGTACATTCACCTATAAATACTGATTCTCAGAGTGATGATGATATAGTATCATCAAAACCAAAACTATCGAATCGTAATGTCACATTATCGGTTTCTTTATCGAATCGTTCTTATAATCGTTGGAAACGAATATTTTTTCGTTTACAAATGTTACGATTATTATCATCTCTTAGTTCTCCCATTCCAATAGCTTATGCTCGATTAGAACAAGTAGAATATGGTCATATTACCAAAGATAATGAAATTACCGCTTTAACCGTTCGAACATCAGCAGTAGATGTAATTGATGCTCGACCTCGAAAAGTTTGTAATGTTCACCAATCATTACGGCACATTATTACATTACGCAGTACAGTAAATAACCAGGATAATAATAATATATCTGCTCCTGATGATCATCAATTGCATACAGTACCATTATTTGTAAGTATTTTTATGGGTCCTATTACAGCATTACCAACCGGTGGTAGTATGGGTCATAAATTATTTCAATACTATGATAAGGATTCGATATTATCTTCATTGTCCTATACGGATGGTACTAAACCCCAAACTATGGAGGAAGTAGGTACTACCGTTCGTATTCCGGTACATTCTACTACATGGATTGATGTTAAATTACTTCGACCTCGTGTATTATTAACCAATGCTTTATGGCCTATATTAGATTGGTTAGGTCCACAGCCTCCTATCGGTCCTAAATTAGAATATCCAGTTATTGCTGAATATGGTAAAGGTATTATAGAACGAGGGAAATTATTAGATCATTTATTAGAGAGTACCAAGATTTATGATAAAGACGATATACATTTGAAACCAACTAAAGAATCATTACTTCATCATGTAACGATTGAATATCCACCACCATTCGAAAGTGATTTACGCATAACAGCTAATATTGTAGATCCATCGGTTTTTTGTGTAGAGCATTTACATAGTCCAACTACGGTTGCTTTAGGAGTGACAGCTAATTTACATGGTTGGATATATTCATCAAATACCTATGATTTACATGTAGCAGTAGATATTGATAATGTACGTGCGGTTCGTATATTACCTCAACGTAATTTGCACACCAAACGGACAACAGTCCGATCTACCGCATTACGAAAACAGGTTGAACCTGTAGTACTTAAACAAGATAATAATCATCCTACGGCATTAGATTTATCAAAATTACGAAAAGTATTAGTAGAAGGAATAGAAACACGTAATAAAATTGGTTTTAATTATCCCTTTTTATCAATGGATCGAATGCGTAATTATCGTAAATATCATCGTTTACATTCTTTAACAGGATTAGAAGGATGGAGAATTGGTAGTATTGATGGTATACCACTACATGAACCTCCTTATCATTTATTAACAATGCCACATGATCCTGACCCGAGTGATTATATTAAACCTTGGGAAGCTACCGTATTTTACGGTTCGAGTTCATCGCGATTAGCTCGAATATTATTATCACCAAAAGATATTACATCTATTGATCAAGTCTCGGATGTAAATGATATTGATATAATGTATCATCCGTCCAAAGCATTAATTATACCTTCGAGTACACGTTTACTGATTTCAAGCATTATTCCATTAGATGTACGATTAGGATATAAAGATGTTACCATGATTACTACAGCAATAATGGAAAGTTTTTTAACGGATCCCGAAGAAATTATTCCTTCATCTACTAGTCCTAATTCGTCAAATATAGATGCAAAACCTATTGAAATAACGAATGAAGATGTCGAAATTCCTGTCGATCTAGATAAAACTAGTCCTACGATGAATCTTCCGGCACTAGAATTAGAATTTGTAGCGGATGATAAATCGTCGTATACCGAAACATTAACGATGAATGATTCACCTGCAAAAGATACCGAAACTATGGATTTTACACCTCGAGAATCACCAAATACTTCGCCTAATAAACTTCCAGAAGAATCCAATGAAAAATATGATACGGATAAACCTTCTATTACTAGTGAAAATGCTGTAGCTCCGGTAGATCCATATTTACCCGATAAATTGATTGCTGATCCATCCGTAGTAAGTTATGAAATTTTAGGTTCATTACCCATAGTTCATGCAACAATTATTAACGATTTAGTTGGTATGGATATGCCAATTTTACAATTAAATATTTCTAAAGTTGGCGTATCTATGATTGATTTTCATGTTGGTAGTCGAAATATGACGGTTATTCATGCTAAATTAGAAGGTTCATATTATGATGCTGATCGTAATACATGGGAAAATTTAATCGAAAAAACCCGAATCCGTATTGAAAAAATATCTCCAGAACCATTACAAATTCATTTACATACCACAAATCGTTCCATTACTCCATTACCATCTCGTTTATCCGGATTTATTGCGACTCGTCCAACTATGGTCGGTAAAGATGGTATTGAAACAGTACCGTGCGTAGGTACAGCGGCTTACTACGATGATACAATGTTTAATGTCAATGACAAATCAATTATTTCCACGGAAAGTAAGAAAAATTCCTTTTTACGAACGGTCGAACGGGGTAATTTGTTTTCTTTAGAAGATTCTTTATTTGTTAGTGGGAATATATCCTTACATGATATTACCGATTATAATTCATCGAATACACATAATATTTCATCTATCAATAATCATCATAAATTATTAGCCGATTTACAAAGTATTATACGACAATGGAAAAGTACTCGATCACCGGTTGAAAAAAATATTTTTCGTACGGCAGGTCGACGACCAAGTATTATACAACAAGAGGATGAAGATATTCGTAATTTTACAATGGAATCGTCCGAATTATTACCGCAATTACATACGGTTTGGTTAACCCATGGTGATGACTTTGTATGGGGTGATAATTTTATTGATTGGTTAGAATATTTAAGTTATCAATTAATTAATGAATATAAAGATAAAAATGATTCATTATTATCGTTAGGTATGGTAATATCTCAAATTTTATCCGGAACTCTTACTATAGGAAATACACAGGAACAAGTACCATTATCGTTACAATTACCACCTTATCCTCGACAAATAATTTCATCTGATCCAAATAAAATGGTGAATAATAGCTCGCTTAATAATACCGCTATCGTATCATCGGTAGATACACATTCTTTACCAGCCAATAAATTAGTTCGTATATTATCCGATAAATTTATTAATATTAATATTTCTTCCGCATTTATTAATACAATTTTAAATATTTATGGAATGTATCTAAAAGAAGAACGAAAACGTATTCATGCTACAAAATCTATCGTATCACCGTTAAATGGACCATTAACTACGAATCGTGCAAGTACACAAGATAATTTAAATTTACAAGGACGTAATCCAAGTAATACTTTTGGTACCGAGGATAAAATCGAAACCACTACCACCACGAATCATAAAACTGTCCGTGTTGATGAACCAAAAGATCAAGATAATATTTCTACCGTTAAAGGTACATCTACCATTACTGGAGATGATGATCATTTATCAAATGATAAAATCGATACCGAAAATACAAACTTTGGACAACGAGGAGCCTTTGTTTATATTTCTAATGCTACGGAAGTACAATTAATTTATACATCTAACGATATCTCGAGTAAATCCATTGGAATAAATACAAATCTTGCGAAAACTGAACCAAATGATGATAATAGTTTTCCATTACATCGTATTGCAACCAATTTTACTCGTGATACGCATATTTATTTCAGTACTAATTCGCCTATCTATTTACCTAAATCTCCTTTATGGCGGGGTATTATTGTAGCCGGTCCCATTTTGCGATATTCGGCACGTAAAGATACATGGTATTCTGCTTATGGATTATTATTTGCTCCTCCATCCTTAATTAATGATAATGAAGAAAATATGAATCCTGCCGCAAATTCTAATACTACATCGATGGTATATAATGATATACCGGCATTAGCTAAACCGAAATTATTATTATTTCCTACAGGTGATCCACCTTTACCGACAGAATCCCCTAAAGGATTTCCCGAAATTGATTCTATTTATCAACCTCCATTATGGGCCCAACGAGCTGCTACTATAAATATGGATTTATCCAGTAATAAAGTAAATGAATTTATGGATTCTACCAATATCTCTAAACCAAAACATAGTATAAATAATACCAATAAACAATTTCGATCACATTTATATGTTGTTCCTTCAGTTTCAACCACAGCGTATGGTTGTCCTAGTATTTATACATTTGAAATTCGTCGTTATCTTGCGGAAAATAAATGGAAAGTTGAATCGGTATTTGCTAGTAATAGTCAAGAAGATGTTGAAGGATGGATATATGGATTTATGAAATGTGGATCCTTACATCCATCGTTTTCCACTTCCGCATCATCCTTATATCCATTACCTAAACAATCTGAAATTCATTTATCGGAAGCAACAAATACCATAGAATATGCAACACTTGCTGCATTAGATACTATTCATCAGTTTAATTTAGCTCGTAATCACGAACCTGTATATCATAGTATGCAAAATTTACATTTTACCTTATTACCTAATATCTCAGAAGTTAAAGCAAACGAAAATAATCGAAAAGGTAAACCTGTACATAATACGTTGTATCTTGGACCATTATTATCCCGTATGACTCGAAAAGCAGGGGAATTACAAGGTTCATTAAAATCCGGAATATCAAATAGTGAATCATCGCAATTAGATGCCAATAATGATACGGAAAATTCTGTGGTATTAGAAAGTGGTTGGGAATTACTTGAATATAATGATACTCATCGTACCACCATTCGATCAAGTATTGATGTAGGTGCATATATAGCATCTACTAAAGCTCATTTATCTTCCAATGAAATACGCACCGTTTCAACAACTTCATTATTATATGAAACTCAAAAATTCATATTACGTCGACCGCATGTATGGATCCAAATAATGAATAAATTGAAATATGAAACGGAGAATAAAGAATCACGAGTACATACCGATATTATTAAAGTACCTATTCCAGTTGATGTTACAGCTTGTTATTATATATCCAATAGTAATCCATATAAATGCTTAGTTATGGACATGTTTAATAAAGTAACTCCATCGAAAGCAATATCGATGGCATTATTAAAACAATCCGAAACAAAAACAAGTATTACTTCGGACGATGATAATGCCACAAAAACTTCGATGATTCATCTTGGTGAAGGTACCATTGCCGAAGTTGGTTACGTAAATGGGGTCAAGACTATGACCTACCGGTCCACAGTTGCAGTTTCAAATTTATTAGCCATTCCTATGTTAGTACAATTTGAAATACGAACAGAATATGTCTCACAAGCCATATTACTTAGTAATATTGCGGACAAAGTAATATCCAACCCGGCTACTACCACAACGGATAATACGGTATTATCTCCTGCTGGTGTAGAATTACCTAATCTTAGTAAACGTTTCTTAAGTAAATCTAAGGAGTTAAAACGTACGAATCTTTCCAATAACGATCAAAATGAAAATATCGATAATTATGATACTGGATATACAATATTAGAACGTCGAAGATTATTACCCGGTGAAAAATGTTATGTTCCATTATTAGCTGCAGCAATTGGATATGTACGATTTGCACCCTTATTAATTGATTATATTCCACCTCCTATTGCAGAAAATGTATCGTCTACAGAAGAAAATATTCCAAAATCAAATATTGATGTTTCAAATAAGAATCTTTCCACCCCCGGACGTACCCCACTGATACAAGTTCCACCTTCACCGCATCGTACAACTAATAATACATTACCTCGTACACAATCATCAGCCAAAGTAATGAAAGAAAATCATGATAAAAATGCTAATGAAAGTGATGTTGGTGGAACATTATTATCTATTGATGTTCCGTTAATCCAATTAACTCCCTATAAATTATCTACGCGTTTATCCTTAGGTACAATTCAAAAACCGTTTACATTGGATAATTTATATCAATTATATTTTAATAAAACCGATAAAACAAACACATCCTCATCCCGAAA
>Ga0255266_1000145_pt1 | contig 11030 bp, 6 predicted proteins | sample AtltaT_24_FD_183669 | JGI IMG/M metagenome (GOLD analysis project Ga0255266, IMG submission 183669) | Metatranscriptome of freshwater microbial communities from Altamaha River, Georgia, United States - Atl_Cont_RepB_0h (Metagenome... | ecosystem: Environmental > Aquatic > Freshwater > River...
CTGTTTCACCTTCAGCTAATGGAACTATTTGTGGGATAAAATCATCCTCAGCACCAGGCTTAGAATAATCATAAGGCCAACGGTGAACTTCTGGAATTGCTCCAGGCCAGTTTCCATGAACGTGTTCTACTGGAGTTGTCCATTCTAACGTATTCGATTTCCAAGGATTCTGAACCGCCTTAGGACCTCTGAATATACTGTAGAAGAAGTTAAACAAGAATAAAGCTTGACCACATGCTGCAATAATTGCAAACACAGTGATGATTTTATTCAAATCCATCATCATCTCTAAACTATCAGAGTTAAAGTCATTGTATACTGAGTAATCGTAATAACGACGAGGAGCGCCAGCTAAACCTACAAAGTGCATAGGGAAGAAAACACCATAAGCTCCAACAATTGTAATCCAGAAGTGAGCATATCCCAAACGCGTATTTAACATACGACCGTACATTTTAGGGAACCAGTGGTAAACACCTGCAAACATTCCGAACACAGCCGACATACCCATTACGATATGGAAGTGTGCTACAACGAAATATGTATCGTGAATCGCAATATCTAACGCAGAGTCAGCAAGAATGATTCCTGTTACACCACCAGTAATGAACGTTGAAACTAAACCTACAGAGAATAACATTGCCGGCGTATAGATATTTGAACCTTTCCAAATTGTTGTAATGTAGTTGAATACTTTTACTGCAGATGGAATAGCAATCAATAAAGTTGTAAATACGAATACACTACCAATAAAAGGATTCATACCTGTAACGAACATGTGGTGACCCCAAACTATGAACGACAAGAAACCAATCGCTAAGATTGAACCGATCATTGCACGGTAACCGAAGATAGGTTTACGTGCATTCGTTGAAATAATCTCCGATGATAATCCAAGAGCTGGCAAAAGAACGATATAAACTTCAGGGTGACCTAAGAACCAAAATAAATGTTGGTACAAAATTGGTGAACCACCGTGGTTCTCTAACATTTCACCACCTACGATAATATCAGAAAGGTAAAATGAAGTTCCAGCTAATCTATCCATTGTTAATAACAATGCTGCTGAAAGAAGAACAGGGAAAGACAATACTCCTAAAATCGCTGTTACAAAGAAAGCCCAAATTGTTAAAGGCATTCTTGTCATTTTCATACCCACTGTACGTAAGTTGAAAATAGTAACGATATAGTTCAATGAACCTAACAAAGAAGAAGCAATGAAAATGGTCATTGAAATCAACCACAATGTCATACCTTGACCTGAACCTTCTATTGCTTGTGGTAAAGCTGACAATGGCGGATATACCGTCCAACCAGCAGCAGCAGGACCCGTTTCAATGAATAAAGAAACAAGCATAATAATAGAAGAAATAAAGAACAACCAGTAAGACAACATGTTCAATAAACCTGACGCCATATCTCGTGCTCCAATTTGCAACGGAATTAATAAGTTTGAAAATGTACCTGATAAACCACCTGTTAATAGGAAGAATACCATGATAGTACCATGTAAGGTAACCAAACCTAGATACATACTTTCTTTTAGTACACCATTTGGTGCCCATCTTTCACCTAAAAAGAAAGATAAAAAAGATGACTCTTCACCTGGCCAAGCCAACTGAATACGGAATAAGATGGACAATAACATTGCCACTAAACCCATGAATACAGCAGTAATCAAAAACTGCTTTCCAATCATCTTATGGTCTTGACTAAAAATGTATTTAGAAACAAAACCTTCATCATGATGATGCCCATGTGCGTCGTGATGTGCATGTGCTTCGTGTGCTGCCATGATATTTTAATTTACGTTCTTGTGTAATTTATTATTTCTTAACTGGTTCCATTGGATCAACCACTGTACCTGGTGCTGCTGCTACAGCTGTAGAATCTACTGCACCATCCACAGGAGCTGAAGTAGGCGCTTCAGCTTTCGGTTTACCTACTGCGTAAATATCTTTGAATAACTTAGATTTACCTTTCTCGTCTTCCGTTGTACCTTTACCTGAAACAAGTTTGTACCAACGTGTATACTCAGCTTTCGGTAAAACAACAACCATTAACTTCATTTTATAATGTGAACCACCACAAATCTTGTTACACATTAAAACAAAATTAAACTTGTCATTGTTCATACGCTTGCGCATTTCCGCAGTCGTAATGTTTGGCGTAAAGTTAAATCGTGTTGTTTGACCAGGTACTGTGTTCATTTGAGCACGGAAATGAGGGAAATACGCAGAGTGGATTACATCCTTAGCTCTGAAATTAAACTCATACTCCTGTCCTTCACACAAATACAATGTATCATTAGCATTGAATACGATGTCATCAAATGCACGTGTATCTAAGTTTGATTTATGCTGCTTCTTCAACTGATACAATAAACGAATCAAACGCTCCTTGCGATCTAAGTCTGTTGTCTTAAGATCACGATCCTCTGGAACAAGCATCGTTGTTTTATCGTTTAACAGTTTTTCCAGGCTTTTAATACCTGAAGCACCATTTTCCATTGAATCAATTGCATTCTGAATTGTTGCAGTAGTCATCAATGCTAATGGATTGTTCGTTTCCTCTGTTAATTTATAATCAAATAAACCCAATTGATTGTCATCTCCAGCATATCGAACTGTCCAGTCAAATTGTTTCGAGAATAACTCTAAACGCACCGCTTCCGGTTTAGCTTCATCTGTTAAATCATTCCACGTTCTTAAACCTAAAATGATGATAACCGCTAAAACAACCGCAGGTACAATTGTCCAAAGTAACTCTAGTTTATTGTCATGCGGGAAATAATATGCCTTAACTCCAGGCTTGCGTACATATTTCCAAGCAAAAAAGAACAATAAGAAATTCGTTAAAAAGAATACCACTATAATGATAATGAAGTTCAAGTTCAACAACTCATCGGTTTCGATACCTTGAATAGACGCAGCTTCACCTCTTCCTGTCCAACCATAAGTGGACATTAACCAAATGAAACCTCCAAATAAGAATAGCATAAATGCAAGAAACAAGTTTGCATTTAATTTGTTTTCACGATTCGGAATATCTTCCTCTCGTGTGTTGCGTAATTTAGCAGACAACTCATACAAACGTACAAGCTGAGCTATAGCCAACACTCCTAAAACAACAACTACTAAAATGATTAATTTACTCATCTTTATTTAATTAATGTATTATATTGCTATCTTAAAACTCGTGGTGTAAACTTTCGTCTAAGAACGGGTGATTTACTGGAGTTAAAGGAGCTTTGGTCAAATTTGTTAGCAAAATACGTATGAAGAAACCTAAGAAAGTTACTGCCATACCGACTTCCATTAAACCAATGAAAGCATCTTCGCCCATCGAACCTCCCATGATCATGAGATAAGTATCTACCCAGTGACCACAGAATACAATTAAACCAACTGTTATTAAGATACCAGCATGACGTTTAGCATCACGAGACATCAACAACAACATAGGGAATGCAAAGTTGATGATAAACATACCAAAGTACAATAACTTGAAATCTTCAATTCGAGTCATGTGATATGTTACCTCCTCTGGAATATTCGCGTACCAAATCAACATAAACTGTGAGAACCATAAATACGACCACAAGAATGAAATGGCGAAAATCCATTTACCAATGTCATGGATATGGTTTTCATTCACTTTATCCAAATATCCTAATGATTTAAGATAGAAAACAAGCGCAATAATTGTAATCATTGCAGAACACCACATTCCAGCGAATACGTACCATCCAAACAACGTAGAGAACCAATGCACATCAATGGACATGATCCAATCCCATGCAGAAGTAGAAGAAAATACAGCAAAGAATACCAAGAACGTTGCAGATTTCTTATAGTTTGTAAAGTGAATGTCTGTTCCACCAACTTGATCTTCTAAAATTGAACGTTTTCTAAAACCATTCCAGAAGATAAGGTAAACTCCTAGATAAACCAATGTTCTAATCCAAAAGAAAGGCAGGTTTAAGAATGCAGATTTGCCTTCAACAATTTTGTCATGATGAACAACTTCTGGATCCATCCACGAATATATACCAGCTCCTTGCATGAAAGAAATCGTCAATAAAGTCAATACCATGAAACCAACTCCATAAGGTAAATAACCTGTAACCGCTTCTATAACACGCTTAACTGATGCATACCAACCTGTCTCAGTCGCATATTGAAGTGCTAAAAAGAATAACGCTCCTAAACCAACTGCAAAGAAGAAAAAACTATCAATTAACAAGTTTGCCATGAAACGAAGTTGTAAATGCTTCCCTCCATCAATACCTGTTTCAATTCCAATACCAATAACAGTAAAGAGTACTCCAACGATCATTAACCAGAGCGTAAGAGATTTTGCTTTTGATGTAATGCTAAATTCCATTTTCTTTGTTTTGATCGTTTATTTCTTAGTTGAATCTACTGGAGTTGCTACAGAAGCCAACGCCACTGGTTTATTGTCTGCACCAAACTTTCCATAATTGTCGTCTTGGAACTTACGAACATAATGAACCAAGGTCCAAATTTCTTTTTTATTCAATAATGGCGCATGTGAACCCATAGAACCTTTACCATAATAAATAGAGTAGAACATTTGACCTTCAGCTATCGTTAATGTCTTATAGTTTGGAACACCAGCAAAAGCACCGCTCAAAACCATCGGACCATTACCATCACCTTTTTCACCATGACAATGCATACAGTTCGATGAATAAATTTGCTTTCCTGAAGCAAATAGTTCGTCTGCCTGTTTTTGAGAGGTTAATTTGATCGGATTCACGTCAGCTGCAGCAGATTTATATTCGAAATCCGGATCTGAGTCCTTAGAGAAGTCCATACCATACAAACCATGCGTCAATGCAAAAGCTGAACCTGGTAGACGATGATAAGGCAACATCATACGAACAGTTGCAGAATCCGTTCCCCAGTAAGGAATAGTGTGTCTTGGAGGAGTCATCGCAGAACGTGTCATTTTTAATGAATCGTTTATACGTCCTCTTACTTCACCGTAATCAACATATGGTTCGATTGCAGGTGAACGGTACATATCAGGCATATACTCTAGTCCAGCACTATCTGGATTCGAGGTACAAGCTACAGCAGCGAGTGCTACGATAGCGACCTGTGCAAATACCTTGAATTTTACTTTCATCTGTTTATACATTTTACTGTAACTTTTACCTTACAGTGATTAATGAATCTCTTTTTGATCTATTTCAATCATACCTGTTTCATTCAACATTGTATGAATTTCTTCTTCAGAAAACTGACTGTTTTCAGACAAACGTAATTCCATTACAAATTTGTCATCTGTCGTTCTCGGATCCGGATTTGAAGCCGGCATTCCTGGCAATGTTTTATTCAATAATAAATAAGTAATCGCCATACCGTGAGCCGCACACAATACAGTGAACTCAAATGAAATAGGAATAAACGATAACACGTTATCCAAATAAGTTTCATTCGGTTTACCACCAATATTCATAGGCCAGTCCTGAATCATGAAATAACGCATACCGATTGTTGCCAATGTTGTACCAGTTAAACCGTACAAAAAGGCCATAATTCCTAAGCGTGTCTGACGAATCCCAATTATCGGATCGATTCCATGAATAGGGAATGGTGAGAACACGTCAGCGATTTTCACACCTTTAGCTACCAACTTCTTTGCACCATCCTTTAGTACATCGTCGTCGTCATACATTGCATAAATAACTTTCTCTGCCATGTCTCAATTAATGATTATTAGTATTACCATGGTCATGTGAACCGTGACCGTTTTTTGCGAAATAAGGGTGTACAGGAGCTGTATCATTTTTATATGATTCACCTGATGATTTAAGAATTGTTTTCAACTCATTCAATGCAAGTACTGGGAAGAAACGTGCGAACAATAAGAAGAACACAAAGAATAAACCTATAGTTCCAACATATACACCTAAGTCAATGTGACTTGGATAGTGCATACTCCATGAAGAAGGAAGATAATCTCTGTGAATTGATGTTACAATAATTACATAACGCTCAAACCACATACCTATGTTTACTACGATAGAGATACCAAAAGTAAACAACAAACTTCTTCTCAATTTTCTAAACCACATCAACTGTGGAGAAATTACGTTACATGTCATCATTGACCAGTAAGCCCACCAATAAGGACCAGAGAAACGGTTGATGAACGCGTATGCTTCATATTCAACACCTGAATACCAAGAAACGAATAACTCTGTCAAATAAGCTACACCAACAATCGATCCAGTTACCATGATTACGATGTTCATGTATTCAACGTGACGCGTGTGAATGTACGCCTCTAACTTCATCGCTTTACGCATCACCAACAACAACGTTTGTACCATGGCGAAACCAGAGAATACTGCACCAGCAACGAAATATGGTGGGAAAATTGTTGTGTGCCATCCTGGTATCACCGAAGTAGCAAAGTCAAAAGATACTATCGAGTGAACGGAGAATACTAACGGTGTAGCAACACCAGCCAATACCAACGAAACCAATTCGAAACGGTTCCAATGTTTTGCTCTACCAGACCATCCAAAAGAAAGAATGCTATACATTTTCTTAGGAATTGGTTTTTTCACACGGTCACGAATAGTTGCGAAATCTGGAATTAAACCAATGTACCAGAATACCAACGAAACTGATAAATAAGTTGAAATCGCGAATACGTCCCATAACAATGGTGAGTTAAAGTTAACCCAAAGAGAACCGAATTGGTTTGGTATAGGAAGTGTCCAGTAACCAACCCATAAACGACCCATGTGGATTAACGGGAACAATCCAGCCATGAATACGGCAAAGATTGTCATCGCCTCTGCTGAACGGTTAATCGCCATTCTCCATTTCTGTCTGAATAACAATAACACCGCAGAGATTAAGGTTCCAGCGTGACCGATACCTACCCACCAAACAAAGTTAGTGATATCCCATGCCCAACCAATCGTCTTATTCAATCCCCAAACACCGATACCAGTTCCAAGGAGATAGAATATACAACCAACTCCATACAAACCTATTACCAAAGCAATGGAGAATAAAATGTACCACATGCGTGGTGCTTTGTCCTCAATTGGTTTACAAACGTCATCCGTTATTTCGTGATACGTCTTGTGTCCTAATATGAGGGGTTCACGAATTGCAGCTTCCTTATGCATTAGCTTCTATTTTTAGCAATTAATGATTCTTATTTATGACCGTGTTTTTTTTCACCATGACCACCTTCATGAGCAGCTTCTAAAGCGAGCTTATTCAATTCAGCGTTTTCTTCATTGCGAACTTTAACTTTATACCAGATGTTTGGTTTAACACCAACTTCTTCTAAAGCTTGGTAAGAACGTTTTTTGTCATCTGCACTTGAACGAACAGCCGACTTAACATCATTCCAATCTCCAACGATAATAGCATTAGAAGGACAAGCATCTTGACAAGCAGTAACGATGTCACCATCAACAACAGGTCTTGCTTCTTTCTTCGCTACTAACTTACCAGCTTGTATACGTTGAACACAGAAAGAACATTTCTCCATTACACCTCGTGTACGCACTGTAACATCAGGATTCAACACCATACGTCCTAAGTCGTCTTGTGCTGGATTTATTTCAGTAAACTTCTTATATGAAGGATAATTGAACCAGTTGAAACGACGTACTTTATATGGACAGTTGTTCGCACAATATCTTGTACCGATACAACGGTTATATGTCATTTGGTTTAAACCTTCATTTGAATGCGTAGTTGCAGCTACTGGACATACTGTCTCACAAGGTGCGTGATTACAGTGGTGACACAACATCGGCATGTGAACTACTTTTGGATTCTCAGCAGCAATTTCTGCCTTTCCATAGTCAATTTCACCTTTACGTGTACCTACCGCTGCCTCTTCGTCAGAAGCGAAATAACGGTCGATTCTCAACCAAGCCATTTCACGACCTCTGCGCACTTCATCTTTTCCTACTACAGGAACGTTATTCTCAGACTGACAAGCTATTAAACAAGAACCACAACCAAAGCATTGGCTCAAGTCGATTGTCATACCCCATCTGTGTCCAACGTTTTCTACTGGGTGTTTGTCCCAAAGGTCAAACTCCTCAATAGAAACCTCACCGTGATGTGTATGCAACACGTGCTCCTCATTAAATACATTCGAATCAGCAGTATTGAAAAGATCCAACGTTGTTTCACGAACGATTGAATTTCTTCCCATTACTGTATGATGAATCTGAGTCGCTGCGATTAAATAAGTACCTGCTTCATCTTTCAATGTACCTGCACCATTCAACACATAGTTACCGTTTTCAAAAGACGTTTGAGCAAAAGCATTTTTACCAACAGGGATTCTGTTTCCGTTTGCATCTAATTCAAACCCGCCATATTGTTTTGTCAAGAAAGCAGCATTACCCACTTCTTCGTTATTAGCCCCACGACCATAACCAAGAGCTATACCAACAGTTTTTGGTGCTTGACCTGGTGATGGATAAACTGGAAGGGTTAATGAAACACCATTTACTGTAACAGTTGCAAGGTTTAATCCATTTTCCTGATCGAAAGTAGTCGCGTAATTTTTCGCTTTCATTTCGACTGGGTTCATAGTGATATAGTTATCCCAAGTCACTTTAGAAATTGGATCTGGCATTTCCTGTAACCAAGGGTTACCTGCCATTTCACCTGAACCGATACCAGCTTTTTGGTAGAATACAACTTCTAGATCTGCCGATTTCGGAAGATTTTTTGAAACACCGGAAAGTGCAGCTTCATTAAACACTAGAGGAGTTGCATCAGCAACAACAGGCATTTCTACAGCACTGTTGTGCACTGCTAAATTCCAATATGTACGGAAATCTGCGATTGCTGTTTGATTCGGGAATCCACTTACTTCCCAATTTTTTGCAATATAATCGAAAGCTACGCGTGAATCTTTACCACCACGCTCAGCTTGACCAGCCCATACAAGGAACGATTCGATTGGATCGGCTGTATTGTGCAAAGGACGAATTGTTGGCTGAGCGATTGCATAATGACCAGTTCTTGGATTAAAGTCATTCCAAGCCTCTAAAGCATGATGACTAGCTGCAACATATTTACATAAGTTAGCAGTTTCATCTGCGTAGTTAGAAATAGCCACAGAAAGTTCAATCTTACCTAAAGCCTGACCTAATTTAGCACCATTTGGAAGGTTGTAAACTGGATTGGCATTTAAGAAAATGACTGCATCAGGACCTTTACCTGAAATTACATCCGTTGCAAAAGCATGAATTTTTTCATCTTGCGATTGGAACAGGTTTAAAGTTTTAGTTGTATCAATTGTTTTACCGTAAGCACCAAGAACCGCGTTCAATTTATTTGCTAATACTTGAACCGAAACATTATTTGCACCAGCAACAACGATTGATTGACCTTTTGATTTTTTCAAAGCCTTAGCAGCTTCATCAGCGACTTTCGCGGTTGCAGCGTCTAAAGTTGTACTAACTCCAGTTTTTACACCAAATTTCTCAAGAATGTAAGCGAGTACATTTGCTTGTTGACTTGGCTTGATCATTCCTCTGTAGTCTGCGTTCGAACCAGTAATGCTCATTACAGTTTCAAACTGGAAGTGGCGTGACATCCACTCTCCTTCAGGTTTTCTTCTTTTCGAGTAGTCGCTTGAGAAAGTATTACCCATTAACCAAGTACTCAAAAAGTCGGCACCTACACCAACGATTGTTTTCGCTTCTGAAAAATCGTAAGAAGGAATGATAGACTTACCGAAAGAAATTTCGTTTGCTTTTCTGATTGCACCGTAAGAAACAGCATCATACTGAATATGTTGGAAATTTGCATTCACAACACCTTCTGCAGAAGCTGGACCATAAAGCGATTGACCTAAGGCGTTAATCGCTGCTTGAGTAGATGGAGAGATTACTGTGTTTGACACAACAGTTACCTTACCATTTCTTTTAGCGATTGCCTTAAGTTGGCTTTTCACTTTATTGTCTAATTCAGACCAATCTTTTGCTCCTTTAACATCTTGCAGACGAGCACCGTCATACAAGGATAACACAGATGCTACGATTTGAGGTGTAACCGCACCTTGTGTAAATCCTTGCTCACGGTTTCCTTTAATGTATATAGGACGACCTTCACGCGTTTTTACTAGAATACTAGCATACGCGTTTCCGTCGTAATATGTTGAGGCATACCAAGTCGGCATACCTGGAGTAACGTTCTCAGGTTTGTTCACGTAAGGAATTGCCTTTGTAACAGGCGCTTCACACGCAGCTACAGTCGCCGCAGCGACACTAAACCCTAAAAATTTCAAGAAATCTCTACGATCAGTAGAAGTTTCTTTCAGTTGCTCATCCCCAAGGAACTCATCAACTGTCACTGATTTTGGAAACTCTTGGTCTCTGTGCTCTACGAACGCAGGCGTTTGTTTAAGCTCATCGATACCTTTCCAATATTTTCTAGACATTGCCATAACTTTCTCTTCGTTCAGAAATAATTAATAGTGACATTTCGCACATTCCCAACCACCTAACTCTTTAACGGTTACTTTACCATCTTCCAGGTATTTTCCGTAAAGTGACTTATCGTTGTTGAGGAGACGCTTGTGAATTTCAGTATAGTAACCATCTTTTTCGGTACTTCCTGCTTTTGTTTTATCGCCAAGTGAACCAGCCATAATTTCTTTTTCAGCGTGACATTCAATACACCATCCCATTGTAAGAGTTGGTTTTGTAAGAACCACGTTTCCTTCGATTTTGTTTAACTCTTCAACCGGAACAACTTTAGCTGTTTCTTGTTGTTTCGTCATATCACCGTGACACTGCTTACAATCCAAACCACCTACTACAACGTGTTGTGAGTGATTGAAGTAAACGTGATCAGGAAGAACGTGAACTTTATTCCAAACAATTTCTTTTGTTTTGTTTGTATACTGTGCTCCATCCCAACCAGCTGCTTCGTAAATCTTTTTGATTTTAGCAACCTGCTCACCAGCTCCAGCGATTTGTTTGTGACAGTTCATACAAA
>Ga0255266_1000148_pt1 | contig 10941 bp, 1 predicted proteins | sample AtltaT_24_FD_183669 | JGI IMG/M metagenome (GOLD analysis project Ga0255266, IMG submission 183669) | Metatranscriptome of freshwater microbial communities from Altamaha River, Georgia, United States - Atl_Cont_RepB_0h (Metagenome... | ecosystem: Environmental > Aquatic > Freshwater > River...
GGACAGTGAGGGTGGGTTTAGGCAGATCAAGGACGTATGGAGTGTTGAGCTTTCAAATCTTGAATCTAAAACCACGGATCTGGAGGTTAGGGTCAAATCCAAGGTTGAGCCACAAACAGACCTGACCAAGTGGACGACAGCAAGTCGGTCGGTAAGGGTTGGGTCAATAGAGAAGCCCAAACTCGGAATCTTGGGACCTCGATCCGCGCAAGTTGGGGAGGAGTTGATCTACAAGGCAAGCATCCGGCCTGGTTGGAATGGAAACAACATAGACACGGATTTGACGATACTTCATGAGTGGGTATTGCCAAATGGGACAGTAGTTTCCGGTGGCGATCTGACTTACATTGCAGAGGATTTTGACATCAATTCACCTGAGAGTAGAAATGGCCCTAGGGATGTGAGATCCCGGCTGGTTAAGCTCAGAGGCTGGGTCGGTGGAGCAAAAGATTCGACTTTGATTGAAACGGCGGTTGAGGTTGCTGTTCAAAAGTATGTATTCCCATCGTTTGTGATGTACAACCGGAACACGGTCAGTGTGGCTCCAGCAGCTTACAACATTGAAATTGCTCCAAAAGATCGAGAGAACGGTGGATTCATGCGAGGAAAGAACCTTAAGTATGAATTTATTGCACCTCTAGGTCTTACAAGCAAGGTTGGTGCAAACACCATCCGCGGGGTTGCAAACTTGCCAGGCACCTACGTTGTAAAGGGTAGGGTTAGTGACGACAAGGGAAATCTTCAAGATTTTGAGTTGCCGCTGGTCATTGGGGAGCCTGATCCATTTGTCTTGAATATTGATGTGCTCAATGCTTTGAAGGCAAATAGAGCTCCGATGAAATTTGGACTACGCTCCTCCTTATCGGGAGGGCACCCTCAAGATGCAGTCAGCGACTACGTCTTGGAGGTAGATGGGGTTCCTATCGCCAGAGGTCGCAATGGTAGGCCACCAAGAGGCTTTGATGTGAAGGACCCAGGAACTTACCTTGCAAAAATGACTGGCTACTCTGAGATGGGGAAAGTTGTTAGTGCAGAGAAAAGGTTCATCGTGAACCCCAACACTCCTGCTGAGATTTCAGACATTTCGATCACGGAAAATAGCAATCACACTGCCCACTCGTTAAAGGCAGCATTTATTGACCGTGATGGAAAAATCGCCTCGGTCACATGGACGCTAAACGGTGAGCCAGTTAGATTTGGCTCTGGTCGTTATTACTTGGACTGGAATGCAGACACCAGATTGGAGTCAGTTGCTGTGGCAAATGTAGAGGTTGTGGTCATAGATGATTCTGGTGATAGATCGTCAAAGGCGGCTCAAATTGCAAGGCCGACGGGAGCTAAACCCATAAAAGTACCCCAATAGGAATGGAAGTTCGCAAGTACAGTCATAGCGGGCGGCAAGCCCGGATCTAGTTAAGAGATTGGAGCCTCAATGAATAGTGACCCTGTTTCATTGAGGTATTCCCATTGACTACACTATCTGTAACTGAATACTTAAATTAGTTCCGGAATTGTCCGAATTGAGGCCCATATGAACAAGTCGCCAATATCAACTTCCAAAAATATTCTAAAAAAATCAAAAATTGCGGCAGCAGTGGGAATGGCTGCTGCTGGTTCCTATCAGTGGATTGAAGGTGATTTGGCGCATGCCTTGGATGCAAACCCAGTCCTGAGCCAGTATTCAAGGCACTTCGATGCGGAAGGTACCTCTGAGGATTTCATTGGTACGGCGTCTTTTCAGGCAGTAAACAAAATAGCTGCTGGTGGAGCTATTGTTTATGGACCGTTTAGGGGGACTCCAACTAGGCCATTTTTCTTGGATCAAGTTAATGGTAATGGTGGCCATACAAAAACTGGATTCACATCAATGCCCCTGGACAAGGGGGACTCACCAACGAGACAGATTCGGATGACTCTGCCTTTGATAAGTTCGGATCGATTTGTACAAGAACGAGAGCAGTATTTTTATGTGAAAGATGGGCGATCATTTTTGGTCAGCCCTCATGTCACAAGATACCCCTCAAACGCTGTTGAACAGCCGAATTTTTTCTCCAAAAATGATTTGATTTATGAGATCAAGTCTCCTGAGGTAAATAGCATGCTCACTCGTGCTGTTGCCATGGGAACACCTATCATGTTCTGGGATGAGGTAATTAATTCGAACGCTCAGAATAAAGTAATTCCGATCATTAGTCAGAATGGATCAGTTTTTGATCTATACAGCTGGAATTATGGGTCAGCAGAAAGCACGCCAGAAAAAGTTGCCACGCTTTCCTCATGGAGAAAAGACCAAAACGGCTACCTTATTGGGATAGATACATCAGGCAGAACATGGATAGGTTCTAGGCTTTTGGCTTACAACGGCGTTCCATCGGGCTTTGACCAAAGCATTCACGAAGTTGAGGTGTTCCACGAAAAGTACAGCTCTGACACGGCAAAGATAAAATTTGCAGCCAAAAGGAAAGGAAGTTCACTGTACGCGGGTCATTTTGAAACGGACCTGGTCACTGGAGCAGTATTCACGCAGTCTGCAATCGGTGCGGGAGATTTTAACCTGATCAGTAGTCATCCCTCCTTTGTTTATCGCAGGGGAAATTCAATTTATTGGGATGCGAACGTCTTCGAAGGCACCTTAAGCGGAGACTACGCAAACTATACCTACCTGTGGAAACATTGGTACCAAAGTGCGTTGACGGGCAATCTTCAAACACAGATGTCAGCACCAGGGATTGGTTACGCCACATTTTATGACAAGGCTGCTAACAAGGTTATTTACTTCAATTCATCTGAGTTGCCATCAAACCATGCATGGCAGGGCAGTTCGGCTTTTACTACGTTCAATGGCCCAGCAGACTTTTATATGGTGTGGAAGAACATTGGCTGGATTAACAACCAAACAGACCAAGCCGATTCTTTCTTTACATTTTCAGATTCCAATGGCGTTTACCACAACACACGCGGTGCGTCCGGAAACCTCACCAATCGAGTTCCCTATGCGGCATCAGCTGCGAATAACGTTCGAGTAACAGGGCGCTCTTTGCTGGGATTTAAGTACAACAACGGGGACTACAAAGATTATTTCCAAACCAGATTCTCAAGCCAGAAAAAGGTCTTGGAAGAGACTCCAAATATAAGAAATAAGCTGATATTCATCAATGGCGATATTTTCGGCATTGGGAGAAGCTCTTGCGCATCTCCCATCGGCACTGCTGAATCAGGCGAGTCCTATGAGAGCATTTACAAATGGGGTACTGCATATTTTGCGAACAACATGCTGTACATGGATCATTGGAGCGAGTACAGCAGTACCGGAAGCGGAACGGAGTGTAGCTCTTACCCGGATGGAGCAAATTTAAAGCTGGTCAACATTGGATCCACAGTTGATCTTCATTTACCTGACCGTAGCGTTGCATTTGGCGCTGCAGAAGGTTTGACATTGGCTGATTCGATGGCCGACCATTACACCGGCAAAGTTGTTGGTTTGTCCACAGCAGGGGATTTGCTGTTGGGCGGGGTAATGTTCACTGACGGGGTGACAACATCTGTTCTGCGTGAGTTGAACCCATATCCGGTTTTTGATGTAGCCCCACCAATCGCAAGCGTGAGCAGGGGTACATTTCAAGATCGAGTGGAGTTGACATGGAATCCGGTGGTTCAAGCCAATTATTACCAGATCTGGCGAGACGGAGTAATGATCAAAGACAGGTTGTCTTTGACTTCCTTTAAGGATTACGACAGCAAATCAGGTCCTAGCAGAAAGGCAACCTATCAGGTCAAGGCGATCAAAGAAAACAACATTACCCAGGCTGGCGGCTTTGTGCTTGCTCAATCTTCGGTTGAAGAAGGCTGGATAAACGGGTCTCCAAGCTTGGTAAATGGTCTGTTGTTCGGCGTGTCTGGTCAAATCATTGAAGGTGTTCTGGGCAACGACGATCCTGATGGGGTCAATGACACCTATGTCTATCAGGTAGCTCAACAGCCGTTGCTTGGTGATGGATCTCTTGTTGGTAGAAGCTATTCACATGACCTTCCTCCGGGCATCTTTGGAGTCTTTGCCAGCAAAATTAGGGTTACTGATGCGTCTGGTAAGATTGCAGAAAGCTTTGTTCCTACAATTGCACAAGCAGGAGTGGAGTTTGCTGGGGTCAATGTGTCTGCAGGAACCTTCGAGGACAGAATCGAGGTGTCTTGGCCTGAGTTGCAGTACAACGAAATTGCAAAAATCCCCGGTGGGTCGATTTACTACGAAGTTTATAGAAAAGAACCAGGTGGGAACACCTATGTTTTGATGTCAACTCTTGATAAGAGAAGCTTTGTTGATACCACGGCATTGGCTAGCAACTATTCCAAGGGCAATGCGCCTTCCTATTTGGTCAAGGCTTTTGCAAAAGTAAGAGATGCGTCAAACACTCTTGTGAACAGAGAAATTTATACCTCTGCGGGCAAGACAGGTTGGATCAATAGACCTCCTGTGATCAGTGAGCTTGCCAAAGTTGTAGCGGTTGGCGGCAATGTCAACATGTCTCCGACCGTAAGCGATCCCGATCAAAACGAAGTATTGACCTACTCTGTAGGCCGGGTTGCCAAGTTTGGTAGCTCAATCATGAGCGCAAACCAATTCAGGTATACACCAGAGCCAGAAACCCCTTCAGTTGATACATTTGAGATGAAGGTAACAGACTCGTCCGGTGTATCAGCAACTGCAAAGGCTCTGGTTTATGCAACAACCACGATAAAACAGGCCATTTTTGTTGACCAGGGTGCGGCAGGAGACAAGATTGGCATTCGCTGGAATCCAGTGAATGTTGGAGAGAGTGTCTCAGAGGAAATCTTTTACAGACTTTACGTGCGTGGTCCAGATGACAGCGCGTTTACTTTGCTTGCGGATAGGCTTCCGAATAACACCTATGTAGACAGTCGTGAAACAGTAAAAACTTACAGCTTTAATAAACCTGCTTCGTATTACGTGGAGGCAATTGCTAAGGGCTCCTTGCCTGAAACCAAACTGTGGACAACAAGCACTGTGACTGGGTATGTAAACAACATACCAACAAGGGTGTATGGCGTATTCCAGACCAATGAGGGATCTGGTTTTAGTTTCGCGCCAAAGGTCGATGATGCTGATGTTAATGATAGCCACACATTCAGAATCATCACCCCACCTGAATATGGTTCGGCTTCTGCAACAGGTAGCTTGGTTCAATACTCGCCTCAAGCCGGGTTCTTTGGTGTAGACAGCTTTGAGGTTGAAGCGCAGGATGGCCCGGGCGGAAAGGTAAGGGGATTTGTAACAGTAGTGGTTAAGGCTTTGAATGAGCAGCCTCTGAATGCTTCCAAAGGGACTTATAAGGATCGAATCGTCCTAGACTGGACTGCTCTAAAGGCAAAATTTGGCAACACGAACGGCTCAGTCTTCTACAAAGTTCTGGCACAAGGCCCGTCTGACCCTGTCTATCAAGAACTTGTCGCTTCGCATTCAGCGATCTCCTTTAATGACGCAAGGGGTGGTCTGAAAGACAAGACAATCGGCAATCAGATGAACTACAAGTTTGAAGCCTACTTGAACATTGATGGCTTGAACTACAAGGTTTCATCCTCAAGGGTTGAAAAAGGTTGGGTGAACAACCCACCTCAGGCCTCTGTTGGATATTCGGTTGTAGACAGCGGCATAAACACGAGCATTCCGATGGAAGTGAGTGACCCCGATTTCGGAGACACCTTCACCTTCAAGATCTCTCAGCCCGCGCTCAATGGAACTGCGAAAATTAACGCCAGTGGCCAGCTTGAATACCAGAGTAATATTGGATTCTGGGGCGCTGATTCCTTTGCAGTAGAAGCGGTTGATAGATCTGGCGGAAAGGTTCGAGGCGTTGTTCAGATTCTTGTTCGCACTTCCGAGAAAAAACCAATCAATGTAAGCCGTGGTCTTTACGCGGACAAGATCCAATTGAGCTGGGATGCGCCAACGGTTGTTTGGGGCGATGAAGCGGGCCTTGTATTTTATAAAGTCTATGGGAAGCAAAAAGCTGATTCTGGATTCAGCTTGTTGAATTCCAAAAATATTGCGACGGACTACTCTGATGTAAGAAGCGTTGCTCTTAGCAAGAGCTACACGGATCCGATGGAATATCAGATCGAATGGTACTTGCAGGCACCAAATCAAAACGCCGAGAAAATTGCCACGTCGGTCATTAAGAGTGGCTGGATTAACAACGCCCCAACATCTCTGGCTGGAACCTACATCACAACAGAAGGTAAAAATTTGACCTTCACACCTGTGATTGTGGACAAAGACCTGCCAAACGATGAGCACACATTGGAGATTGTCAAGCAAGCAGAGAACGGAATTGCTTCTATCACTGGCAAGGATATTGTTTACAGCCCCAAACCCGGATTCTATGGTGTCGATGCCTTCCAGGTGAAAGCGACCGATTACTCTGGACTTTCCATTACAGGGACGATCTACACAGTAGTGAAGGCCAATGAGGCCAAAGCTAATGCGATCACTGCAACCCAGAGTGACTTTAAAGATCTGGTCAGACTTCAATGGGAGAACACTCCCCGCGTAAATGGTTTGAGTGGCTATGAAATCAACTATGTTGTGGAGGAGACCGACCCAGGTAAGTCTGCAATTAAGTTGAACGCTAACACGCTATTCGACAACAACTTCTCGGACAGGAGATCTGATCTAGTTGATCTAAAAAGAGGGATCACAAATCCTGTCAATTACCGCGTAAGGGCTCAAGTCAAGACTGCAAGCATGGCAACACCCGTGGATGTGGCCGAGCTGGGTGTAGTACAGGGGTGGATTAATACACCACCCGTGCTGGAGTCAGCAAACGTTGATGTGTTCCAGCGAGATGGTGCCAAGGAAATTCCATTCAAGATCATTGACCTGGATCCGAGCGAAACCAAAGATGTTCAAATCATCAAGCAAGGGGTTCTTGGTAGAGCAATTTACAGTCGCACAGACGGTAAGCTTTTCTATCAGCCTAGTGGCGACGTTGGTTCGGACAAATTCACAATTTCAGTAACAGACAGGGTTGGGAACGTAGCGACTAAGGAGATTTTTGTTCAGGTTCAATGTCAGAACCCAATGATCAATACGACCACCATCAAAGATGGTGTTCAGGCGCTGCTTTTCCAAAATGATGCGATCAAGCTGAATACAACAATCGAGATTTGTCACGCCTCTGTGAAAACGAGGATCGACATTTTTGATTCGTCGAACAAGCTTCTTGACTACACATCACACAACAGAAATTCAAAGATCGGGGTGGAGAAGGAAGACAAGTTTTACCTTCGTGATCTATTGCCCGGTCGCTATAAAGCCATCGTTAGCGTTGGTGGTCCAACTGTCATTAATGAGACAGTTGCAGAGTACTCCTTTGATGTAGTGGAGACAGTCCTGCCGGCCTTGAAACTGAACAAAACTGCTTTGACAGAAGATGAGATCTTTGAGGCTTCTGTTGTTCAGGCTGGAGAAAGCTGTCAGGTCACGAATGACTCCGGTGATGCAATTCAGAATAACAAATGCGTGGTTGATTGGACGATTTTGCCATCAGGCTTGGTTGACCCGAAAGACACCAAAGTGTCGGGTTATTCTCGAAGGGGCGGCAATCAGCAGATAGAGGCTGTGGTCTCTTACTATGACAGCAGGCAGGTCAAGAGAGAGATCGGAAGACTTACGGACTATGTAAGTGTGCTTCCAGGTCTTCCCATTTTGATGAATCATCCATTCTTTGGATCTGATGTGCGCAAGATTAGCGACTACAACTTCTTTGAGTTGACTCGCAAATCTGGTTACGAATGCAACATTTACAAAGACAAGACCGCAGCTGACAGAGCATTCCTAAATGATCCATTTGCAAAGGTATGTTTGTTCCGCTGGGAGAAAATTCCCACAGGGATGTATCAGGTAGGATCAGTTTCATCCTTGGCCGGACGCGTGGTGGTGAAGGGCGAGGAGGATGTAAGGTACATCGTTTCAAAATACTATCGTGATGGCTCTCAGATCGACATGCCAGTGGATGGATTCACAATCCCGGTATTTGATACGAGTGTGATTTCTGGCTACCAAGGCTCGCAGGCTAGCTATGTCGTCAACGCACAGAAGGCAAGCGGCGTGGTCGTTGATAAGGGTACTAAGGATGATTTCCACCCTTGTCGATTAATCACCAGTGTGGATGAGGCGAAAAATTCGTATGTAGCAGAAAAAGCGACAACGATTGGCTGTCTGGTTCAGTTCAAAACAGTTCCAGCAGGGATGTACACCTCTCCAAGGTCAATTCAGCCAGGTATTGAAGGTATTCCATCAACACTGGGTGAAAGTCCAGTTGAGTGGGATATCAAGGTCGTTTTGCCAAATAATGAAATCCTGAAAATTGGAGAGGGATCCGGTAAGGTTTTGGCAAAAGAGGCCACATCTGCATTGGTTGAGTTTGTGCAGAACACAACGCTTCAAACCGTGGAGTTGTCAGGGACGAGAATTCCGGTTGTAGACATCGGAGTGAAGCTTGGCGATGTTCTCGTTAAGAACGCAGAGTTTGGCACCGTGCAGCTATTTGTGAAGGAAGTTGGATCCCCGGCGATTGACTCGTATCCAAGAATGAAAGAGGGTAGCACTGCTGAAGTAATCCCAAGAGCGCGAGAAAAAGCGTGGAAAGTTAGGGAATATGAGGCACGTGCAGAATACGAAGATCTTGGTTCGTCAAAACCGGCGGCAGAGATTACGCGGTTTAAGGCTATCCAAGCACCTCCAGAGATCAGAGTATTTATCGAAACTGAGCTGGGTGCCATTCCAGACAACGCCAATTTCAATGCAGTTGTGAACATTGCTTCAATTGAGACTGGATTCTACTCGGTTGCGGAAGATGGAGAGTGGGAGGTTCATCTTGCCGAAAGACAAGGCACCTCATTTGCGCCTATTTCAGCGAAGTTTCCAATTGACTCGAAAGGCCGAGGAGTGGTTTTGGATCAGCCGCCCGAGGCTTATGACGGTAGGAACGTGCTGGCAATTGTCACATCGAAAAACTACCCTGACAGTAAGTTTGTCTATCAATCAAGACCGCAAAGTGTTGCATTGGTGCGGGGAGGGCCTATCCCGGCTCAAATCGCGGTGGATAAACGTGAAGGCTTCACGCCATTGAGAATCAACCTCAAGAGCGAACTTAATGACAGGGCAGATTCGGCCATTGTTTCAGAGTATGTGTACGAGTACTCCAAGGACAATGGAAGCACTTGGGAGCCTGTTTACAGAGGCCGCAAGCCAAGTACATTGTTTGAGCTGGGAACGGGTGGTGATTACCTGTTTAGACTGCGGGTTATCAATGCAAACTCACAAGCCGAATTTACTTCAGAGAGTGTGGCCGTTCATGCAACACAGGCATACACTGCGAAGATTGAAGGTCTGAATTTGCTGCTTCCAGGTCAGACCAGTAGTTTGAAGGCAGTGATCATCAACCCAACCACTGGAACCGTGGCAGATCCATCTGAGTACGACGCTGAGTGGATTCTGGATGATCGCCGTTCACCCTTGAAGCTGATCAACGGAACGGATCAGGTTTCAGTCACATCGGAGTTCGAAGGGACTGTGACGGCAACACTTAGGGTCAAATCCAAGCTGGAGCCAACAACCAAGGATACGGCCTACACTGTTGTTCGTGAAACCCTAAACTTCGGAGTTGGGATCAAGCCAAGAGCCGTTTCCAGCGGAGACCGGTTCGTAGAGGTTGGCAATGAGGCATTGCTCAGAGCCGTGGTCAGGGAAGGTTGGGGTAGAACGGACAAGATCCGGACTGAACTTAAGGTAATGTCAGAATGGGAGCTGCCGGATGGAACTGTTGTTCCAGCCACTGGCGATGTGTTTTATAAGCCAGCAGACTTTGATGTGAACCAGCAGGATCCGAGATTTAACCCAACGATTCAGTTCCAGAAAGCCAAATTAAGGGCATGGGTCGATGGGGCTAAGGACAAGACGTTGGTACAGGCTGAGCATCAGATTGCGGTGAGCAAGTATGTCTTCCCGACATTTATCATTAGAACGCGTGCTGACTCGCTTGTAGCGCCTGCATTCTCGATGATTGAGGTTGCTCCTGCAACCCCAAGAGATCAGAAATTTATGCTTGGCAAGAAGTTGAACTATGAGTGGTCAGTTCCAAATGGAGTTCAGGGAAGAACAATTGGACCTCGATATGACTCATCAATCCAATTTGAAGGGGCGTATCCATTTAGTGTCAAGATTTCTGATGACAGGGGAAACAGCCAAACATTAGATCTGCTTGTGGAAGTCAAAGAGGCGAATCCGTATGAATTGGATGTAAACATTCTTCCTGGACTTCGGTTCAACAGAGAGCCGATGACATGGATCGTCAGATCAAGACAGTCTGGTGGTCATCCAAGAGACAGGATCAAGAACGTTGAGCTGTATATCGACAACGAACTTGTTGGAGTTGGGCGTAATGGTTCACCACCAAGGCTGTTTGTAATTCCGAAGGCTGGCACTTATGAGATCAAACTGAAGGCTTACTCTGAGTTTGGCAAAGAGGTTGAACAGATCAAGTCGATCACCGTTAACCCGAACTCGCCCGCTGAGTGTGAACCCTTCACGATGACAACGAGTTCCAACAATGATTTCAACACGCTTACTAGCCGTTGTGTTGACTTCGACGGAAGACTTAAGCAGTTGGCCTGGTACGTGGATGGAATTGAGCACCGAAGCAAAGCAAGAAGATTGGTTATCGATTGGAACAACGACCCAGTGTTTAAAGGGTTGTCTGTGGCCAATGTAAAGTTCTCGATCTTTGATGACTCTGGTGCTGAGACTATCGTGGAGCAGGTGATTTCAAGGCCTTCAGGGGCCAAACCTCCAGTTGTTGTGTCTCCATAAATCTCTGTCGTACCTGAGTCGCTGACACCCAAGACTCAGATCTGACCTTCGAC
>Ga0255266_1000151_pt1 | contig 10840 bp, 18 predicted proteins | sample AtltaT_24_FD_183669 | JGI IMG/M metagenome (GOLD analysis project Ga0255266, IMG submission 183669) | Metatranscriptome of freshwater microbial communities from Altamaha River, Georgia, United States - Atl_Cont_RepB_0h (Metagenome... | ecosystem: Environmental > Aquatic > Freshwater > River...
CCGAGATCGCTTTGGCCTGCGACCTCATCGTCGCCAGCGACAATGCCGGCTTCGGCCTGCCCGAAGTGCTGCGCGGGCTTATCGCGGCCGCCGGTGGCCTGGTGCGCCTGCCTCGCGCGATCCCACCTCGTCTTGCCATGGAGCACATCCTCACCGGCCGGCCGATCACCGTGCAGCAAGCGCATCAATGGGGCATGGTCTCGCGCGTGGTGCCACACGAACAGCTGGCCGAGGCTGCGCTGGCGCTGGCCAGCGAGATCGCCGCCAATGCGCCCGTCGCCGTGCGGGAAAGCCTGCGCCTGGCACGCTTAGCACTCGACCACGACGAAGCCGCGTTACGGGTGATGTCGCAAGCCGCCATCCAGCGGGTCAAAGACAGCGAAGACTTTCTGGAAGGCCCAAAGGCCTTCATTGAAAAACGTGCGCCTCGCTGGACCGGTCCTTAAATCAGCGGGTAGGGCGGTCGATTCCACCACGACACCGTCGACCAGCACGCGGTTGACGGTTGACGGTTGACGGTTGACGGTTGACGGTTGACGGTTGACGGTTGACGGTTGACGGTTGACGGTTAGCGGTTAGCGGTTAGCGGTTAGCGGTTGGCGGTTAGCGGTTAGCGGTTGGCGGTTAGCCCCTAATCTCTGACCACTTGCAGTCGACACTGGGCCGCAAGACCACCCATGTCTCGCGTGTCATCGACGGCGCTTTGCCGACCCTTTTCGCGGGGCCCAAAAACAAAAAAGCCCTCACTGCTGAGGGCTTTTTGCCAGGCTGGTACCTGAAGTGTTGGTTGCGCGGGCAAGATTTGAACTTGCGACCTTTGGGTTATGAGCCCAACGAGCTACCAGGCTGCTCCACCGCGCGTCAAGACTTTGATTATATCACGCTTTTTCAGCTTCGCCTTCGGCAGCGGCAGGTTCTGCACGATCCACCAGTTCCACGAGCGCCATGGGCGCGTTATCGCCCACGCGGAAGCCCATCTTCAGGATGCGGGTGTAGCCACCGGGACGTGCCTTGAAGCGCGGGCCCAGCTCGTTGAACAGCTTGACCACCACGTCGCGGTCGCGCAGGCGGTCAAAGGCCAGGCGGCGGTTGGCCAGGGTGGGTTCCTTGGCCAGGGTAATCATGGGCTCAACCACGCGGCGCAGTTCCTTGGCCTTGGGCACGGTGGTCTTGATGACTTCGTGCGTCAGCAGCGAGTTCATCATGTTGCGCAGCATGGCGAGGCGGTGCTCGCTGGTGCGGTTAAGTTTGCGAAGTCCGTGTCCGTGACGCATGGTGATTTCCTTTCAGTGTTTTGCCGCCAGCCGTGTCAGGTACTGGCGGTTCGTCTGGCCCCGGCGGACAAGCCGGGCGCCTGCGGATGGGTAATGGATCAGTGCTTGTCCAGGCCGGCGGGCGGCCAGTTTTCCAGCTTCATGCCAAGGGTCAGGCCACGAGAAGCCAGCACTTCCTTGATTTCGTTGAGCGACTTCCGACCCAGGTTCGGGGTCTTGAGCAGCTCGTTCTCGGTGCGCTGAATCAGGTCACCGATGTAATAGATGTTCTCTGCCTTCAGGCAGTTGGCCGAGCGAACCGTCAGTTCCAGCTCGTCCACCGGACGCAGCAGGATCGGGTCGAACTGCTGCGAGCTGCGCTGGGCAGGCTGGTCGAATGCCGACAGCTCGACACCTTCCAGCTGAGCGAACACAGCCAGCTGTTCCACCAGAATCTTGGCCGACGCGCGCACGGCTTCCTCGGGGCCGATCGAACCGTTGGTTTCGATCTCCAGCACGAGTTTGTCCAGGTCAGTGCGCTGCTCTACGCGAGCGCTTTCAACGGTGTAGCTCACGCGCTTGACCGGCGAGAAGGACGCGTCCAGCACGATGCGGCCGATGGAACGCGACGGGTCATCGCCACGGCGCATGTTGCCGGGCACATAGCCGCGGCCCTTTTCAACCTTGATCTGCATGTCAAGCTTGGCACCAGCAGACAAGGTGGCGATCACGTGCTCGGGGTTCACGATCTCGACGTCGTGCGGCGTCTGGATGTCAGCCGCCGTCACCACGCCTTCGCCGTCTTTGCGCAGGCTCAGGGTCACTTCATCGCGGTTGTGGAGCTTGAACACCACGCCCTTGAGGTTCAGGAGCAGATTGACCACGTCCTCCTGCACGCCATCAATCGACGAGTACTCGTGCACGACGCCAGCGATCGTGACTTCGGTGGGGGCATGCCCGACCATCGACGACAGCAGCACACGGCGCAGGGCGTTGCCCAGGGTATGCCCATAGCCGCGCTCGAAGGGCTCCAAAGTGACCTTGGCGCGGTTCGTCGAGATTTGCTCGACATTGATGGACTTGGGCTTGAGCAGATTGTTCAGCATTCAAACTTCCTTCAGGACCCTCGGCTCGTTACACCGATAAGGCAGACGGAGCATGGCCCGGCGACGCCGCTGACGACGCCGACCGGGAGCGGGGGATTAACGCGAATACAGTTCGACGATCAGCGACTCGTTGATGTCCGAGCCGAATTCGTCACGATCCGGGGTCTTCTTGAAGACGCCTTCAACCTTGTCGACCGACACATCGACCCAGCCGGGGAAACCGATCTGCTTGGCCAGCTCAAGGGCCTCCACCACACGGCCTTGCTTCTTCGACTTCTCGCGCACGGCGACCACGTCACCGGCCTTGACCGAGTAGGAAGGAATGTTCACGGACTGACCGTTCACCGTGATGGCCTTGTGCGACACCATCTGGCGTGCTTCGGCGCGGGTGGACGCAAAGCCCATGCGGAACACCACGTTGTCCAGGCGCGATTCCAGCAGGAACAGCAGGTTGGCACCGGTGTTGCCACGGCGGCGGTCGGCTTCAGCGAAATACCGGCGGAACTGACGCTCCAGCACGCCGTAAGTGCGCTTGACCTTCTGCTTCTCTCGCAGTTGGACGCCGAAGTCAGAGGTACGCTGACCAGAGGTGCGGCCGTGCTGGCCAGGCTTGGAGTCGAACTTGGCCTTGTCGCTGATGGAGCGGCGTGCGCTCTTGAGCAAAAGGTCAGCGCCTTCGCGACGGGAAAGTTTGGCCTTGGGGCCGAGATAACGTGCCACTTGGTTTCCTTGATTGATCTGCCACGGCCTGCTGCCGTGGGAGCCTCCCGATGGTCGGGGGCGGTGGGCTTAGCAAAAACGCCACCGCAGGGGCCTGCGGTGGCTCTCAAAAATTCAGAACCCGTGATTGTACCGTCAAGACGGCACAACGTGCATCAGATGCGACGGCGCTTCTGCGGACGGCAGCCGTTGTGCGGCACCGGGGTCACGTCGGAGATCGACGAGATGCGGATACCCAGGGCGCCCAGGGCGCGCACAGAAGACTCACGGCCAGGACCGGGACCCTTGATCTCGACGTCCAGATTCTTGATGCCTTGTTCCATGGCGGCACGGCCGGCCACCTCGGAAGCCACCTGGGCAGCAAAGGGGGTCGACTTGCGCGATCCCTTGAAGCCCTGACCACCCGACGAGGCCCACGACAGTGCGTTGCCCTGACGGTCGGTGATGGTGATGATGGTGTTGTTGAACGAGGCGTGCACGTGTGCAATGCCGTCGGCAATGTTCTTGCGGACTTTCTTGCGAACGCGAGCCGCGGCGTTGCTGGCGGGAGACTTGGCCATGGGGATCCTTCAATCCAATTATTTCTTCAGCGACTGGGCAGCCTTGCGGGGACCCTTACGCGTGCGGGCGTTGGTCTTGGTGCGCTGACCACGCAGCGGCAGACCACGGCGGTGGCGGAAACCACGGTAGCAACCGATGTCCATCAGACGCTTGATGTTCATCGTGGTCTCGCGACGCAGGTCACCCTCGATGGTGAACGTGCCCACTTGGTCACGCACCTTCTCGAGCTCAGCGTCGGTCAGATCCTTGATCTTCTTGTCGTAGGCAATACCGCAGGCTTCGCAGATCTTGCGAGCGCGGGTGCGGCCAATGCCAAAAATTGCCGTCAAGCCGATTTCAGCGTGCTTGTGCGGCGGAATGTTGATGCCTGCAATACGAGCCATGTGGGTCCTCTGAACTTGCCAATCAGCCTTGACGCTGCTTGTGACGCGGGTCCGTGCAAATCACTCGCACGATGCCGTGACGCTTGATGATCTTACAGTTGCGGCACATCTTCTTAACCGAAGCCGAAACTCTCATTGTCTTCTCCTAGAAATTCCAAAAACTATCAACTGCGGGTCGCTCACTTGGAGCGGAACACGATTCGGGCCCTGGTCAGGTCATAGGGCGTGAGCTCCACCTTGACCTTGTCTCCCGGCAGGATACGTATGTAATGCATCCGCATCTTGCCGGAGATATGCCCCAGCACCACGTGACCGTTTTCGAGTTTGACCCGGAAGGTCGCGTTCGGGAGGTTCTCGATCACCTCCCCCTGCATCTCGATGACGTCGTCCTTGGCCATACGAAACTCAGTTGCCGAGGGAGGTTTTGAAATTGGCCTTCTTCAACAGCGATTCGTACTGCTGCGACATCATGTAGTTCTGCACCTGGGCCATGAAGTCCATGGTGACCACCACGATGATCAGCAGAGACGTTCCACCGAAATAGAACGGCACGTTGTATTCGAGGATCAGGAACTCCGGCAGCAGGCAGACCGCGGTGATGTACACAGCGCCGGCCAGCGTCAACCGCAGCAGGATCTTGTCGATGTAACGGGCGGTCTGGTCACCCGGACGGATGCCCGGAATGAAAGCGCCACTCTTCTTCAGGTTATCGGCGGTCTCGCGGCTGTTGAACACGAGCGCCGTATAGAAGAAGCAGAAGAAAACGATCGCAGCAGCATACAGAGCGACATAGATCGGCTGCCCGGGTGACAGTGCCGAAGCAATGTCGCGCAGCCAACGGGTCGAATCACCGGTGCTCACCCAACTCACCACCGTGGTGGGCAGCAGGATGATCGACGAAGCGAAGATCGGGGGGATCACGCCTGCCATGTTCAGCTTGAGCGGCAGGTGCGACGACTGGCCGCCATACACCTTGTTGCCCACCTGACGGCGTGCGTAATTCACCAGGATCTTGCGCTGACCGCGCTCCACGTACACCACGAGGTAGGTCACCAGACCCACCAGCACGATGATGAACAGGGCCACCAGAATGTTCATGGCGCCGGTGCGCACCAGTTCGAGCAAACCGCCAACCGCGTTGGGCAGACCCGCAGCGATACCCGAGAAAATCAGGATCGAGATGCCGTTGCCCAAGCCTCGCTCGGTGATCTGTTCGCCAAGCCACATCAGGAACATCGTGCCTGCCACCAGGCTGACCACCGCGGTGAGGCGGAAGCCGATGCCCGGAGAGATCACCAGACCTGCCTGACCTTCTAGTGCCAGGGCGATGCCCATGGCCTGGAAGATGGCCAGACCCAGCGTACCGTAACGGGTGTACTGGGTGATCTTGCGACGCCCTGCCTCGCCCTCTTTCTTCAGCTGCTCAAACGTGGGAACCACGTAGGTCATGAGCTGCATGATGATCGAAGCCGATATGTACGGCATGATGCCCAACGCGAACACGGTGAAGCGCGACAGGGCACCACCCGAGAACATGTTGAACAGACTCAAGATGCCGCCCTGTTGCCCCTTGAACAGCTGTTCAAGTTGGGCCGGATCAATGCCCGGCACCGGGATGTGGGCGCCAATGCGATACACCACCAGTGCCAACAACAGGAACACCAGTCGGCGACGCAGGTCGCCGAACTTGCCGGTCTTGGCCAGGGTCGTCTTAGCAGTTGCCACAGGCTGCTTCCGTTGGAAAGGTGTCAGGCCAGCGAGCCGCCAGCGGCTTCAATCGCCGCCTTGGCACCAGCCGTGGCACCGATGTCCTTGAGGGACACGGCACGGGTGATCTCACCGGTCTTGATGACCTTCACGCGCTTGGCCAGGTTGGGCACGAGGCCCGCCTGCTTCAGTACCAGCAGATCAACGTCCTTGGCTTCCAGCGCATTCAGGTCGCTCAGGGTCACTTCGGCGTTGAACTGCAGAGAAGCGGACTTGAAGCCACGCTTGGGCAGACGACGCTGCAGGGGCATCTGGCCGCCTTCGAAGCCCACCTTGTGGTAGCCACCCGAACGCGACTTTTGACCCTTGTGGCCACGACCAGCGGTCTTGCCCAGGCCGGAGCCGATGCCACGACCGACGCGACGCTTGGCGTGCTTGGCGCCCTCGCCGGGCTTGATAGTGTTGAGTTCCATCTCAGTGACTCCGATCAGAGGACTTTGACCAGGTAGCTGATCTTGTTGATCATGCCGCGTACAGCGGGGGTGTCCTGCAGCTCGCTCACGCTATTGAGCTTGCGCAGACCCAGGCCACGGACGGTGGCGCGGTGATCCTGCTTGCATCCAATGGGGCTGCGCACCAGTTGGATCTTGACGGTGTTTTGGGTGCTCATGCTCTTTCCTCTCAACCCAGGATGTCTTCCACCGACTTGCCGCGCTTGGCAGCCACTTCGGCAGGGGTGGTCGAGTTCTTCAGGGCGTCCAGGGTCGCGCGCACCAGGTTGTACGGGTTGCTCGAACCATGGCTCTTGGCCACCACATCGGTGATGCCCAGCACTTCAAAGACAGCGCGCATCGGGCCGCCAGCGATGATGCCGGTACCCTTGGTGGCGGGCAGCATCATCACGTTGGAGGCGCCGTGCTCGCCGTTGACGGCGTGGTGCAGCGAACCGTTCTTCAAGGACACCTTGATCATGTTGCGGCGGGCTTGCTCCATGGCCTTCTGAACAGCCACCGGCACTTCACGTGCCTTGCCTTTGCCCATGCCCACGCGGCCATCGCCGTCACCGACCACGGTCAGTGCTGCGAAACCGAGGATGCGACCACCCTTGACCACCTTGGTCACGCGGTTGATCGCGATCATCTTCTCGCGCAGACCGTCGTCGTTCGCTTCGTTCTTTACGTTTGCCTGAAACTTAGCCATGTTGTGTATCCCGTTTCATCAGAACTGCAGACCGGCCTCGCGGGCGGCATCTGCAAGGGCCTTCACGCGGCCGTGGTAGGCAAAACCGGAACGATCGAAGGCGACCTTCTCGACACCAGCGGCCTTGGCCTTCTCGGCGATGCGCTTGCCGATCAGGGCGGCAGCAGCGGTGTTGCCACCCTTGCCAGCGCCGCCGAGTTGGGCACGCACTTCGGCTTCGGCCGTGGAGGCAGAGGCCAGAACGCGGGTGCCGTCGCCGGAGATCACGTTGGCGTAGATGTGCAGGTTGGTGCGGTTGACCGTCAAGCGCACAGCACCCTGCTGGGCGATGCGGATGCGGGTCTGGCGCGCGCGACGCAGGCGTTGCTCTTTTTTCGTCAGCATGATCAGTCCTTACTTCTTCTTGGTTTCCTTGATCACGACCTTCTCATCCGAATAACGGATGCCCTTGCCCTTGTAGGGCTCGGGAGGACGAACGGCGCGCACTTCGGAAGCCACTTGACCCACGCGCTGGCGATCGGCACCCTTGATGACGATTTCGGTCGGGGACGGGGTCTCGACCTTGATGCCGGCGGGCATGTCCATGATCACGGGGTGCGAGTAGCCCACCGTGAGGTTCAGCTTGGCGCCTTGAGCCTGGGCCTTGTAACCCACGCCGATCAGCGTCAGCTTCTTTTCGAAACCCTTGCTCACGCCGTTGACCATGTTGTTCACCAGCTGACGCATGGTGCCGGACATGGCATTGGCTTCGCGAGAGTCGTTCACCGGCGTGAAGCTCAGCGAACCAGCATTGTTTTCAACCTTGACCAGGGCGTTCTGGGCCAGGGTTAGGGCGCCGTTGGCACCCTTCACGCTGATCAGTTCGGCGCCCACGGCCACCTCGATCCCAGCGGGAACGGTGACCGGCAGTTTTCCAATACGTGACATTCAGTCTCTCCTCAATGCCCGCATCAGGCGACGTAACACAGGACTTCGCCGCCGACACCGACTGCACGCGCCTTGCGATCGGTCATCACGCCGCGCGGGGTGGTCACGATGGCCACGCCCAGGCCGTTCATGACCTGAGGAATGGCGTTGCGGCCACGGTAGACACGCAGGCCGGGACGGCTGACGCGCTCGATGCGCTCGATCACGGGGCGACCAGCGTAGTACTTCAGGGTGATTTCGAGTTCGCTCTTGCCGCTCTCGGACTTCACCTGGAAACCGTCGATATAGCCTTCGTCCTTCAGGACTTGGGCGATGGCGGTCTTGACCTTGGATGCCGGCATCGACACGCTGGTCTTTTCGACCATTTGCGCGTTGCGGATGCGGGTCAACATGTCGGCGATAGGATCACTCATGCTCATGTGGGGTTCTCCTAAGGCTTACCAGCTGGCTTTGGTGACGCCGGGGATCTCACCGGCAAACGCCAATTCACGCACTTTGGCGCGCGACAGACCGAAATAGGCGAAGGTGCCGCGCGGACGACCGGTGATCTCGCAGCGGTTGCGCTGACGGGTCGGGTTCGCGTTGCGGGGCAGCTTCTGCAGGGCCAGACGAGCTGCATCGCGTTCTTCGTCGCTGCGCTTGGCATCGCCAGCAACAGCCTTCAGCTCGTTGTATTTGTTGGCGAACTTGGCGGCGAGCTTCTCGCGCTTGAGTTCACGTTGGAGTAGTGCTTGTTTAGCCACGCGCCACCTCAGTTCTTGAACGGGAAACGGAAACCAGCCAGCAGTGCCTTGCACTCTTCGTCGGTCTTGGCGGTTGTCGTGATGCTGATGTTCAGGCCGCGCAGGGCATCGACCTTGTCGTACTCGATCTCGGGGAAGATGATCTGCTCTTTGACGCCGACGTTGTAGTTGCCGCGGCCGTCGAAGGAGCGACCCGAGATACCACGGAAGTCACGCACGCGGGGCAGAGCCACGGTGACGAAACGGTCCAGGAATTCGTACATGCGGGCACCACGCAGGGTCACCATGCAACCGATGGGCTGCTGCTCGCGGATCTTGAAACCGGCGATGGCCTTGCGGGCCTTGGTCACAACAGGCTTCTGACCAGCGATCTTGGTGAGATCGCCCACGGCGTTGTCCATGACCTTCTTGTCGGCCACAGCTTCGCTAACGCCCATGTTCAGGGTGATCTTGGTGATGCGGGGCACTTCCATGACCGACTTGTAGCCAAACTTCTCGATCAGGCTGGGCGCGACTTTGTCGCGGTAGATTTCTTGAAAGCGTGCCATGGTCATGCCACCTTGATTTCTTCGCCGCTGGACTTGAAGACGCGCACTTTCTTGCCGTCAGCCAGGACCTTCACACCCACGCGATCCGCCTTGCCGGTGGTGGCGTTGAAGATCGCCACGTTGGACTGGTGGATGGGCATGGTCTTCTCGATGATGCCGCCCTGCACGCCCTTCATGGGGTTCGGCTTGGCGTGCTTCTTCACGATGTTGATGCCTTCGACGACCACATGGGTCTCGTCGGTGCGGCTCACAACCTTGCCGCGCTTGCCCTTGTCGCGGCCAGCGATCACGATGATTTCATCGCCACTACGAATCTTGTTCATGGTGATACCTCAGAGAACCTCGGGGGCCAGGGACACGATCTTCATGAACTTCTCGGTACGCAGTTCACGCGTCACGGGGCCGAAGATGCGCGTGCCGATGGGCTCGAGCTTGGCGTTGAGCAGCACGGCGGCGTTGCCGTCGAATTTGATCAGGGCGCCGTCCTGGCGACGGATGCCCTTGGCGGTGCGGACCACCACAGCGTTGTAGACCTCGCCTTTTTTGACGCGGCCACGGGGCGCTGCTTCCTTGATGCTGACTTTGATGACATCGCCCACGCTGGCGTAACGGCGCTTGGAACCGCCGAGCACCTTGATGCACATCACGGACTTGGCACCCGTGTTGTCAGCAACATCGAGTCGAGATTGCGTTTGGATCATTTGATTTAAGTCCCAACTTGAATCCTCCCCGCCACCACGGCTGGAAGTGATCAGTCTTGGGCCCGTCGTTGCGGACCACACCAGACACCTGGCGCAGCCCCCTTCGGTGGGCAGATAGCTCTCGCCTTTTCAGACGAAGCCGCGCAGTATCGCACCCGGATATTCGAATGTCAAGTGTTGCCGGCGTAGGTTTGGCACAACGCCATGAAGTCGGCCAGGCGCGGATCGGCCACGCCGTCCTGGCGCATCAACTCGGCGACCTCTGTTGCCATCACACCGGCTTCATGGGCATCCAGAAACAGCGCTCGCCACCGTCGCGCGAGCACATCCTCGACAGTGAGTGCGTACTCATTCCGAACAAAGTGGTGCACCATCGCCGCGGTCAAGCCCATGCCGAGCGCCCGATCCGCGTCCGGCGCCGTCTTCAGGCTTCGGGCGTCGGTGCCCAGCAGGTGCAACCCCGGGGGCGCGCACAAGGGAACGGCGGGCTCACCATCCGTCGGACAGCCGACCAGGCGATGACCTGCGGTCAGCCCCCCGGCGCGCTGGGGCAACAGGCCGGCCTCCATGGCCTGGTTCAGCGTGTCTTCCGCCATGGGGCGATAAGTGGTCCACTTGCCGCCGGTGACCGTGACCAAGCCGTCTTCGACCACGATGGTGTGCTCCCGCGACAGGGCACCCGTTCGCTGGCCCGGCTCGGTTGCCACCAGGGGCCGCAGGCCCACCCACTGGCTGCGGATGTCCTCCATTCGCACGGGACGCGACAACACACGTGAGGCCTCGCGCAGGATGAAGTCAATCTCTTGCGCCTGGGGCAGCGGCTCCCGGGGCACATCTTTCCGGGGCGTGTCGGTGGTGCCCAGGATGAGCTTACCCAGCCAGGGCACGACAAACAGCACCCGTCCGTCTTCGGTTCTGGGCACCAGCAGGGCATGGTCGCCGGCTAGAAACTCGCGGTCGACCACCAGATGCACGCCCTGGCTGGGCGCCA
>Ga0255266_1000153_pt1 | contig 10814 bp, 6 predicted proteins | sample AtltaT_24_FD_183669 | JGI IMG/M metagenome (GOLD analysis project Ga0255266, IMG submission 183669) | Metatranscriptome of freshwater microbial communities from Altamaha River, Georgia, United States - Atl_Cont_RepB_0h (Metagenome... | ecosystem: Environmental > Aquatic > Freshwater > River...
ACCTGCCCAGCCTCTATTGTGTTGACCGATTAGCCGCTCGGTACAATGGCCTATTGGCAAAATTAGCAAAAAATTACTAATAGACACCAAGCATCCCAATGACAAGCAAGACCCGACACCGAAAGGACCGGCGCGAGTCGGCGGGCCTGGCGCCGCGGCACACCTCTTGTCTGGCCAGCTGCTGCGCGCTTGCGTCTTCGCACCCCCCTCCTGGCCATGGTCTCTCTACCCTGGCGGGCACCTCATCTCGTTTTCTCAAACGCGGTTCGGAGACCCGGTGCCCTGAGGCGCGCGACGGGGATTGAGGGCGCAGAAACAAAAACGCCCTCCGCAATGGGAGGGCGTTTTCATGGACCTGGAGGCGCGATCCGGAGTCGAACCGGACTAACCGGATTTGCAATCCGGGGCATAACCGCTTTGCTATCGCGCCGCTGTGGCTTGCGTAAAAAAGGGAAGCTGAGCTTCCCTTTTTTGATCAACTGGAGCGGGAAACGAGGCTCGAACTCGCGACCTCAACCTTGGCAAGGTTGCGCTCTACCAACTGAGCTATTCCCGCATTTTCTAACTGCACTGTAGTGTTCGTCAGAAGCTGAAATTATAGCGCAAAAATCGCTCTCTCCACAAGAGAGCGCGATTTTTTTCAATGCTTCACCGCATCGGCATCGGCCGGCGCGACACGGGCGGCTGCCGCCGCGACCTGTGCCGCCACTTCCTCGTCGGTCAGCGGCACGGGCTGGCGCTCCAGGGCGATGGACAACACCTTGTCGATCCACTTCACCGGCACGATTTCCAGCCCCTGCTTGACGTTGTCGGGAATCTCGGCGAGGTCTTTCACGTTCTCCTCAGGAATGATCGCCGTCTTGATGCCGCCACGCAGTGCCGCCAGCAGCTTCTCTTTCAGGCCGCCGATGGCCGTGACTTCGCCGCGAAGCGTGATCTCTCCCGTCATCGCCACGTCTGCCCGCACCGGAATGCCGGTGAGGGCCGAGACCAGGGCGGTGGTCATGGCGATGCCTGCACTCGGACCATCCTTGGGCGTGGCGCCGTCGGGCACGTGGATGTGGATATCGCGCTTCTCGAAAGCCTCGTCCTTGATGCCCAGCAAGCGCGAGCGGCTGCGCACGACCGTGCGCGCGGCTTCCACCGACTCCTTCATCACGTCGCCCAGCGAACCCGTGCGGGTCGTGCCCCCCTTGCCCGGCATGGTGGCCACTTCGATGGTGAGCAGATCACCGCCCACCTCGGTCCACGCAAGACCGACCACCTGCCCCACCTGGTTCTGCTGTTCGGCACGGCCGTAGCTGTACTTTCGCACCCCCAGGAAGTCGCTGAGGTTATCGGTGGTGACCACCACGGTGGGCTCGTACTTCTTGAGCAGCAGGCCCTTGACCACCTTGCGGCAGATCTTGGACAACTCTCGCTCCAGCGAGCGCACGCCAGCCTCGCGGGTGTAGTAGCGCACGATGTCGCGCACTGCGTCTTCGCGCACCTCGAGCTCGCCGTCCTTGATGCCGTTGTTCTTGATCTGCTTGGGCAGCAGGTAGCGCACGGCGATGTTGGTTTTCTCGTCTTCGGTGTAACCCGAGAGGCGAATCACCTCCATGCGATCCAGCAGTGCCGGCGGGATGTTCATGGAGTTGGAGGTGGCCACGAACATCACATCTGAGAGGTCGAAATCGACCTCCACGTAGTGGTCACCGAAGGTGTGGTTCTGCTCGGGGTCGAGCACCTCCAGCAGCGCGCTGGACGGATCGCCGCGGAAATCGGTGCCGAGCTTGTCGATCTCGTCGAGCAGGAACAGCGGATTGCGCGTCCCCACCTTGGACAGGCTCTGCAGTACCTTGCCCGGCATGGCGCCGATGTAGGTGCGGCGATGCCCACGAATTTCGGCTTCGTCGCGCATGCCGCCCAGGGCCATGCGCACGTACTTGCGACCAGTGGCCTTGGCAATGGACTGCCCCAGAGACGTCTTGCCCACGCCCGGTGGGCCCACCAGACAGAGGATGGGTGCTTTCACCTTGTCCACGCGCTGCTGCACCGCGAGGTACTCGAGGATGCGGTCCTTGACCTTTTCCAGGCCATAGTGGTCTTCGTTGAGGACGCCCTCGGCAAACGACAGATCGTGCTTGATCTTGGTCTTCTTGCTCCAGGGCAGCGCCACCAGCGCGTCGATGTAGTTGCGCACCACGGTGGCCTCAGCCGACATGGGCGACATGAGCTTGAGCTTCTTGAGCTCGGCTTCGGCTTTCTTGCGGGCCTCGGCCGGCATCTTCGCGGCCTTGATCTTCTTCTCGATTTCCTCGATGTCGGCGCCCTCTTCGCCCTCACCCAGCTCCTTCTGGATGGCCTTGACCTGCTCGTTGAGGTAGAAGTCGCGCTGGTTCTTTTCCATCTGGCGCTTCACGCGCCCACGGATCTTCTTGTCGACGTTGAGGATGTCCACCTCGCGCTCAAGCTGCTCGAAGAGGTTCTCAAGGCGCTTGGCCACGCTGTCGAGGTCAAGCACCACCTGCTTCGATTCGAGCTTGAGCGGCAGGTGGGCCGCAATGGTGTCGGCCAGGCGACCCGGGTCGTCGATGCTGGAGATGGAGGTGAGGATCTCGGAAGGGATCTTCTTGTTCAGCTTGACGTATTGGTCGAACTGCTGCATCACCGCGCGGCGCAGGGCTTCCAGTTCGATGGCCTGGGCGGCCTCTCGCTCTTGAGCCGGGTCGATAGGCGACACGTGCGCGATGAAGTGGCTCTCACCCTCGCGGATGCTGAGCACCTTGGCGCGCTGCCCGCCCTCCACCAACACCTTCACGGTGCCATCGGGCAGTTTCAGCATCTGCAGAATGGTGGCCACGCAACCCATCTCGAACATATCGTCGGTGGAGGGCTCGTCCTTGGCGGCGGCTTTCTGGGCCACAAGCATGATGCGGCGCTCGGCCTCCATGGCCGATTCCAGGGCCTTGATGCTCTTGGGACGCCCCACGAACAGGGGAATCACCATGTGCGGGAAGACGACCACGTCACGCAGAGGCAAGAGCGGCAGGTCCACCGGGGTGCTGGGCAGGGGAGTTTGTCCGGACATGATCAACCTCGTGAAAACGGACAGATGGGGCGGACGCACGAGACTTCAAGCTCGCGCGTCATGGGGTTGAGGTTTCGCCGAAATGCCAAGGCCTCAGGCCTGCTTGGCTGCTTCGCGGTAAACCAGCAACGGTGGCTTGTTTTCGTCGATGGTGGTCTCGTCCACCACCACCTTCTCCACGTTCGTCATGCCGGGCAGTTCGAACATGGTGTCAATCAGGGCGTTTTCCAGGATGGAGCGCAGACCGCGAGCACCGGTCTTGCGAGCCAATGCCTTGCGTGCGATGGCCTTGAGGGCGGCAGGGCGCACCTCAAGGTCGGCGCCCTCCATCGACAGCAGGCGGGCAAACTGCTTGACCACCGCGTTCTTGGGCTCGGTGAGGATCTGCACCAGGGCGTCCTCGGTGAGCTCGGCCAGGCTGGCGATCACCGGCAGGCGGCCCACCAGTTCGGGAATCAGACCGAACTTGATGAGGTCTTCCGGCTCGATCTCCCGGAAAGCCTCGGTGAGCGAACGCTGCTTCTTGCTCTTGACCACCGCGCCAAAGCCCATGCCGGACGCCTCGGTGCGGTTCTCGATGATCTTTTCCAGACCGGCAAAAGCACCGCCGCAGATGAACAGGATGTTGGTGGTGTCGACCTGCAGGAAGTCCTGGTTGGGGTGCTTGCGCCCGCCTTGTGGCGGCACGCTGGCCATGGTGCCCTCGACGAGCTTGAGCAGGGCCTGTTGCACGCCCTCGCCCGACACGTCGCGGGTGATGGAGGGGTTGTCGGACTTGCGGGTGATCTTGTCGATCTCGTCGATGTAAACGATGCCCTGCTGGGCGCGTTCGACGTCGTAATTGCAGCTCTGCAGGAGCTTGGCGATGATGTTCTCGACGTCTTCGCCCACGTAGCCCGCCTCGGTGAGGGTGGTGGCGTCGGCCATCACGAAAGGCACGTTGAGCATGCGGGCCATGGTCTGAGCCAGCAGGGTCTTGCCAGAACCGGTCGGGCCGATGAGCAGGATGTTGCTCTTGGCCAGCTCCACATCGTCCTTGCGCGCAGTCTGCTTGTGGCGCAGGCGCTTGTAGTGGTTGTAGACCGCCACCGCCAGGGCTCGCTTGGCGGCCTCCTGACCGATCACGTAGTGGTCGAGGTTGGCCTTGAGTTGTGCTGGGGTGGGAAGGTCGTCGGCAGACGGCTTGCTGGCGTCCAGGCCAGGCAGTTCGTCACGGATGATGTCGTTGCACAGGTCGATGCACTCGTCACAGATGAACACCGACGGGCCGGCGATCAGCTTCTTGACCTCGTGCTGGCTCTTGCCACAGAACGAGCAGTAGAGCGCTTTTTCACTGGAGGCAGCTTTTTTGTCGGCCATGGGAAGGAAGAACGTAAACAGATGACGGCAATGATAGTTCAGGGCCCGGGGCCGCAAGGGGAAGAAAAACACCGACGCCGGTGCTGCCTGCCGCTCACGGCCCGGGGCCCTGCCCGGGGAAACAGCCTCGATCAGGCGGCGGCGCCGCGCTTCTCGATGACTTTGTCGATGAGGCCGTACTCGGCCGCTTCGGCAGCGCTAAGGTAGTAGTCGCGCTCGGTGTCGCGCTCGATCTTGTCCAGCGGCTGGCCGGTGCGCTCGGCCAAGATCTTGTTGAGCTGCTCGCGGGTCTTGAGGATTTCGCGGGCGTGGATCTCGATCTCGGTGGCCTGGCCCTGGGTACCACCCAGCGGCTGGTGGATCATGACCTTGCTGTTGGGCAGCGCGAAGCGCTTGCCCTTGGCGCCAGCAGCCAGCAGGAAGGCGCCCATGCTGGCGGCCATGCCGATGCACAAGGTGGACACGTCGGGCTTGATGAAGTTCATGGTGTCGAAGATCGCCATTCCGGCGCTCACCGACCCGCCAGGCGAGTTGATGTAGAAGGAAATGTCCTTGTCAGGGTTTTCGCTCTCCAGAAACAGCAGCTGGGCCACCACCAGGTTGGCCGACTGGTCGTTGACCGGCCCCACCAGAAAGACCACGCGCTCTTTGAGCAGGCGGGAATAGATGTCATAGGCGCGCTCGCCTCGACCCGACTGCTCGATGACCATGGGCACCATGCCCAGACCCTGAATGTCCATTGCGCTCATGCGTTTCTCCATCGATTGATGTTTTGCCACGGGGCTACTGTAACCAACGGCCCGCAGCCCTCCCCACATGGGGGGCAAAGCGGCAAAAAAAAGGGCGGATCGCTCCGCCCTGTGTCACGGGTCGCCCAGAGCGACCTCGGGGGATCAGGCCTGGGCCATCAGTTCGTCAAAGGCCAGGGCCTTGTCGGTGACCTTGGCCTTGGACAGCACGAACTCGGCCACGTTGTTCTCGACCACGATGGCTTCCACTTCGGCCATGCGGCGGTTGTCGCCCTGGTACCAGCGGACCACGTCGGCGGGCTTCTCGTAAGAAGCGGCCAGCTCGTCGATGTGGGCCTTGATCTGCTCGGGCTTGGCGTAGAGCTCGTTGGCACGCACCAGTTCGGCCACGATCAGGCCCAGGCGCACACGGCGCTCGGCCTGGGGGCGGAACAGCTCTTCGGGGATCGGGGCCTTGTCGGCGTCCTTCACACCGCGCTGCTTCAGGTCGGCGCGGGCGCCCTCGACCATGCGGTCGAGTTCGGCTTGCACCACCGACTTGGGCAGATCGAGCTCGGCCACGGCAATCAGGGCGTCCATCACGGCGGCCTTGTTGCGGGCCTGCAGGCGGAACTTCACTTCGCGCTCGAGGTTCTTGCGAATGTCTGCGCGCAGGCCTTCCACGGTGCCCTCGGCAATGCCCAGGGACTTGGCGAAGTCGGCGTTGATCTCGGGCAGGTTGGCGGCTTCGATCTTGTTGACGGTGACCAGGAAGTCAGCGGTCTTCCCGGCCACGTCCTTGCCGTGGTAGTCGGCCGGGAAGGCCAGCGGGAAGGTCTTGCTCTCGCCCGACTTCATGCCGCGCACGGCGTCTTCGAATTCCTTGAGCATCTGGCCATCGCCAACGATGAACTGGAAGCCTTCGGCCTTGCCGCCCTCGAAGGGCTCGCCGTCGATCTTGCCTTCAAAGTTGATGGTGACGCGGTCACCGTCCTGGGCGGCCTGGTCTTGGGCGCGCTGGGCGAAGGTGCGGCGCTGCTTGCGCAGGATTTCCACGGTGCGGTCGATGGCGGCGTCGTCCACCTCGGCCGACACCTTCTCGACCTCGGCGGTGGCCAGGTCACCGATCTTGACCTCGGGGTACACCTCGAACACGGCGTCAAAGGCCAGCTGGCCTTCGGGGGCGCCTTCCTTCTCGGTGATGCGGGGTTGGCCGGCCACGCGCAGCTTGGCTTCGTTGGCGGCCACGGCGAAGGCCTCGCCGACCTTGTCGTTCATGACTTCGTAGTGAACCGAGTAGCCGTAGCGCTGGGCCACCACGTTCATCGGCACCTTGCCAGGACGGAAACCGTCCATCTTGACGTCACGGGCCAGGCGCTTGAGGCGGTTGCTCACCTCGGTCTGGATCACGTCGGCCGGAAGCGTCAGCGTGATCTTGCGCTCCAGCTTCTCCAGGGTTTCAACGGTCACGGTCATGGTTTTCTCCAAATGGGAAAAGGTCGGCCCGCAGACCGACCCGGGGAATCTGTTCGCATGTGATGTGGTGCGCGGGGGGGGACTCGAACCCCCACACCATTGCTGGCGTCAGGACCTAAACCTGGTGCGTCTACCAATTTCGCCACCCGCGCGCCGGTTTGTGCTGATCCGACCGCAGCAAGCCTCGTGTCAGACGAGGCTTGCCGCGGGGCCGGTGGCCCACCTCACGGCAACCCAATATTGTAGCCGCAGGGCAGGCCCGTCCCGGCGCCTCAGGCGCCTGCCCGATGGACCGCTGGAAGACGGCGCCCTTGCGACCACCACACCAGGGCCACCAGCAGCAGCGCCGGCAGGTAGAACCAGTGTGGCGTGGGGCGATCGGCGGGCACCTTGACGGCACTCACGTCCCAGCCTTGCTCAAAGCCGGACTTGGCGGCGGGGGTGCCGAACTTGATGGCGCCGATCTGCACCTGATCGCCCAGCGGCACCAGCTGCAGGCCAGCGTCCATCAGTCGCTTGCGCCCGTCGGGCCCGGCCTCGCCCAGCTGCAGGGCCACCGTCTTGGTGACGTCGTCGCCTTCGATGGTGGTGCCCTTGATGACCATCACCACGCGGTCATCGGAGGGGCGGTCGCGGGCCACGTCAAAGACCTGGGCAGCGGGCACTTCTCGGTATTCGGCCTTGATGTGGTCCATGAAGAAGTCGGGGCGGAACAACAGCACCACGGCAGCCGCCAGTGCCAGGGTTTCCCACCAGCGGCTCTTCACCCGGAACCAGTTCATGGTGACGGCGGCGAAGAGCAAGGTGGCCAGGGTGCAGGCCAGCACCACCCGGATCAGCTCGCCCGTGGTGTGCACGTCAATCAGCAGCAGTTGCGGATTGAAGATCCAGATGAAGGGAAGGATCACCGTGCGCAGCGCGTACACCGAGCCCTGGATGCCGGTCTTGATGGAGTCTTCCCCCGAGATGGCGGCCGCCGCGAAGGTGGCCAGGCCCACCGGCGGCGTGATGTCGCCCATGATCCCGTAATAGAAGACGAACAGGTGCACCGCGATCAGCGGGATGATGAGCCCGCTCTGTGCGCCCAGCTCCACCACCACGGGCGCCATGAGGGTGGCCACCAGCACGTAATTGGCGGTGGTGGGCACACCCAGGCCCAGCACCAGGCAGACGAAGGCGATGAAGAAGAGCATGGCCATCACGTTGCCCTGGGCCACGAACTCCACGAACTCGGTCATGCGCAGGCCCAGGCCAGTGAGCGTGATGGCGCCCACGATGATGCCGGCGGTGGCCGTGGCCACGCCGATGCCGATCATGTTGCGCGAACCGTCGTTGAAGCCGTCCACCACCGAGCGCAGGCCCGAGGTCCAGGCGCCTTCGCTGCGCTGACCACGGAACATCTCGATCAGCGGGCGCTGGGTGGCCATGAGCACCACCAGCACCACCACGGCCCAGAAGGCCGAGAGCGCCGGGGACATTTCCTCCACCATGAGGCACCAGATCAGCACGCCGATGGGCATGAGGTAGTGCAGGCCGGCGCGCACGGTGGGCCAGGTCTGCAGCGGCTTGGGGTTCTCCACGTCGATGTCGTCGGGCAGATCGGGGCTGCGCGCGGCCTGGAAGATGGAGAACAGGTACAAGCCCAGCACCACGGCGGTGGTGGCGTAGGGCGCGGCCGCGCCCATCACGGCCTTGATGCCCTGCAGCAGGTAATACAGGGCACACACCACCGCGACACTGCCGGCGATGCCGATGAGGTTGCGCATCAGGCGCACGCGCCAGGGCTTGGGCTCGGCGTTCACGATGGGGTTCATGCCCAGCTTGAGCGCCTCCAGGTGCACGATGTAGAGCAGGCCGATGTAAGACAGCGTCGCGGGCAGGAAAGCGTGCTTGACGATGTCCGAGTACGGAATGCCCACGTACTCCACCATCAGGAAGGCGGCCGCGCCCATCACCGGCGGCATGATCTGGCCATTGACCGAGCTCATGGTCTCGATGGCGCCGGCCTTGACGCCGCCGTAGCCGGCCTTCTTCATCAGGGGAATGGTGAAGATGCCGCCCGACACCACGTTGGACACGGACGAGCCGGAGATCATGCCGTTCAGGGCCGAGGACACCACCGCCACCTTGGCCGGGCCACCGCGCAGGTGGCCCAGGGCCGCGAAGCTCACCTGCATCATGTAGTTGCCGCCACCTGCGCGGTCGAGCAAGGCACCGAAGAGCACGTACACGAAGATGGTGCCGGCCGACACGCCCAGGGCGATGCCGTACACGCCTTCGGTGGTGAGCCACATGTGCGAGAGCAGGCGGTTCACCGACGCACCCTTGTGCGCCAGCACCTCAGGCAGCCATGGCCCGAGCAGGCAATAGGCCAGGAAGATGGTGGCCAGCGCCGCCATGGGCCAGCCCACGGCACGGCGGGTGGCTTCCAGCAGCAGCACCAGGCCGGCGAAGGCCACGGCGATGTCCAGGGTGCTGGGCTGGCCGGGCCGGGTGGCCAGCTCGGCATAGAACAGCATGATGTAGGCGCCCGCAAAGGCGGCCACCAGGGCCAGCGCCCAGTCGACGGCGGGCACATGGCGGCGCGGCGAGCCCTTGAACGCAGGCCAGGCCAGAAACGCCAGGAACAGAGAGAAGGCCAGGTGAATCGCCCGTGCCTCGGTGTCGTTGAGGATGCCAAAGCCCAGCTCGAAGGGCAGCGGCGAGGCGTACCAGAACTGGAACAGGGCCCACAGCAGAGAGGCGGTGAAGACGATGCCAGCGGTCACGCCGGTGGGCTTGCGGCCCCCGGTGTCGCTGTCGGCCACGAGCTGTTGCAGCGCCTCTGGGGCTTTTTCGATGTCGGTGCTCATGGGAGTGCTCCTCTGGTTGAGCGGGGGGGAAAGGCAGGACGGAGCGCTAAAAAAAATGGCGAAGAAGTCTTCGCCACGCTCGGACCGGCGGGCCCCTGGGGGCCCAGCCGATCACTTGATCCAGCCCTTTTCCTTGTAGTAGCGGACCGCGCCTTCGTGCAGCGGCGCGCTCAGGCCATCTTTCACCATGTTCTCGGGCTGCAGGTTGGCCAGGGCCGGGTGCAGCTTCTTGAACTCGTCGAAGTTGTCGAACACCGCTTTCACCACGGCGTACACCGTATCGGGCGAGGTCTTGGCCGAGGCCACCACGGTGGCCATCACGCCATAGGTGTTGGTGGGCTGGGGGTTGTTGGGGTACAGACCACCAGGCAGCGTGACCTTGGCGTAATAGGGCTTTTCTTTCACCAGCTTGTCCACGGCGGGGCCGGTGAGCGAGACCAGCTTGGCACCGCAGGAGGTGGTGGGGTCCTGGATGTTGGCGCTGGGGTGGCCCACGGCGTAGAAGAAGCCGTCGATCTTGCCGTCGCACAGGGCCGGGCCGTGCTCGTCGGCCTTGAGCTCGGAGGCCAGCGAGAAGTCGCTGATCTTCCAGCCCATGGTGGCCAGCAGCTCATCCACCGACGAGCGGGTGCCCGAGCCAGGGTTGCCCACGTTGAAGCGCTTGCCCTTGAAGTCTTCGAACTTGGTGACGTTGGCTTCCTTGCGGGCCACCACGGTGAACGGCTCGGGGTGCACGGCGAAGACCGCGCGCAGGTCGGGATAAGCGCCGGCGTCCTTGAACTGGCCCATTCCCTTGACGGCGTTGAACTGCACGTCGGACTGGGTGAAACCCATGTCGAGCTCGCCTGCCTTGATGGTGTTCACGTTGAAGACCGAGCCACCGGTGGACTCCACCGAGCAGCGAATGCCGTGCTTGGCGCGGTCTTTGTTGACCAGGCGGCAGATCGCGCCGCCAGCGGCGTAGTACACGCCCGTGACGCCACCGGTGCCAATGGTGATGAACTTTTGCTGTGCATGCACCGGGGTCACCGGTGCCATCAGGGCCGCGGCAGCGGCCAGGGCGCTCAAACCGACATGGATCTTTTTCATGCTGGGGGTCTCCTGCAGGGTTTTGCTTGGGTTGGAAAATTCGGGGCACCCGATCAGGGCCGGCCGCGAGGGGGGCGAATGCTAATCCAAGTACACCACGCCCAAGGCACCATTCGACCCGGGTTTAACCCGGGATCGACGGGGCCACCTCAAGCCGGCGCCTGGCATTCGGCCAGCGTGGCATGCAAGGCCCGTTCCAGGCGTTGCACGATCTGCTCGATGTCCTCGGGGGTGCTG
>Ga0255266_1000159_pt1 | contig 10745 bp, 6 predicted proteins | sample AtltaT_24_FD_183669 | JGI IMG/M metagenome (GOLD analysis project Ga0255266, IMG submission 183669) | Metatranscriptome of freshwater microbial communities from Altamaha River, Georgia, United States - Atl_Cont_RepB_0h (Metagenome... | ecosystem: Environmental > Aquatic > Freshwater > River...
CCCCAACCAATGCGTCTTTCTGAAGTGAATCGTATTTTAGGTAAGGTAGATGAACTTTCAGAATCGGAAGAAGAAATGAAAATTCCTTTTGTAGTTGGTGAGGCTGTTAAAGTAATCGACGGTCCGTTCAACAACTTCTCAGGTATCATTGATGAAATTAATGAAGAGAAGAAAAAACTCAAGGTTATGGTTAAGATTTTTGGTAGAAAGAATTTACTGGAGCTTAGCTATATGCAAGTAGAGAAGGAAGGATAAATTGTAAATCTGTAGGAGTGCGATAAAGACGAATAAAGCTTCCCGTTCGATATCCACGTTGACTACATAATATATAATAACAATGGCTAAAGAAGTAGTAGCGCTAGTTAAACTACAAATCAAAGGAGGCCAAGCGAATCCGGCTCCACCGGTAGGACCTGCATTAGGTGCTAAAGGTGTGAACATCATGGAGTTCTGTAAGCAGTATAATGCGAGAACTCAAGATAAGCCAGGAAAAGTTTTGCCTTGTGTGATTACTGTTTATGGTGACAAGTCTTTTGATTTCGTTATCAAGACTCCTCCTGCTGCGGTTCAAATCATTGACACAGTAAAGTTGAAAAAAGGTTCTTCGGAGCCAAACAAAAGTAAAGTTGGTACAATGACATGGGATCAAGTTCGCACAATTGCTGAGGACAAGATGCCTGACATGAACTGTTTTACTGTTGACGCTGCTATGACAATGGTTGCTGGAACAGCACGTAGTATGGGTGTAACTGTTAAAGGTGGTGAAGCACCAGCAACAAAATAAGTTTAAATTATGGGTAGAATATCTAAGAAAAGAAAGGCTATACTTGAGAAGTATGATCTTTCAAAGGCTTATTCGCTTGTAGAAGCTTGTGAGTTGGTCAAAAACATCACTACAACTAAATTTGATGCATCTGTTGATATTAGTGTACGATTGGGAGTAGATCCACGTAAAGCGAATCAGATGGTTCGTGGTACAGTAGCTCTTCCACACGGAACTGGTAAAGATGTACGCGTTTTAGTTCTATGTACTCCAGACAAAGAAGCAGAGGCGAAAGCAGCTGGTGCAGAGTTCGTGGGATTAGACGAGTTCATTGACAAAATCAAATCTGGTTGGACAGATATCGATGTAATTATTACTATGCCTTCTGTAATGGGTAAAGTTGGAGCTTTAGGTCGTATTTTAGGACCAAGAGGTTTGATGCCTAACCCTAAAACAGGAACAGTAACTATGGAAGTAGGAAAAGCTGTTGAAGAGGTAAAAGCTGGTAAAATTGATTTCAAAGTAGATAAATATGGTAATATCCATACATCTATTGGTAAATCAACTTTTGAAGGAATTAAAATCAAGGAAAACGCGAATGAGTTGATCCAACAATTGATTAAATTGAAACCTTCTGCAGCTAAAGGTACTTACATTAAAAGTATTTTCATTAGCTCAACGATGTCACCAAGTATTCAGGTTGACGCTAAATCTGTTGTAGCTTAATTTTGCTTGAAGTATGAATAAAGATCAAAAATCACAGTACATTGAAGATCTTGCTCAAGATTTATCTCAAGCAAACATCTTCTATTTAGCAGATACTGCGGATCTTTCTGTAGAGGTAATCAATCAGATTCGTCGTCGTTGTTTCCAACAAGGTATCACTTTACGTGTAGTAAAGAATACACTTTTGGCAAAAGCGATGGAAAGAGTTGAGGGTAAAGACTACGGTCAATTGCCATCGATTTTGCACGGATCTACTTCGATTTTATTCTCTGAAGTTGGAAATGCTCCTGCTAAATTAATCAAAGAGTTCCGTAAGAAGAATGAGAAGCCTGTTCTTAAGGGTGCTTATATTGAGGAAGCGATTTTCATTGGAGATAACCAATTGGATACGCTAGAATCAATCAAGTCTCGTGAAGAATTAATTGGTGATATCATCGGATTATTACAAAGTCCTGCGAAGAATGTTATTTCTGGACTTACAGGCGGTGGTCAAAAAATCGCTGGAATTTTAAAGACGCTCGAAGAGCGCGCATAACAATTATTTATAAGAACCCTTTTTAAAAAAGAATAAAAATGGCTGATTTGAAGCAAATCGCGGAAACGCTAGTAAACTTAACAGTTAAAGAAGTAAACGAACTTGCTGCTATCCTTAAGGATGAGTACGGTATTGAGCCAGCTGCTGCTGCTCCAGTAATGGTTGCAGGTGCTGCAGGTGGTGGTGAAGCTGCTGCTGAAAAAACTGAATTCGATGTAATTTTGAAATCAGGTGGTGCTAACAAGTTAGCTGTTGTTAAGTTAGTGAAAGAATTAACTGGAAACGGTTTGAAAGAGTCTAAAGACTTAGTAGATGGAGCTCCTGCTACATTGAAAGAAGGTGTGTCTAAAGACGAAGCTGATGCATTGAAAAAGTCTCTTGAAGAGGCTGGTGCTGAAGTAGAGATTAAGTAATTACTTACTCAATATAACAGGAAAGGTGTCCCGACTTCATTGTCGGGATACCTTGTCCTGTTTTAAGCATTTACAGAAAAAATTCCTTTTCTCATTAAAAATATTAAAGCCTTGGCAACATCAAGCAACACCATTACGAGAATTAATTTTGCATCAAGCAAAAATCAGTTCGCTTATCCAGATTTTCTGGATATTCAGCTTAAATCCTTCCAAGAGTTTTTTCAATTAGAAACTACACCGGAAAACCGTGAAAGTGAAGGATTGTACAAGGTTTTTGCGGAAAACTTTCCAATTACTGATACGAGAAATCAATTCGTATTAGAGTTTTTGGACTATTTTATCGATCCGCCTCGTTACACGATTGAAGAGTGTATTGAGCGTGGCTTGACATATAGTGTTCCGTTAAAAGCTAAATTGAAGCTGTATTGTACAGACCCAGAACATGAGGATTTTGAAACAATCGTTCAGGATGTATACTTGGGTACAATTCCGTACATGACGCCAAAAGGTTCATTCGTAATCAACGGTGCTGAGCGCGTTATCGTTTCTCAATTACACCGTTCGCCAGGAGTATTCTTCGGGCAAAGCAGACACGCAAATGGTACAAAATTGTATTCTGCGCGTGTTATACCATTTAAAGGTTCTTGGATCGAATTTGCAACTGACATCAACAGTGTTATGTATGCTTACATCGATAGAAAGAAAAAATTACCTGTTACTACTTTATTTAGAGCAATCGGTTATGAATCGGATAAAGATATTCTTGAAATATTCGGTTTAGCTGATGAAATCAAAGTGAATAAAGCAAACCTCAAAAAATGTGTTGGTCGCCGTCTTGCAGCCCGTGTTTTGAAATCATGGATTGAAGATTTTGGTGATGAAGATACTGGTGAGGTAGTTTCTATTGAACGTAATGAGGTAATTCTCGACAGGGAAACTATCCTTGAAGAATTCCACATTGATACTATTGTAGATGCAGGAGTTAAAACTGTTATCTTCCATAAAGAAGATGCGAATACTGCAGATTACACAATTATATACAACACGCTTCAAAAAGATACTTCAAATTCAGAAAAAGAAGCTGTTGAACATATTTATAGACAATTACGTAATGCTGAGCCACCAGATTATGACACTGCAAAAAGTGTATTTGAGAAATTGTTTTTCTCGGATGCGCGTTATGATTTAGGTGAGGTAGGTCGTTACCGTCTAAATAAAAAGCTAAATATAGATGCGTCTGAGGAATCTCGTGTTTTAACGAAGAATGACATTATTTGTATCATCAAATATTTGATTGAATTGATTAATTCAAAGGCAGATGTGGATGATATTGATCACTTGTCAAACAGACGTGTACGTACTGTAGGTGAACAATTGTATTCTCAATTCGGAGTGGGTCTAGCTCGTATGGCAAGAACTATTCGTGAAAGAATGAATGTAAGAGACAACGAAGTCTTTACGCCTATTGATTTGATCAATGCGAAAACTCTTTCTTCAGTGATCAATTCATTCTTTGGAACCAACCAGTTGTCTCAGTTTATGGATCAAACCAATCCACTTTCTGAAGTTACACACAAGCGTAGGTTGTCTGCACTAGGGCCAGGCGGTTTATCAAGAGAACGCGCAGGTTTCGAGGTTCGTGACGTTCACTATACGCACTACGGTCGTTTGTGTACGATTGAAACACCAGAGGGTCCAAACATTGGTTTGATTTCTTCATTGTGTGTGTTTGCAAAAGTGAATAAACTTGGTTTCATTGAAACTCCTTATCGTCCAGTTGTTGATGGTAAAGTTGATATTTCCAAAGATCCAATTTATTTATCAGCTGAAGAGGAGCATGGTCAAATGATTGCCCAGGCGAATGCTTTAATCGACGATAGTGGATCTTTCAAAACAAATATTGTTAAAGCTCGTTTAGAAGGTGACTTCCCGGTGGTAGCCCCAACTGAATTGAATTTAATGGATGTTGGTGCAAACCAAATCGCATCGATAGCGGCTTCTTCCATTCCATTCTTGGAACATGATGATGCTAACCGTGCTTTGATGGGATCGAACATGCAACGTCAAGCTGTTCCGTTATTAAAGCCGCAATCTCCAATTGTTGGTACAGGTATCGAGCGTTTAGTGGCGCGTGATTCACGTGTATTAATTAATGCTGAGGGCAATGGTACAGTTGAGTATGTTGATGCAAATGAAATCGTAATACGTTACGATTGGTCTCAAGAGGATAAATTAGTAAGTTTTGACAGTGAGGTTACTCGTTATCCGCTTACAAAATTCCAGAAGACCAACCAAAGTACAACAATCAACCTGAAACCGATTGTTAGAAAAGGTGATCGCATTGAAAAAGGTCAAGTTCTTTGTGAAGGTTATGCTACTCAGGGAGGTGAATTAGCTTTAGGTCAAAACTTAAAAGTTGCATTCATGCCTTGGAAAGGATATAACTTTGAGGATGCGATTGTAATTTCTGAAAAAGTAGTTCGTGACGATATCTTTACATCTATCCATATTGATGAATATGCCTTGGAGGTTCGTGATACGAAGCGAGGTATGGAAGAATTAACATCTGACATTCCAAACGTAAGTGAAGAGGCTACTAAGGATTTGGATGAAAATGGATTGATTCGTATTGGTGCAGAAATCAAAGAAGGTGATATCCTTATTGGTAAGATTACACCGAAAGGTGAAACCGATCCTTCTCCAGAAGAAAAGTTATTACGTGCCATTTTTGGTGACAAGGCTGGTGACGTTAAAGATGCTTCCTTAAAGGCTGGTCCTTCTTTACGTGGTGTTGTAATTGATAAAAAATTATTCTCTCGTGCTGTTAAGGATAGAAAATCTAAAGCACAAGATAAGCCAGTGTTGGAAGTATTAGATACTGAATATGAAAAGGATTATGCTTTACTAAAAGAACGTTTGGTAGACAAACTACTTTCAATTTTAGGTGAGCATAAATCTGCGGGAGTATTTAATAACTTCAAAGAAGAAATCATTAAGAAAGGTTCAAAATTCTCACAAAAGAACTTGATTGGAATAGATTATACAATCATTAATCCAATGAACTGGACTGCTGACGCTCATATTAACACATTGATTGGTCGAGTTTTACATAACTTCACAATCAAGGCAAATGATTTGTTAGGGATTTATAAGCGTAAGAAGTTCCATATTTCTGTTGGAGATGAGTTACCTGCTGGAATCATTAAAATGGCAAAAGTTTACGTTGCACAAAAACGTAAGTTGAAGGTCGGAGATAAGATGGCGGGACGACATGGAAATAAAGGTATCGTTGCAAATATCGTTCGTCAGGAAGATATGCCTTTCTTGGAAGACGGTACACCAGTTGATATCGTATTAAACCCACTAGGGGTACCATCTCGTATGAACTTGGGTCAAATTTATGAGACTGTATTAGGATGGGCTGGATTGAAGTTAGGTGTTAAGTTTGCTACACCAATCTTTGACGGAGCTAAACCTGAGCAAATCAATGAATGGACGGAAAAAGCGGGAGTTCCAAAATCTGGTAAGACTTACTTGTATGATGGTGGTACAGGAGATCGTTTTGACCAAACTGCAACTGTTGGTGTAATTTACATGTTGAAGTTATCACACATGGTAGACGATAAAATGCATGCTCGTTCAATCGGACCATACTCGTTGATTACTCAACAGCCATTAGGTGGTAAGGCACAATTCGGAGGTCAGCGTTTTGGAGAAATGGAGGTTTGGGCACTAGAGGCATTTGGTGCAGCGAATATTCTTCAAGAAATCTTGACAGTGAAGTCAGATGACGTTATGGGACGTGCGAAGGCATACGAAGCGATTGTAAAAGGAGATAATATTCCTGAACCTGGAATTCCAGAATCGTTCAACGTATTGTTGCATGAACTTAGAGGACTTGGATTAAGTATTTCCATGGACTAATTATACTGAACAGAGAATTAAAAAATAATAAAAGAAACGAAGCATGGCTTTTAGAAAAGAAACGCCGAAGAAACAGAGTAGTTTTAACAAGATCACAATCTCGTTAGCTTCTCCTGAATTGATTCTCGAGCAGTCGAGTGGCGAAGTGCTCAAGCCTGAAACTATCAATTACAGAACATATAAACCAGAAAGAGATGGTTTGTTTTGTGAGCGTATTTTCGGTCCAGTAAAAGACTACGAATGTCATTGTGGAAAATACAAACGTATTCGTTATAAGGGTATTGTTTGTGACCGATGTGGAGTTGAAGTAACGGAGAAAAAAGTACGTCGTGAGCGTATGGGTCACATTTCTTTGGTTGTTCCAGTAGCACACATTTGGTACTTTAGATCATTACCGAACAAAATTGGTTATTTGTTGGGTTTACCAACGAAAAAATTAGATCAAATCATTTATTATGAGCGTTATGTTGTTATCCAACCGGGTATTGCTAGCGCTTTAGATGGTACAACACTTCAGGAGAAAGATTTTCTAACAGAGGAGGAGTATTTAGATATTTTAGATACTTTACCTAGAGAGAATCAATATTTGGAAGATACAGATCCAAATAAATTCATCGCTAAAATGGGTGCTGACGCACTTTATGATTTATTGAAGCGATTGAATTTAGATGAATTGTCTTATAACTTGAGACATCAAGCCAATACTGAAACTTCAGTTCAACGTAAACATGAGGCGTTAAAGCGCTTACAGGTAGTTGAATCAATGCGTGAATCACAGTTGCGTATTGAAAATCGTCCTGAATGGATGATTGTGAAAGTAGTTCCTGTTATTCCACCAGAACTACGTCCGTTAGTTCCATTGGATGGAGGTCGTTTCGCAACGTCAGATTTGAACGATTTATACCGACGTGTTATTATTCGTAATAACCGTTTGAAGCGTTTGATTGAAATTAAGGCACCAGAGGTTATCTTGCGTAACGAGAAGCGTATGCTTCAAGAGTCTGTGGATAGTTTGTTTGACAACTCAAGAAAAGCTTCAGCTGTTAAAACAGAATCAAACAGACCATTGAAATCGCTTTCAGACTCGTTGAAAGGTAAGCAAGGTCGTTTCCGTCAAAACTTATTGGGAAAACGTGTTGACTATTCTGCTCGTTCAGTTATTGTTGTTGGTCCAGACTTGAAATTACATGAGTGTGGATTACCAAAAGATATGGCAGCTGAACTTTACAAACCGTTCATTATTCGTAAGATGATTGAGCGTGGTATCGTGAAGACTGTAAAATCTGCAAAAAAGATTGTTGACAGAAAAGAGCCTGTAGTTTGGGATATTTTAGAAAATGTATTGAAAGGTCACCCGGTATTATTAAACCGTGCACCGACTCTTCACCGTTTGGGTATTCAGGCGTTTCAACCGAAGTTAATTGAAGGAAAGGCAATTCGTCTTCACCCTCTTGTAACAACAGCATTTAACGCGGATTTCGATGGTGACCAGATGGCGGTTCATTTACCTTTAGGTAACGCTGCAATTTTGGAAGCTCAGCTATTGATGTTGGCATCTCACAACATTATGAACCCTGCAAATGGTGCGCCAATCGCAGTACCTTCTCAGGACATGGTGTTAGGTTTATATTACATGACAAAAGGTAGAACATCTACTGAAAGTCACATTGTGAAAGGTGAAAACGGGATTTTCTATTCACCACAAGAGGTAATTATTGCCCACAATGAGGGTAAATTAGATTTACATGCTCCAATTAAAGTTAAGTCGTATGACTTGAACGATGAAGGAGTTCCTGCATTACAAATGATAGATACAACGTGTGGTCGTGTATTGTTTAATGAGGTTGTTCCTAGAGAGGTTGGTTTCATAAACGATGTACTTACGAAGAAAGCGTTAAGAGATATCATTGGTTATGTATTAAAGACATGTGGAACGGCGAAAACGGCCAAGTTCCTTGATGATATAAAGGAATTGGGGTATCGTATGGCATTTAAAGGAGGACTTTCGTTCAATTTGGAAGATATTATTATTCCGAAGGAGAAAGAAGTACTTGTTGCTAAGGCTGAGACGGATGTTGAAGAAGTGATGACCAACTACAATATGGGTCTTATCACAAATAATGAAAGATATAATCAAATTATTGATATTTGGACGCATACAAACTCTCGATTGACACATACGTTAATGGAGCAGTTGAAAAATGACAACCAAGGATTCAACTCCATTTATATGATGTTTGATTCTGGGGCGCGTGGTTCTAAGGAGCAGATTCGTCAGTTGTCTGGTATGCGTGGTTTGATGGCGAAACCTCAAAAATCTGGAGCATCAGCTCAAGAGATTATTGAGAACCCAATTCTATCGAACTTTAAAGAAGGACTATCGATTTTAGAGTACTTTATTTCTACGCACGGTGCACGTAAAGGTCTTGCCGATACGGCGTTAAAAACTGCGGATGCGGGTTACCTTACACGTCGTTTGGTTGACGTTGCTCAAGACGTTGTAATCAATGTTGAGGATTGCGGTACATTACGTGGATTGGTTGCAACAGCGTTGAAGAAAAACGATGAAATCGTTGAACCACTTATCGATCGTATATTAGGTCGTACGTCGGTACACGATATTTATGTTCCTGAAACGGATGAGTTGATTGTAGCTGCTGGTGAATTGATTACGGATCCTGTTGCAGATGCAATCGAGAAAGCGGGTATCGAAGAAGTAGAAATTCGTTCTGTACTTACTTGTGAAATGAGAAGAGGTGTTTGTGCTAAATGTTACGGACGTAACTTGGCGACACATCGTCCGGCACAAGAAGGTGATGCGGTAGGTGTTATTGCGGCACAGTCTATTGGTGAACCTGGTACACAGTTGACACTTCGTACGTTCCACGTTGGGGGTACGGCGTCTAACATTGCCGATGAGTCAGATTTAAAGGCGAAGGCGTCTGGTCGTCTAGAAATAGATGAATTAAGAACAATCGAACGTAAGAATGCTGATGGTACAGTTCGTACAATCGTAGTTGGACGTTCTGCTGAATTAAAAATTACAGATCCGAAAACAGGTGTAGCCTTAATGACATCAAACATACCTTATGGTGCTGAAATGATGATTGAGAATAACATTTCTGTGAAAAAAGGTGATGTAATCTGTAAATGGGACCCTTATAACGCAGTTATTATTTCTGAGGTTTCTGGTAAGGTAGTTTTCGAAAACATTATCGACGGTATTACATACCGTGAGGAAGTGGATGAGCAAACTGGATTTACTGAGAAGGTAATCATTGAATCAAGAGACAAAAAGAAAAACCCTGCAATTCATATCGTTAATCCAAAAACGAAGGAAATATTAAGAGAATATAACATTCCGGTAGATTCACACATTTCGGTAAATGAAGGTGATTCTGTTGAAGAAGGTGTTATTCTTGTTAAAATTCCACGAGTAGCGGGTAAAACGGGGGATATCACGGGAGGTCTTCCACGTGTAACGGAGTTATTTGAAGCACGTAATCCTTCTAATCCTGCGGTTGTTTCTGAAATTGATGGTATAGTAGAATTTGGAAAAATTAAGCGTGGTAACCGTGAAATTCAAGTTACTTCGAAAAACGGTGATGTACGTAAATATTTAGTTCCACTTTCGAAGCACATTTTGGTACAGGAGAATGACTTTGTGCGTGCTGGACAGCCTTTGTCTGACGGTGCAATTACTCCGAATGACATTCTAAATATTCAAGGACCAACAAAAGTTCAGGAATATATCGTAAATGAAATTCAAGAGGTTTACCGTCTACAAGGGGTGAAAATTAACGACAAACATTTTGAGGTAATAGTGCGTCAGATGATGTTGAAAGTTGAAATTATTGACGCTGGAGATACTCGTTTCTTGGAAGGTCAATCTGTTCACAAAGCCGACTTCATGGAGGAAAACGATGCGATTTACGGAATGAAAGTTGTTGTTGATGCTGGAGATTCTTCTGAATTAAGAGCTGGACAAATTGTAACTGCTCGTAAGTTAAGGGATGAGAATTCTCAGTTGAAGCGAGCAGACAAACGTTTGGTTGAATCAAGAGACGCAGTTCCTGCGACATCAACTCCATTATTACAAGGTATCACACGTGCATCATTACAAACACAATCGTTTATTTCTGCGGCATCGTTCCAGGAAACGACAAAAGTGTTGAATGAGGCAGCGATTTCTGGTAAAGAGGATCACTTGTTAGGATTAAAAGAAAACGTAATTGTTGGACATTTAATTCCTGCAGGAACAGGAGTTCGTAAATTCCAAAAGGTTGTTGTAACAAACAAAGAGGAATTAGATTCATTTAACAATTAATGTTTTACGAATAAATAGTAAAGCCCCGGGGTTTCTTACGAGGGCACTGAAAAAGTC
>Ga0255266_1000161_pt1 | contig 10690 bp, 5 predicted proteins | sample AtltaT_24_FD_183669 | JGI IMG/M metagenome (GOLD analysis project Ga0255266, IMG submission 183669) | Metatranscriptome of freshwater microbial communities from Altamaha River, Georgia, United States - Atl_Cont_RepB_0h (Metagenome... | ecosystem: Environmental > Aquatic > Freshwater > River...
AAGCACATAACCAATGTGTCTACGAAAACGGGGCAAGGTCAATCCTCTTCCACAAAAGTGGGGGGCCTTACTGCCAACTAGGATCTTTGAGATCTACCCACACTAAACCCAGAAACTCCGAATGAAAATCGACGGCGCGCTTGTGTCGTGGAGGTGTCCGCCACTGTGCGGATCGGGGCATTCGTCGCCCGGGCGGAGATCTGTGTGGCGGCAGATCACGATCTTCGCGCTTTCATAAGCAAGGCCGCCATTATGACTAGGGCGCTTCGACGTCTTTTCGTAGGGAGCGGAAGAAGAAACGGCGTCGTGCGTTTCCCCATCGGGTTCCGTCTGGGACTCGTCCTCTTTCGTGGCTTCCGCGCTAGTCGCTCCGGCGGGCCTCCGGTCCGAGCCGGAGCCGAAGATCATCCATTTGAGCCCGCTCAGGAACGCATTCTTCTTCTGCAGAATTCGGATCAGCGAGAGCACCATTTGGAGCCAACGCTCAATCAACTAGCTATCCTATGGCTCAATCTTGTCCACCTTGAGGTACTCGATCTCTTCCGGGTCCACTTGGGGAATATCTTCCCGTTGACCAAGGCCGCAAAACCCAGTCCAGATGAGCCGCGACGCCAAGATCTATGCAGAGAATTCGCCCTACTCCACGCCATGTCACCGAAAGAACACTTTCATCGCCTGGTGGCTTTTACTTCCTTTCCTTATAACGCTCATTGACTATAAGCTCTCTCGTCCCAGGTGGGAGAACCTGAAGCGACTTCAAGAATTCAATAAGACCATCCTGGTCTGATACTGGCAAACGTTGGAATGCTTGTCGTGAATTTAACGCTTCTCCGGAGTGTGCCAACACTGATTGACGGATTGTTGTATACAATCCGTGATGAAAGAAAGGAGGCTCGTTTGCAAACCCCCAAAGGCGTTTCGTAAGAAAATTACGATTTCCGGCCGCAAATTTTGGGGACCAGACATTCTGGTTCATATCTAATGGCTCGGCGTCGTGATCACCTTTTGGATCAGTTATATTGTGCAACTTGAAATCAGTAAAAACGGGGATCATCAGCCATTCTGCCTCGGGGCTTATGGGTCTGAGACGCGGCTGAGGCAGCGATGGATCATTTAAGTCTATTCTCAGCGCTCGTGCGTCCCCTTCCCGAAAATTCATCGGAGGGTTATACGGATTTGGCTCTGTATAGACCCAGTTTCGCTTGCTCAATGGTAATGCAGGTATGTGGCAGGTCGCGCAGCCGATGCGAGAGAAGATCTGTTCACCGTTAAAGATCGCACGTTCAATTTCGGGATCGCTTGGAATCACCTGACCAGGGACCGGAAGAACGGCTTGATAGAGACTTAGCGCAGTGACGTCGGCTCGAGTCACCTCGTTCACGATGCCATCGCCGTCAGGATCGGTGCCAATCCCGAACCGCTCGGTTGCCTGGATCCCATGGTGATGGTTCAAAGCATTGTTGGTGAACTCGCGTAGCGAGATGACGTTGCCCGCCTGGTGCCAAGGCCGGATGATTAAGCTAGGTGGTGTTTCTGGCGTGGCAGTCAAAACGCTCGCACGAGGTAGTCCGGCGACCTGGCTTACATCCCAAAGTCCATCGGCTCGACGCGTCAGGCGCCCGAAGTTGATTCCCTTCGATATTAAAATACGACTTTCACCACGCCGCATACTATCGCGAATCTTTTGCAGGTCTTCAGTAATTTCGCGTGCCAACATCTCGAGATAGCCCGCTCCATAAATCCCAGTCGAGGCGCGTAGGTTCGCGACATCAGTGAAAGTAACTTCCTGTGAGCGTTCGTCAACGGCCCCTTTCGTCGGCACCCTATCTTTAGGATCGAAGGTGACGAAATCAAAGCGCTGCCCAAGCACGAAGACGTTCGTGACAAAATCGCCGCCGCCGCCAGAAATGCCGAACGGCTTATTGTGGCAACCAGCGCAGGAGTTGGCATCGGGACCGGAGATACGATTAAACGCGCGGCCACTAACCAGCGGTGCGGCAGGGTCCGAAAGCGTCCTTCCCGTGCCTTTGAGCAAAGGGCGCCCGCCCCCATCCTGATCGGTCCAATCAGCGTTAAAAAGCTTCTTCCCGTACTCGATCAACTCGACAATGGGAATGCGGAATTCCTCGTCATCCGCCAAGTGGCGCGGTACGGCCAACTCGCGCCCAATCTGTTTTGCCAAGGCCACAGGCCCTTGCGCACTGCTCGCAAGATTCCTGTTCACGCAGGCCAGCATAGCTAGCACAACAACGGTCCACTTGATCGACGAATTCTTACACATACTTGTTGCTGTAATCGCAGGTTGTCGCGATGCCAGCCCGCGGTAAAGAATTTATTGCTTAGGTTTCTACTTATCGGGCCAAGTAACCGGCGCCAAGATTACGTTCAATTCGTAAGTGTCGTTCAAATTGCCACCAGGAAACACGCCTGCACCTTGCGCAATAATCTGCCCTTTCCTGCGCACGACAACGTTGACGCCACCGGCCGGAACGCCGTTGAGCGAGAAACGACCTTGTGCGTCGGTATTGGTCATACCAATGTACGCCGGGTCGGTTGAAGAGGTCACAAGGACTTCAGCGTTTGCCAAATCCAGCACGCCCGCCGCTGGCTTACTGGTTGATGGCGTGGCCGGCTCCCCGGTGAGCAGCGATGCAGCAGCTGGCACAGGTGGCAAGATGGTGCGCACGTTGTAACCTCCCGCGGCATTGGGCGTAAAGATAATGAAGCCCCGATCAAGGTCGAACTGATTAGCCGAAGTGAAGTATTCATAAACGGCTGTGCCAGCCGGTACCTCGATATTGCGGTTCGCTCTGAAATCAACCTGTGTGAAAGGCGCATTAGGTCCCGGCGTCAGACCCGTGATAGTGCCGGTGGCTACTGACGTGATTCCGTTGTAAGCAAACACTATACGTCCGTCCTGAAATAACTGAATCTGAATCGTATTCGATCCGCCTGCTCCATAGTGCGGAACGCGATCATGCGTGACAATGAAACGCCCCGGCAATTGATCGTTAACATAGACGGCCCCCACACTGGAGCGTCCGCCGTACAAATCGTCAAAGAAGGCAGAGATTCTTGGCAGACGGGTAAAATCTGGTAGGCTTTCCGAGTAGGTACTATCCCCTTGGTTGAATGTGAAATACCCGTTCGTCCCAACATAAGTGCTGGTATAATTCACGCCATAAAACCGAAAGGTGAAGGGCAACGTTCGAAAGAAAAATGTGTCGTCAACATTAGTCACATTTGTTCCAAAATTGGTTTCAAACTTGGCCGCGATCAAAGGGGTTGTGCCTACATCCGTGACTCCGCCACGCACCGGCACGACCGACACCGACGTACCCGTCAAGGTGTCGCCACCAGCGACAGCGTAGGTCGCGCTTATAAAGATATCGCCCAGCACCGTCGGCACTCCGACAATGTCGAAGCGCCCGTCAGATCCTGATACGCCAATTCTTCCGCCTTGCGTGGTAATCATCGCTCCCGGCAGCGGATTGTTGCTGCTATCTACCACTCGCCCAGTAACGAGCGTCAACGGATCAGGCACGACCGGCACAACGACATCAGTCGCGGTGCCGACGTTGCCGCCCAAATCAACCGCCCTCGCCCCAAGCGTAAGCGCGTTTGCTCCGGTCGGAATTGTGAAGGTGTACTGGTAAGGCGCTGATGTTGCCGTAAAAGCCACCTGGCCGTTAACCAGAAACTGCACAGAGGCCACGGCGACATCATCGTTCGCGTTTGCTGCCACGGTCAGCGCCGCCCCCTCATATTGCACCGCGCCATTGGCTGGCAGAGTGATCGCCACAGTCGGAGGCACGCCGGCCAGATCAACGTAAGGACGGAATTGCCCTATGTAAAGGCGGCTGTCTCCGGTCGATCCGCCACGCGTAAGGTTAGAATACTCGGCGGCGAGGTAAACGAAACTACCATCAACTGCGACACCCATTCCGTTGTCATCACGCGCCGGAAAATTCAGGATCGTTCTTGGCTGCAAAGCGGAAGGATTTGTAATATCCACAATCGGAACTCCGTTGACAAAGAGCACATCCGCGCCCAAAGCGAAGTCTCCCGACAGCACAATGTCTTGCAAGCGTCCGCCCAAGCTTTGCTGCGTCGTTGAAAGGATTATTGGACTGATCGGATTTTGAATATCAACCGAGCGCATACTATCGTTGTAATCTGCCATATAGGCGAAGTTTCCATTCATCGCCACGTCACGCACGTCATTACTGGCCACATTGCCCCGCAATACTGGAGCTGCCGGATTGCTGATGTCCACAAGGTAAAGCCCGCTCGACCCAGCCGCCACCGCTGCCAGATTGCGATTCGCATCCAGATCAAGATTCCAAACAGTGCCACCAAGCGACAACTGGCTGACTTGAATCATTGCACTCGGATTAACCGTGTTGATAATCTGCAGGTTTGAGCTATTCGCAACAAAGGCCGTCGTCCCCCGCACCTTCACGCCGCGCGCCGTATTTCCGGTGTTGAATGACCCCAACAGTCGCGGCGCGAGAGGGTTGGCAATGTCAACTACGTGCAGTCCCGCGGTGCCAGCAGCGACGTAAGCAATTGTCCCCGCAATCGTTACGTCATTTGCGTTGCCGGCCAGAGCAACTGAGGCCGCGACGCGCGGGTTCGTGCGGTCGGCGTTGAAGGTGACGACTTGGAGTCCCGCGCTGCCCGCCGCTACATAAGCATAATCACCAGCCACTGCCACAGCATTAGCAAACCCGGGAATCGTCACGAACGACACTGCCGCCGGGCTGAAGTTGGTGACAGTTCCTTGCACCTGCGCGCTGAACCCACTGTTGGACACCGTAATCGTGCAACTACCCGGCGAACTGGCGTAAACACGCCCGTCAGGCGAGCCAAAATTGCAAACACCTAAATTGTTGCTCCCGTAGTTCGTTCCACGCTGGGTGCTGGTCAGATTGATCGTGCGGTTATCAATCATCCGCCCCGTGACGGTAAGCTGCACCGTAGCAATGCCGCTAATCGAATTAACGACCAGCGTAAAGTTCGCCGGGCTGACTTCGATGCGCGACAAAGCACGGCTCAAATCGAAGCTGCTCGCATTGGTCGGATTGGTTCCTGTCAGAATCTCCGTCAAATCAGCGATGCCATCGCCGTCAGTATCCACCAGCAGCGGATTGGTGACAAAGCCACGCGTGCCATTGACCTCTTCGCCATCGTTGAGGCCATCGCCGTCAGTATCGGCATTCCGAAGGTCTGTACCAAGCTGGTGTTCCCGCAGATTGATCAACCCGTCGTGGTCCAGATCGAAGGAAGCATCAGTTGGGTTATTAGGATTCAAACCCAGACGTATTTCCGCATCATCAGAAATCCCATCCGAGTCCGTATCAATGCCGTTGAAAGCCACCCGAAGCATCAATATGCCCTGCGCGCCTTCGTTCGTAGCTTGTACCAGGACCGTGCCGCTGCGCACGGCAGTTACCAAGCCGTCTGTCGATACCGTCGCGATTGCTGTATTGCTAATTCTATAGCTCGTGCCAGTGCTGGCTGCTGTCAGATCGGTTGGAGGTTTGTTGTTATAAGTGCCGGTAACAGTGAACTGAACCTTAGCGCCCGGTCCAGTTAGAGTGGTGGTGGGCGCTGTAATCGTTAAAGAGGTCGGGATGGATTTCGTTGAGCCAAGCGTGATTGATGGAACCGTAATCGAACCATTTGCAGGGATAATGATATAATCAGATTCTCCTGAAGTTGTCACCCCGTTCCGAACGCAGGTAGCACGCGCACGAACACGGCCAAAATTAGCCGGGATGTTCGGAAGTATCCAGGTCCCATCTGAGTTAACCTGGACATTGCGATTCAGTATACTAACGGTGCAATCTTGATTGAGTTGTGCCAAGGCACATGGTGCAAGTGTAGTTACAGCTAGCACAGCACAAAACATAATCAATGCAAGCCGAATCTTTGTGCAAGTAAGATTCATGACATAATCATCCCTGTTTCGATTTAACAGATCTCATAACAACTATCGTTATTGCAATTTTGTAAAGCAATTACCGGTTATTACTCTTCCGTTTGTTTATTTCAATCCGGATTCGTTCTGCATGCTCACTTCTTCCGAGTCTGTATAAAATATCAATAAGTCTGTTTGCAAACTTTTCGACTTGGTTATGATCACCATATCGTAAGGAGCTTTCGATCTCGACTATGCCTTCCTCTAATTTGCCAGAGTCAATGAGAAGCATCCCTACTGCATAATGCGCATCTGCGTATTTCGGTTCTATTTTAATTGCAATGTTGAGATTTTCGATCTGCTCAGCCGTGGTGGTTAACGTCATTGCATACTCGTACCAAACCTGTGCGTTTTTTGGCTCTAATTTGAGTAGCCGATGATACACAAATCGCCGCGCATCGGAGTACCTCTTATGCTCACTAGAACCCGTCTCAGAATAGACGATGGTTAATGTATTATACGCATCCGCAAGAAGCTTGTAGGCAGATAGCGTGTCTTTATAGCCAGTATCAATTGCTTTATTTACAAGCGCTACTCCTTCATTCAGGCCCTGCTTGCTTGCTCCCGAGCAATCCGCGCAATTTGATTCTATAAGCTTCTTGCCACGCACAAAATAGTATTCATTCTCTTGGGAATAAACGATAATTGCCGTAAATCCACTCATACTTAAAATCGCTAAAACAAAGAGGTAGTATCGCATATTATCCTTGAATATTAGTGCTGCTATTATGGGTCTTGCTGGACATGAACGTGATCGACATCTACTGAATTACACACACGAACCGATGCTCCATTCTCTGCAAAAGCGTTGCTCGTTCCAACTATGCTTTTAGCAGCTGTTTGGAGGATACAGTATAGCTGTGCGGATGTTTTTCCTGGAACAGTGCTAACTATGAGGTCGATGGCATTCCCGAATTGATGTCGGGAATTCAGAGCTCCCCGGACGGCCTCGTTGCGTTCAGGATTTCGCCAGCCACTGCTAATTGAGAGACCATTATTAGTGGCTTGATTGACGGCTCTAGTCTCTGCAATTCCATTTGGTCCTGCGACGATATTACCGTCCACAACTCTGTCGTCACAGCTACCGGTGGTAGGGGCGCCATTGCAAGGTTGAGTATCTAATAATTTTCCTATAGTATCAATCTGAGCACCGGGCGTAACAATTATAGTAGTAGAACTCAGGTTGGATGTACCTACTGGAATAACCTGTATGTCATCATGAAGAAGATCGTTGTAAGCAGAGCGAACTGATTCAGCTAACGGGCCAGGATCACCAAGAATTACTGAATATGCTGTATTATTAAGTTCAGCTGCTGTGAAGTTCTGTGTAGCATTGACAGGATTTAAGCTCTCTCTTTGAGGTATTGCTATACCGTGATTGGCGTATTCTTGCCTGATAACGTCTCTCTCATCCTGTGTAATTGTCTTCACATCAGTTTTGTCGCAGAACTTAGTAGTGAGTGTATAAGAAAGCGCAGTGCTTCGGCCTCTACTACCGTTGACAGGATTATAGGCCGGATGGCTAGGTGGCCTTGGCACAAAACTAAAAGTAGGTCCTTTTTGATCTGAAGGGTTCGGGTTTCCAATCTCACCGATGGTTGCAGTAACACTCCACACAAGTGTTGTAATCTCCCTAGATGGTGTAACTGACGCCTCTGCTACGATGACGTCACTTGTAGCAATATTAGAGAAGCTCCGTTGTGCTATAAAGGAGAATGGAGAAGGAACATTTGAAGGCTGTGTTATCTTGAGTTCAAAATCTTTATCAGGTACACAAGAATTTCTCTCGCACTTTTCACATTCTTTACATTTTCCTGCACTGCCAGTCTGGTTTGGATTACCACCGCAGTGCCATCCAGCTTTCAGTACGCCGACACCAGGGTCAGATTGGATAACCGATCCATCTTCACTTACGGTACCCGTTCCAATCGACACGAACGAGGCCAAGTCGTGATCGAACGAATACATCTCAGTGACGGCGCGCGGCGCCAAGCCATCAACGTTCGGGATCGTAATGGCGGCTGGAGTGGTGAAGTGTGTACCTACAGGTTGAATAGTAACGACAAAGCGAGGCTGCTGGCCGAACCCGGGAACCATCGGCACTTTGTCCATATTCACTGGCGTGACCGAAATGCAGCCGGTGCGTGAGCCGCCGGGGAAGATGGCTGAGCCAGGCGCGACGGTGAGCGAAAAGCCGGGCGCTTGGGGAATCGTCAAAGTACCGCCCGTCGTCGGGCTGACGCAGAGGCGGTTGTTGGACAGAATCTCCGGTAGGTAGATCGGCGAGCCGACAGTGTTGTTCTGCCCGGCGACCGTGATTAGATCGTATTCGATGTTGGGCCAACTACCTGAGCGTTGAGCCGTGCCACCGTCGGCCATCAGTTTAAAAACGCCGACGGGGACGGGCTGCATCGTGAATTGTCCCTGGGCGTTGGTCTGCACGGGCGTGGCGACTTGCTGCGGAGTGTTGCCGTTGTTTCCCTGATTGACTTGGAAAAGGCGCATCGTGACGCCCGGGATGGGGTTGTTGCTGTTGTCGAGCACTACTCCGCTGATGCGCGTGGCAGTGGCGGGGCCGGGCATCATGCCAGAGGCGGTAAATGTAGCCGGGAAACCGGTGTTGCCAGTGAAGCTTGCTTCGACAATATTGCTGCTGACGCCAGCGTTTGGCCCGAGCGTGAGCGTCGCCATTACGCGGCCGTCACCGTCCGAAGTCGTCGTGAATGTAGGTTGACCTGCAAAACTCCCGCCACCACCTTTAACTGTAAAGATCACTGGCACGCCGCCGAGCCGATTGAAGCCACCGTCGGTAACGACCGCAACTAAGGGGAGCGGTAGCGCTTGGCCGATCACGCCGGACTGATTGTTGCCGTTATCTACGATAATCAAACCAGCCATAGCCGGCGTGGCGGAGGCGCTGAAGACGGCGGTGTTGACAACTCCGGTAGCAGAAGCCTCTACCAAGTTGTTGCCGGCGCCAGACCGCGAGCTTAGGAAGAAACGCACCGGGGCCAAGCCCTGTGAGTCAGTGTTGATTGCAATCGCACTCATTCCGGAACCGGAAGCGCCGTTCAGGCTAAGTGTGCCGTCCTGGTTAATCACTCGAAAGATTACCGGAGTATTCGGGATTGGCTGCCCAGCAGCGTTAAGTAACTGGGCGACCAGTGGCGCAGGCAGCAGGCTCTGGATAGGGCCGGACTGCCCATTACCTGAATAGATGCGCAGCGTAGTTTGGGTGGTGGATTGTCGCGTCAGCATAATTGTTTTGGTGACGTTGTTACCGACCCTGTCCACGCCCCGGGCTTGAATCGTGTTTCCGCCCATTGTCAGCGGTACATTAGTTGCTGTAAAGGTGCGGTTGAGCACCTGCGCCGGCACCCCATTAACGGTTACCGTAGCTTGCTGAGAATTGACCGTACCAACGACAATATCATTTATCAAGCCAGTGACTGTGACTGTGGCATCGGTCGTGACGCTACCGTTGGCTGGCGAATAGATATCCACGCGAGGCGGCGTAGTATCGAGCGTGACCAGACTGCTTGCAGTGCTCGTGGTTCCGTTGGCGTTGTTCGCCACTGCCGTCAGTGTGTTTGGTCCTTCATTTAAAGGTACTGTCGTAACGAATGCGCCGCCTGACACGGGGGCAGAGACGCCGTTGACGATGACAGTCGCTGCTGGATCGCCTACCGTGCCCCGCACTGTGACCAGCTGGGTGTTGAGGTACGCATTATTATTGGGTACGGAGATAGTAATGCCGGTTGCGGATCCAGTTACGTTAACCGTTACTGGGGCTGATGTAGCTCGCTGCAGACTTCCCTGAAAAGCCGCTGATACACGCAGTCTAACGATGCCAGGTGTATTCTCTAATATAGTAGCCAAGATGCTGAACATTTTATCACCAGCCACAGCATCACCATTCAAGCCGTCGTCATGCAATGATCCAAGACTCGCAACCAGACTCCCGCTGGCGTCAATTCTTTCCAGGCTAACGCTACCAGGAACCACAGAGGGACTAGTGATTGAAGAGGTTACCGTGACCACTAGCTGCACGCCGACAGGCGTGGAGTTGGGGGTTATCGTGGTGGTTCCAATTGTTCCGCCACCCACGTTGGTCAGAGAGGCGATTCCGATGGTTATAAAGGCTCCTGCGTCTCCACCCACTAGCCTAACGTTGATAAGGTTTTTCGATTTCAACCGCACTTCCTGCTGAATCACATCATTTTGCTGGATCAAAGGGATGACAAGGTCATTCAAAACGACCTTACCATTCTTTACACGCTTCTTTCCGCTGGCGTCACCATTTTGAATAGTGATGATATACTTGTCTGAAGTATTCTCAATAACGAAGTTTTCGGTGAAATACCCAAAGAGTCCGTAATTAAAATTGTACGTTTTCTCGCCAAATACAAGGCCTTGCGCATTAATTGCTGACGGAATACTCAGTAGGCTGAGCATGACCATTACAAGCCGCACCAGAAGTGAACCCATTCTACCTTGAGGACCCTTAATATAAGGTAGGGGTAATGGTAATATTAGGTGAATTTTCATACACTCGCTCTCACACTTTGTATTCTCTTTAATTTGCTGATGATAGCTCGCATGCATTAGCCGATCCGCATCCGATGATTGATACCAAGTCATCTATAAGGCAGATGTTCATTATCCCACGCTTACCGTGATCTTGAATCTCTGATTCACTGAACTATT
>Ga0255266_1000165_pt1 | contig 10663 bp, 2 predicted proteins | sample AtltaT_24_FD_183669 | JGI IMG/M metagenome (GOLD analysis project Ga0255266, IMG submission 183669) | Metatranscriptome of freshwater microbial communities from Altamaha River, Georgia, United States - Atl_Cont_RepB_0h (Metagenome... | ecosystem: Environmental > Aquatic > Freshwater > River...
CTTCCATTGCGCAGTCCAATACACCCGTTTCGAAGACACAAGACGACACTACTCCAAGACTACACCAACTTGCAGCAAAACCCCAATTCCCGAACATGGAAGCCAAAGGTGACGATCCTGCTCCCGACCTGGGAAAGCAGAAGAAGCCGAACTATGGTGCAGGGGAGAGAAACACAAACAACCTTGCATCAGAGGATGAGATCCGTGACAACGTCCAAGTCATTGCTGGACTTCCCGGTGATGAGGATATGGAAATCACGGCGGAGGAACTAACCCTGGCAGAAGGCCAGTTGGTGTTGCCTGGAATCAGCCAGGAGCTGGCCGACTTTCTGTCCACAACGGGCAGCACGATCCGCGGATCGAATGCAATTGCAGCCTCAAAGAGGCTTGCCATAATCCTGAGTCGTGCCATTGATGCTGCCCAAGATGCTGGACACCTAGGAACCAAGTACGGCGATCTGAAAAGAGTTGAGCAACTTTTCAATGAGGCAGGAGAAATGACTGAACGAGCTGAGGACCTCATCTTTGCTGATCTCTCAATGGAGAACTCAAAGATCCTGGAGGGGCTTGGTTTCAAGCGAAAGAATTTGGTTGCTGAGTTGCCGACGCTTGTATCAGTCTTCCCAATGATGCCCTATGAGGCCAGGGCCAAAAAGGTTGCAGCGAGGGCTGGGAAGGAACATGAGCAGCTGGCCGGGGCCATCCTGGCGGGTGCAATCTTTGAGTTCGTGATCATGAACGTCTCTGTGAAGTACATGTCGCCGCGGCTGATGAATGAACTTGCTTCTGCTCTGCCGCCTGATTGGGTCACCGAAAGCAAGCTTACTGCAATGCGTGGCCTGGTTGCTTACTCACTGAGTTCAGCACAGATTCGCGCGTTGGAGTATGTTGCGAAGTCAAAGCTGGGTGTAGAGCAAAGGCAGTCCGGCGGGGACATGGCTGCTGCACTCATGCATGCTCTCAATGCGGTTGCCACGAGCAATGCTGCAAGGACAGCTGCAGCCAATGCGGCCGCTACTCAGGCTGTTTCAGTTGGATCACCAGCTCCAATTGAGGTGCAAATTGACTCACATGATCCGGATGAAATCGAAGAGGATGGCAAGCCCATAATGCTCCGAACGGCTGCATCTGTGCTGAAAGGTCTTGACGTTGACCTCTCACGGCTTCGAAGTCAGATAATGGCAAATGCTCTCGAAGGAAAGAAAGTTCCACGTGATGCAGGAATTCAGCTGGACACCATGCAGAGCTTTACAAGCACAATGAGCAACCTGATTTTTGCTCTACATTCAGGAACAAGCCTGGTTGATGCAAAGACACAACTGGCGACCGCCCTTACGGACTTGTTCAGCCTGAGCATGTCTGCAGAAGCGGCTGACAAAGCAGTGATTGTCCTGCAGGCCATGCACGACGCCGGGATAAGCATATCCGGCCTGAAGCCAACCCTCCTTCTCCCAACCCGCGCCTTGGAAGAAATCCTGTCAATGCTCGAATCTGCACCCGATCAAGAGGCAGTGGCAGTGGTGGCCGGACTAAGGGCACAGATCGCTCTGGAGAAGTCATCGATGGATGCCGGGTTTCGCAAACGACTCCTTCACCTGCTTGCTGCCGCTTTGGGGAAACCAAAGTTGAAGGATGAGGCAGATGAAAAGAAAATTGAGGAAGGCATACAGGCCCAGCTTGATGAATTGCTTGGATCACGAGGTTTTGCGGAATATGCCAAACTCATGAAGACAGCAATCTCTGACATGCGCTCACACATGGAGGCCCCGCAGTGGAATGACTTCAGGCTTTCAATCATTGCTGCCTGTGAAGCAGCAGGAATAAAGACAGATGCGAACACCATTCTGGGAATAATGAGGGATTGCCAGGTGGGGTACTCATTCATGATGCCCGAGGCCATCATGTCCGGCAATACACTCCGACAGAGATCGGCAATTGTCGATGCTGCATACATGAGTCCACACTTGACGATGGACCAGTCGGCAAAAGAGCTTGAGGAGCTCTACAAACAAGAACCGAGCATCGTGACGGGACATTCCATCCAGGATCTGAATGCTAAGATGTCTAGCAGCATCTACATGAACAGCCTCTATGCAGCAAAGAAGATGGCAGCGTCAATTGATGCCATCTCTGGGAGTACAATTGGAAGCATCAGCATGACCATGGGTGCGGCTATAATGGTGCAGGAGCAATACACGAGATATTCTCTGCAGCTTGGGAAAACGGTGCATGACTTCATGACACTCTTCAAGATCATTGCTGCAACAGGATGCCATCTCACTCTCAGGGTGCCACCATCAGTTGGAGAAAGCAGGGGTTGTACCCTGTACATCTCGAGTCTAGCCGACCTTCCAAGGGATGCCCTGTATGCCATGATTGTCCCGGACGGCACAGCTGAGACAGCTGCCTTCGGTGTCCTGAGCTATCTCGTGGGAATGGGGATGGGACACCAAGTGACTCTCCGTGTTGGATCCGATCTGCAACACCAGGCGGCTGTAAACCATCTGAGATTGCTGGGCCAGGAAGCAATCGCAAGCATTCATGGGCCAAGCACAATCACAATGCTCAAATTCGTGAGGAACGAAACATTCACAGTGCAGGACCTGAAGTCGCACAATGTTGCCATTTGCTTGACTTCACTGGTGAATGCAGAGTTGTTCGCAACAGCAGTTGGCGAATACCCTGGGATCAAGGACACAAGCGTCGTTGCCAATACCATGCTGAGGATGGTTCAAGAGAAAACTAACCAGTGGCAGAAGACGAAGACTTATTTGTCCCTCCCAAAGTATGCCGTGACTGCCGGAGGCTACATCCTGAATGAACAGCGCCAGTGTGCTGGCATACTCAGAGCTGCCGTCGTGTCAGAGGGTACAGGAGAAAATGGCGCCGATGAGGTTGGGTTCTACATCCTGTTGACCGGACCACCTGTCGCCACCTCACATGTGCTGAGCGCCAAGACAAGCCTCTACGTGAATCTCGTCAACCACGGATACATGACATTCACTGAGCTCCTCAACGTTCTTGGAAGAGAGTCACTCATGCGTGCATCGAATACTATCGTTCAGGGAATACTTGCATGCAACAACCTTTCTTCTCTGGACTCTCTCGGAATGGTCACTGTTGGACTCTACAAGCCGGTGAAGCTGTATCCTCGACGCTTGGCACTCAGTCCTAACCCGATCATCGAGGAAACAATCAGCATGAGGGTTGAGTTCACTCCCCTGTTCACAGACAAATACTGTCTGTGTCCGAATGCATCCACTTCTATCTCGGTAGAAGGAACAGTTGTGGTCAGACCTCCTGCAGTGACTGCAAACATACCACAGGTGCGCTCCGTTGCCCTCAATGATGACTGCATGATCTTGTCAATGAAGCTGATTCGCAACTCTTTTCCGGATGAGATTTTCAGCATCATGGCAACCATGTTTGGAGGCATGGTTTCATCCGAATCAGTGAGTTGCCGGTATTGGACAATCCTGGCCAGGACTTGCGCAAAGATATTTCGCAATGAAACAGTAGAGGCTTTTCCTTCAGTGGCGCTGCACGGCATGGACAGGAAATGCATGAGTGTGGAAGTTCTTTACATCCCTGGCTTGCCAGTGAGGAGTGCTGAGAACCCGAGCTTCTCTCCAACTCATAAGCTGATGGTGGAGGCGGTGAAGGGTGGAGTCCCAGTCAATCTCATGGTCGCCTTCATCACACGATTCTTAGGACTGACGGTCACCATTGCTGCAAGCGGTCGATCTCTTGTGCTGGTGTGCAGCCACATCCAGACTGCGCTCTCCAGTTCACATGACATGGGATGCAGATTTTACTCTGGCTTTAAGATTGCCGACGGTGTGTCCCCATCGGTCGTTGGAACAACCGTCCAAGCACCCAAGCAGCAGTACGAGCCAGTGCCCCCGAAACAGCCCATGAACAGCAACGATGCAGCCATGGCTGCTGCTTCATTTGCCGGCATCGTTGATGACGACGAGGTCCAGGAAGGGGATGCAGAGCCACAGAGCATGGAAGAGGAACAGGAGCAAGCGGAGAATGTTGAGGAATCAGAGAGTCAGCATCCGGCAACTGAGAATGCCCAGCCATCGGGGCCCGAATACGTAATCCAGATGAACACTCCACGCGTTGGTTTCAAGACCGAGGGGCCAGGAATGACAATTGGGAATTGTGTCCTCCGGCCTGTCAGGTGGAATGATCCTGCAAGCCGCACAAACCCAGTGTACACGGTTGAGGAGTGGAAAGAAATTCCTGCTGGGCGTCCAGTAGACAGGCAGTCACTTGTTGCATTCCTTGTGAACCTCGACCTCATAACTGAAGATCGGGAGTACATGAAGAAATATGAAGCGCAGAACGAAAAGACGGTTGCCCGGATCCGAGAAGCACTGGAGAGCTCAGGTCTGTCGGCAGCTGGTGCCCTGCAAGCAATGGAAGACGCAGTGACTATAAACTCGTTCATTTCGCACAAGCAGAGGGCAATGAAGGTCACGGACATGAAACCCACCACTCTGGCACAGGCATTCCGCGCAGCTGGACCTGGGCCCAAGAAGATCGTGCCACTGAATGCCAGAACGCAAGAGGCTTATAACCGGGCAAATGAAGCTTCAGCAAGAGCCTATCAGGCGCAGCAAGTGGCCCTTTCACTCCAGAGGACGACTGAGTCATCTAAAAAGGATGAGAATGCAAAGGATGATAAGAAGCAGCCCATGATCGACCTGGTTAGTGACCAATTCCCATCGAAATACAATAGAGGTCTGCGCACTGCAATTGCCACTTCATACCAGCACGTTGTGCAAAAACCGCTGGTGGTCGACAATGCAATCTGTGAGATGTTTGAGGCATTCCTTGATGAATACACTGGCCAAAAGCCCGATGTGATGATGAGGGTTGATATGACGGCTTTCATCAGTGCCTTGACGTACCTGTTAGTCAAGGATCCGAATGACAATGTGCTGCTCCAAAATTATCCAGCCCTTTCTACATTCTGGGACACTTATGGAGAGGGAGTTGTGAATGATCTGTCCGAGCGAAGCACAGACTTGGAGGCAAATCCACAGCTTGATGAGTTTGACTTTGATCCCAGAAATCCAGAGGCATCGGCGATTGAAATGGTTGAACGTTTCTATGGACTCCGACCAGTGAGCGTCCAAGCCACAGGAGATGATCAGGATAATGGAGAGAATGAATAGCCAGGCTTCCACCTCCGTCTCATGAATTAGTTGTGCAACGCATTGCAGGGAATGGTGGCCCGTCCATGCTTGTATTGCCTCTTGTCTACTTTTGTCTTGTATAATTTGTCATTGTCGTCAGTCCCACCTTCATCCAGTTTCAGTGAAGTAGTCTTTTGTGATCAGTGTTGTCCTGCATATGCCTATACCCAGATGCATTTTATCATTCATGTTGTGTCTATTCTTCTTCTCTATTTGATTGTCCTTTCCTCCTTGTTGGGAACCATGCTGAACCTTTCGATTCACTCCTTGAACTCGGAATACTTCCATATACGTCCATCTGTGGACCAATGGAGGACCGTATTCCCTTTCGGCGTGTGTTCGGAGGACACATTCTTCATTCATGCTATATGTTTCTTTTATTGTTCTCTCCCGTTGTTTTGCCAATGATGTTGCCAAATGTGTAAAAATTGGCATTACTCGTATACAGGCAATTTTTACATCTTTGCCTACATGCCATGGTACAGGAAGATGCATTGGGTTTTTGTGACAGTTACGTCTTTTATACTTTTTGATGGGTTTTTGTTAGGCTAGCAAGGATTGTGAGTTGACAGACAAGATATGAAGAGCAGGCAGGACATATGGCAAAAGGAAGATACAAAGGAAAACAAACAAAAGACAGTACTCATGCCGCGATTCCAGTCAGGACTGAGCCGACATGCCACACTTTCTCTGTCTAGCATGATGATGCCCCATTTGCCTTGCAAACCGGCGGTACTATGCCAATAGGATCAATTGCGAGGCTTTTCAAACACCATCCAACAACAAAACGATGACGAACAATGCAAGTGGAAACACGAAGAAGAATGAATAAAAGGCTGATACAGATAGGCGAAAGAGAAATTACAAAGAACAACATAAGGCAGAAGATACGATGACACAAATTGTTTTTATTCAGGTTTTTTGGTTGTGGTGGCATAGGATGATTCTGACAGACGAGACTTTAACATACCAACAAAAGGACTGCTATTGGTCATGCAACAAGGCTGCCCTGCAACAACTTGAGGTGACCAGATGGCTGGATGGATTGATGGTGGTGATTTCAAAGAGCCATGCTTACTGTTGGAGTGGTGTAGCAGCATGGAGCACAATCTGGAGCGATTGGGGATTGATTTTGCAGGCATTTTGTATTGGCACTTAAGTCATTCGGCTGTGCTTGTGGCCTTCATTCCAGGTTGAAAGGCTCAGGTGTGTTGGCCGAATCGGACCAACCTTTGGGGTCAGGGCCCGGCCCGATTTCAGCATCACTCCTGACATCACCTGGGACACCAGAAGTGTTGCGCACCTCGAGGATTCCTGAAGGGACACCTTGGAGGGACTGTTTCTGGAATGATTTTGGAACAACACAGGTGCCTGAGCCGCCAACTGTTGATGTCTCGTCCTCGGAGAGAACGACTGGCAGTGAAGTGCAGAGGAGTGGGTGCGTGAAGTATCTTTGACCATTGATGGTCATGTTGTAGGCTGGACCGTATTCAGTGACCGTCACCGAATCGAGCGTGGCATTGCCAAATTCCCTGACATATTTTGCCAGACTGGCACATGCCAGGATCTCTCGGCTCATCCGTTCCCATCCAGCCACAAACAGCGTTGGGATCTTGGCAGCACTCTTCAGGACGGAATGGGCATGCGCAGTCTTGAGAGTCATCACACCAATGTACTGAGATCCAATGCGCGCCACCATTGAAGGGTGAAGGGTGATCCATGCTGTTGCAGTTGCTGCTGAATGTCCCACAACCTGTAGGTCTGACGATCGGCGAGACGCGCTGAATGTCTGGTGAGGGCCAAGGTCTTCATAGTCAAGAGGACGCGACATTGTTGCAAGTCCAATGCTGTCTTTGCTGATGAAGATGTCATTCCTGTATGATCCAGGCAAGAAATTGCTTGCAAAGGTCGATGACAATCCAAAGTTCCCGCCGCCAGTAATCTTGCCATCATAGAGCACGCGAAGGCAGTATCCTTCACTTACGGTTGAGTACACAACTGAGTACCCAGTGCGCCCACACTGATAGATTTGCATGCCGTGGAAAGATGACCCTGCGACTTCATAGGTGACCTCAGGTGGGGCAATGAAAGCGTATTCAAGACCTGTTGGAGGCTGTGGTGCTGCTGAAGGCGTGACAATGCTGGCAAGATTATTCAGTGCGCGTTTGAGAGGACTGTCCTGGACTACAACAGTCGCAGCTTCAGTGGCAGCATCTGAACCGGCATTGACAACACGAGTCTGCACCATGGTGCCCGGCCTGGTAACAAAGAGAGGATTCCGGTATTCCGGCGTTGTCTCTTCTTGTCCTGTCCAGCGAGATGTTGTCGTTCGGCGAAGTCTCTTCTGTTGGCGCTTCTTCAAGTAAAGTCCCACGGCACCTGCAATCAGCCATCCAATGATGACCACTGTGATTATGATCAAGATCAGATTCCAGAAGGCACTGCTGAATGGAGTGAACCTTCCAAGCAATCCACTAACATAGTCATAGGATTTCTTGATCTCTGACCAAACATCGCCAAGACCCGACATAAGAACCTGTGATAGGTTCTCACCAAAGTTGCCACCCTGGGACCCATCCTCAGCCCCATGGTAGTTGTTGGCATAGGTTTCCTGACGGTGGAGGTTGGCAGCAAGAAACTGTGCGGTTTGCTGCATCACAACTTGCGAATTTCGGATTGCAACATAGGCTGATGTGATGGTCGCACTGGCTTGTCCCAGGGCATGCGAATACAAGGCTGGCGAAAAATCCCAATGTGGGAATGCATATGATGCCGCTTGACTTGCCTTGTACTCCATCTGTGACGCGAAAACACGCGCCCCGTGCTCTTCCTTGTAGAACTTTTTGCATTCAGTGGCATTGCTGCAAGAGGCGGAGAAACATGCTCCGACGGTATCAAAATAGAGGATAGTCTGGTTGCCACAATAGTAACTTCCATTCACTCTGACCGGATGGCAGGGAATAATCCTGAGACTGTACTGTGAGCCGAGAGGACCCAGCACTGGCGTCCCTGACTTGGACAGTGAGTTGGCGATTGACTGCTTTGCGAGAATTCTCACGTCCCCGTTGATCCTGTACTGCTGCGACTGGACACTGGCTTGTGCCATGATAATTCCCAGGGTTCCTGTGAATCCCGATGTCCGCCAGCTGGAAATACGCAAGGATTCTTGCGCATCTCTTGCTTGCTTTTCCTGCCGGATGACTGAAGACTCAAGGCTATGGCCATATCCTGCCCGCATTGACATGTCAACCTGCTCTGCAACTGATGAGTCGGAGGCTGACATGTAGGTGTCAAATGCAGACGCCTGGGCACTGGATTTGATTGTCGACCCAACGTCCCTAGGACTCAGCCTGGCGCCAACTCTGCTGACCTGGCAGAAGATGAAGTCACCTACAAAGAGGCACTTCGTGTATGAAAGTCCACATTCAGTGTACCCCGTGGACATGGTGCCCACTTGGTTAGCACCTAGAAGCATCTGGTCTGCCGTATCAGCATAGAATGGTGTGGGAGCATAGAACGGGGCTACTGCGGGACACCTAGGGTCGTCTGCAACCTGACACTCCAGGAAAGCACCGGTAGCAAAGAGTGCCAGTTCTGCAGTTGACACGTTCTGTTGGCCCTTTCCGAAACCTGTTCCTCCAGGAAGGTGCACAGAGTCAAGAAGTTGGATCGACCAGTAGGGACTGCACTGGCTGGTCAGTGCCCCCTGGACAACCTGAACAGTGATGTACAATGTGCCATTCCCATCGATGGAAATGTAGTAAGTTCCAGGCAACAAGTCAAGATCTGTGATCAATTCATCCGAAAGCACTACTGGAATCCGTGCATGAACAAGTTTCTCAGGGAGGCTGACAGCGGCTTTCGTAGCATTGTGGAAGAACATGCCCTTGGCACCTGACCTGTCCCTGACTGAGAAAGATGAATTCTGGGAGAGATTTGACGCAACAATGCTGTTGTCAAAGCGGTACAATGATGGAGTAGGAATAGCCTGAGAGATGATGTCGATTCCAAAAGCATAACTGAAATCAACAAGCGGCAGCTGTCTGCCATGTGCCACATCCATCTCAGCAGCATTAGGTGGAGGAATGAAGACGAAAGCACGCCTCTGGTCGGCATTAAGTTTGCAATCGCGGTACATGGGATAACTCATCTGGGGGTTCACGATAGGCTTGAATGTATGGCCATTGTAGGTAGTAGTCGGGATTAGTCCGGAGCTGTGGGTGCACATCTCTGCTGCACTGGACTGCAGGAAAGAAACAGCATGTTGCCAGACTGTGGGCTGGCCACCATCAAATGCACGAGTGGCTGGCACTGTGCCATTGGCCAGGTATTTGTAGGCTCCAATCTGTAGGGCAGCCTGATGGCAGATGCCATGCCCGGCACCCTCACAGCAACGGTCGTACACATGGTCGTGATCCCACCATGGCTCATGGAACACCTCATCGCAGGAAATGCGCGTGGGGTACGTGTCAAGTGCATAAGTCATGACAGAACGAACCCCTCCACCTCCTCTGCGTTCCAATGGGACCCCGTAGTATGAGTTGACGACAGGATGGTAAAGATTGTGATCACCACAGAAGGTGCCTTTCTCTTGTACTGTGTTCAAACAGGTGTCAGCATTGGTGATGTACACAGAATGCGTGGACGCAATGTCTGCAATCCGACTTGACAGCCCAAGATCAAAGCTGATCTGGTAATGGTAGCTTACCAGTGTCACTACTGAGGCAGGTGCACGTGACACAATTTGGACCACTTGAGACTCAGTTGCAGCAATGTCGAAGGGTTCCTGGGAGTCCGACAGGTCAATCGTGTCAGTGAGTGAATAGCAACGGCTCACATGCTCGGGTGTCAGACAATAAGCGGTTCCATTCGCACAGAGATGGATTGACGATGGCGTGCTATGCACCGCAGTAGCATTGGTGATATTGCCAACGGATGCAGGGAAATGGCCAGTGGGAGACTCAGTGACGGGGATGGTTGGGCGCAATACCTGAGTGCTGGAAGCGCTGGGAACCGTCGAGGTGGCAGTAGTGGTTGTGTCCGTTGTCGTTTGTGCCTGGACAACAGAGAGGAGAGCCAGGAAGGCAATTGCCATGATGCCGGCACTGCTCATACCCAGCTGGCGAACCAAGGCTGGACGCTTCGGTCTGCCGCTTGGTGGTGGGATTGCTGGACGCTCTGTGAGAGCTTGCCCAGCCTGCTTGTCACGGTCGTGGGCAGGTGATTCTGCTGGACCTTGCTCAGCAGAACGACCGGCAGCGACAGTGGCACCATTGGAGCCAGATCTGCGGTGCAGAGCACCTTTTGGACGGCGCGGCAATGGCGTCAGATTTCCTGGAACCCAGGAATTTGGGATGGGATGGGATGACATGCTCATGAGGCAATTGGGGAAGGTGGGCGTTGGGTGAAAGTGGGGTGCGGTGCAGCTGGGTTGGGATGGGACGGGTGTGATGGAC
>Ga0255266_1000169_pt1 | contig 10553 bp, 5 predicted proteins | sample AtltaT_24_FD_183669 | JGI IMG/M metagenome (GOLD analysis project Ga0255266, IMG submission 183669) | Metatranscriptome of freshwater microbial communities from Altamaha River, Georgia, United States - Atl_Cont_RepB_0h (Metagenome... | ecosystem: Environmental > Aquatic > Freshwater > River...
AGTAAATCGTATTCTTCTTGTGATCCTACGATAATTTTTTCGTATTCTCTCAATCCAGTACCCGCAGGAATCAAATGTCCAACAATTACATTTTCTTTCAATCCAAGTAGGTTGTCAATTTTACCATTGATTGCAGCTTCATTTAATACCTTAGTTGTTTCCTGGAACGATGCCGCTGAAATCCAACTCTTTGTATGTAATGATGCCTGAGTTATCCCTTGTAACAATGGTGATGAGGTCGCTGCGACCGCATCTCTAGCTTCAACTAATCTCATATCTCTTCTTTTCAGCATAGAGTTCTCGTCTCTTAACTTTCTAAGTGTAATAATCTGACCAGCTTTCAAAGTAGTTGAATCACCTTCGTCTACAACAACTTTCTTACCAAAGATATCATCATTTACCTCCATGAAATCTAACTTGTCTACAGACTCTTTTTCTAAGAAAATAGTATCTCCTGGATCTTCGATAATAACTTTACGCATCATCTGACGAACAATAACCTCAAAATGCTTGTCGTTGATCTTTACACCTTGAAGACGGTATACTTCTTGAATCTCGTTTACTAGATATTCTTGAACTTTACCCGGTCCTTTAATTGCTAAAATATCAGATGGAGTGATTGCACCATCAGATAATGGAGCTCCTGCTTTCACAAAATCCCCATCTTGAACAAGGATGTGTTTAGCTAAAGGCACCAAATACTTTTTAACTTCTCCTTCTCTTGAGGTAACAATGATTTCTCTATTACCTCTCTTTACTCCACCATAAGTAGCAACACCATCAATTTCAGATACAACTGCAGGATTAGAAGGATTTCTCGCTTCAAACAATTCAGTTACTCTTGGTAAACCTCCTGTGATATCCCCAGATTTACCGGTAGCTCTTGGAATTTTAACCAAAATCTCACCACTAACAATTCTGTTTCCTGGGTTCACAATTACGTGGGCACCAACTGGTATATTGTAGGATTTTAGTACTTCATTTCTCTCAAGGACCTTGATAATAGGGTTTTTAGTTTTATCTCTACTGTCAATGATCACTTTTTCACGGTAACCGGTCTGCTCATCAGACTCCTCTCTACAAGTAATACCTTCTTCAATATGTTCGAAATCAATTGTTCCAGCATATTCAGAAACAATTACCGCGTTATATGGATCCCATTCACAGATTAAATCACCTTTTTTTACAGTTGCTCCATCATTTAAATATAAATGAGAACCATAAGGGAAGTTACCTGTTGCAAGAATAGTTTGTGTATTTGGATCAACAATTCTGTATTCACCAGAACGTCCAATAACTACCATTTTATTCTTTTCGCCACCATGCTGAACTGTGCGAACTTCTTCAAATTCTAACACTCCATCATATTTAGCTTCAATCTTAGATTCAGAAGCAATTTTTGATGCCGTACCACCCACGTGGAATGTTCTCAAAGTTAACTGAGTACCTGGCTCTCCAATTGACTGAGCTGCGATAACACCAACAGCCTCCCCTTTTTGAACCATTCTTCCAGTTGCCAAGTTTCTTCCGTAGCATTTAGCACAAACACCTTTTTTAGATTCACAAGTTAAAACTGATCTTATTTCAACAGTTTCGATTGGAGACTCTTCAATAGCTTGCCCTATATCTTCAGTAATTTCTTGACCTGCCGCGACTAATAATTTACCAGTAATAGGCTCATAAATATCATGTACAGAAACTCTACCTAAAATTCTATCATATAGAGATTCAACTACATCTTCATTATTTTTAAGAGCTGTTTCTGCTAATCCTCTCAATGTACCACAATCTGGTTCTGTAATAATAACATCCTGCGCTACATCTACCAAACGTCTAGTTAAATAACCAGCATCCGCAGTTTTCAATGCAGTATCGGCAAGACCCTTACGCGCACCGTGGGTTGAGATGAAGTATTCCAAAATTGATAAACCTTCTTTGAAGTTTGATAAAATTGGGTTTTCAATAATCTCACCACCTGTAGCTCCTGATTTTTGAGGCTTAGCCATCAATCCCCTCATACCACCTAACTGACGAATTTGCTCTTTAGATCCCCTCGCTCCTGAATCAAGCATCATATAAATAGAGTTGAATCCTTGCTTATCAGAAGAGATTTGCTTCATCAAAGTATCTGTAATTCTAGAATTTGTTCTAGTCCAAATATCAATGATCTGGTTATATCTTTCATTATTAGTTATGAAACCCATATTATAGTTATTCATAACCTCTTCAACCTCTGTATGAGCTTTCCCAACTAAAATTTCCTTTTCAGCTGGAATCATTACGTCATTCAAGTTAAAAGATAATCCACCTCTAAATGCCATTGTGAAACCTAAATCCTTAATATCATCTAGGAATTTAGCAGCCCTAGCAATACCAGTTAATTTTAAAATTTCACTAATTACCTCTCTTAAGGATTTCTTAGTCAATAATATATCAATAAAACCAATTTCCTCTGGAACAACTTGATTAAATAGAACTCTACCTACAGTCGTTTCAATTAGTTTATATACTAATTTACCCTCTTCTCTTACATTAGTTTTTACTTTGATAAATGCATGTAATTCAACTTTTCCTTCATTATATGCAATCAATATTTCTTCTGCCGAATAGAATACTAATCCTTCTCCTCTTACAACCAAATCCCCCATGCTTCTCTTTCCTTTGGTCATATAATATAGACCAAGAACCATGTCTTGAGATGGAACAGTTACTGGAGCACCATTAGCTGGGTTTAGAATATTGTGTGAAGCCAACATTAAGGTTTGAGCTTCCAAAATTGCAGCATTTCCTAGTGGAACGTGTACAGCCATTTGATCCCCGTCGAAATCGGCGTTGAACGCAGTACAAACTAATGGATGCAATTGAATCGCTTTACCTTCAATTAACTTTGGTTGGAAAGCTTGAATACCTAATCTATGCAATGTTGGGGCACGGTTTAATAAAACTGGGTGACCTTTCAATACATTTTCTAAAATATCCCAAACAATTGGATCCTTACGATCAACTATTTTTTTCGCAGATTTAACCGTTTTAACAACACCTCTTTCAATCATCTTTCTAATGATAAATGGCTTGAATAACTCAGCTGCCATATCTTTAGGAAGACCACATTCGTGAAGTTTTAAATTTGGCCCTACGACAATTACCGAACGAGCAGAATAATCTACCCTTTTACCAAGTAAGTTTTGACGGAAACGACCTTGTTTACCTTTTAATGAATCTGATAAAGATTTTAGAGCACGATTACTTTCTGTCTTAACAGCATTAACTTTTCTAGAGTTATCGAACAAAGAGTCAACAGCTTCCTGTAACATCCTTTTCTCATTTCTCAAGATTACATCTGGAGCCTTAATTTCAATCAATCGTTTTAAACGATTATTTCTGATGATAACTCTTCTATATAAATCGTTTAAGTCTGAAGTTGCAAAACGACCACCATCTAAAGGTACTAAAGGTCTTAACTCCGGTGGAATTACAGGTACAACCTTTACAACCATCCATTCTGGACGGTTTTCAATATTTTCATTAGCCGATCTAAACGCCTCAACTACATTTAGCCTTTTTAAAGCTTCATTTTTTCTTTGTTGAGAAGTTTCAGTATTAGCTTGATGTCTAAGTTTATATGATAATTCGTCTAAGTTCAATCTGCTTAACAATTCATAAAGAGCATCTGCTCCCATTTTAGCGATGAACTTATTTGGATCATTATCATCAAGGTGTTGATTTTCTTTAGGTAGAGAATCTATGATATTTAAATATTCTTCTTCTGTTAAGAAATCTAAATAGTTAATACCGTCTTCTGCCTTGATACCTGATTGAATAACTACATATCTTTCATAATAGATGATCAAATCTAGTTTCTTTGTAGGCAATCCTAATAAGTAACCAATTTTGTTAGGAAGAGATCTAAAATACCAAATATGTGCTACTGGAACAACCAAACTGATATGCCCCATTCTTTCTCTTCGTACTTTTTTCTCCGTTACTTCTACTCCACAACGATCACATACAATCCCTTTATAACGAATTCTTTTATATTTCCCACAATGACACTCCCAATCTTTAATTGGACCGAAGATTCTCTCACAGAATAAACCATCTCTCTCTGGCTTGTATGTTCTGTAATTAATCGTTTCAGGCTTCAACACCTCTCCACTAGATTGTTCTAGTATATTTTCTGGAGATGCTAAACTGATGGTAATTCTAGAAAAATTACTTTTAATTTTTTGCTCTTTTTTGAATGCCATGTTAACAGCTTTATTTAAAATTCGATACACCTTTTTTAAGGTGTATCGAAAATAATTAATCTAAAGTGATTTTTAATCCTAATCCTCTCAATTCATGTAACAATACATTAAACGACTCAGGTATACCTGGTGTTTGCATATTATCACCTTTCACGATAGCCTCGTAAGCTTTGGCTCTACCAATTACATCATCTGATTTAACAGTGAGTAATTCTTGTAAGATATTAGCAGCTCCAAATGCTTCGATAGCCCAAACTTCCATCTCTCCGAATCTTTGTCCCCCAAATTGAGCTTTACCTCCTAATGGCTGTTGTGTAATTAATGAGTATGGTCCAATTGAACGTGCGTGCATTTTATCATCTACCATGTGTCCTAATTTCAACATATAAATGATTCCTACAGTTGCAGGCTGATCGAAACGCTCTCCTGTCCCACCATCATATAGATAAGTAGAACCAAATTTAGGTAAATTAGCCTTTGTCAAATAATCATCAATTTCAGCAACTGAGGCTCCATCGAAAATTGGAGTAGCAAATTTTACCCCCAACTTTTGACCTGCCCAAGCTAAAATCGTTTCATAAATCTGACCCAAGTTCATACGTGAAGGTACCCCAAGTGGATTTAAAACAATATCAACTGGCGTTCCATCCTCTAAAAATGGCATATCCTCATCCCTTACAATCTTAGCAACGATACCTTTGTTACCGTGTCTACCTGCCATTTTATCTCCAACTTTTAACTTACGTTTCTTAGCTATGTAAACCTTAGCAAGTTGTACAATCCCAGCTGGTAATTCATCTCCTACCGTAATTGCAAACTTCTTGCGCTTGTAAACACCAAGAATATCATTTAACTTGATATTGAAGTTATGAAGTAGTTGTTTGATTTGATCGTTCTTATCCTTATCTGTAGTCCATTTATTTGGATTGATATTTGAATAATCAATTTCAGACAATGTTTTTTGTGAGAACTTAGCACCTTTAGGAACCAATACTTCCTTAAAGATATTAGTTACGCCTTGTGAAGTTTTACCAGAAACTAAAATGAATAATTTATCTACAAGCTTAGCTTTTAATTCAGAAACCTGTCTTCCGTGCTCATCATCTAATCTTTGTAAAACTTCCTTCTCTTCAATCTTTTGCGCTTTATCTTTTACAGCTCTCGAGAACAACTTCTTGTCAATAATTACACCTTTAACTGAAGGAGGAACTTTTAAAGAAGCATCCTTAACATCACCAGCTTTATCACCAAAGATTGCTCTAAGTAACTTTTCTTCTGGTGATGGATCTGTTTCTCCTTTTGGAGTAATCTTACCAATTAATATATCACCTTCAACAACCTCTGCTCCAACTCTGATAAGTCCGTTGCCATCTAAATCTTTAGTAGCTTCTTCACTTACGTTTGGAATATCAGCTGTAAGCTCTTCTAATCCACGTTTTGTATCCCTTACTTCAAGTGTATATTCATCAATATGGATTGATGTAAATATATCCTCTCTTACAACTCTTTCAGAAATAACGATTGCATCCTCAAAGTTAAAACCTTTCCATGGCATGAATGCAACTTTTAAGTTTCTACCTAAAGCTAATTCTCCATCTTGAGTAGCATAACCTTCACATAACACTTGTCCTACACTAACTTTCTCACCTTTTTTAACAATTGGCTTTAAGTTAATACAAGTACTTTGGTTAGTTTTTTGAAACTTCGTTAATCGGTAAGTTTTAACATCATCATCAAAACTCACTAATCTTTCATCGTCGTTTCTTGTATATCTTATGGTAATCTCATTCGCATCAACATACTCAACCACCCCATCACCCTCTGCATTGATTAACACTCTTGAATCTCTTGCAACTGCACCTTCCAATCCTGTACCAACAATAGGTGCCTCAGGTCTCAATAGAGGTACAGCTTGACGTTGCATGTTTGATCCCATCAATGCACGGTTGGCATCATCATGTTCAAGGAACGGAATTAATGATGCTGCAATCGAAGCAATCTGATTAGGAGCAACGTCCATCAAATGAAGTTTCTCTGGTTCAATAACCGGGAAATCTCCTTCATATCTAGCTTTTACTCTTGGTGCTTCAAAATTACCCTTCTCATCAATAATAGCATTTGCCTGAGCAATAACTTTATTGTCTTCCTCTTCTGCTGTTAAATAAACAACCGACTTTTCAACATCTACCTTACCTTCAGTAACTGTTCTATAAGGAGTTTCAATGAATCCAAGGTTATTAATTTTAGCATAAACACACAACGAAGAAATCAAACCAATATTTGGTCCTTCAGGTGTTTCAATGGTACACAATCTACCATAGTGGGTATAGTGAACGTCACGAACCTCAAATCCTGCTCTTTCTCTTGATAATCCACCTGGACCAAGAGCAGACAATCTTCTTTTGTGAGTTATTTCAGCAAGCGGATTAGTTTGATCCATAAACTGAGATAACTGGTTAGTACCAAAGAATGAATTAATTACTGAAGATAAAGTCTTAGCATTAATCAAGTCTGCAGGAGTGAATACTTCATTATCACGAACGTTCATTCTCTCACGAATTGTACGCGCCATTCTAGATAAACCAACACCAAACTGAGCATATAATTGCTCACCAACAGTTCTCACACGACGATTACTTAAGTGGTCAATATCATCAACTTCAGCCTTAGAATTAATTAATTCTATCAAATATTTGATAATACAAATGATATCCTCCTTGGTCAATACCTTTGTATCTGCAGGAGTCTCAAGATTTAACTTTTTGTTAATTCTGTATCTACCTACTTCACCTAAATCGTATCTTTTATCAGAGAAGAATAATTTATCAATTATACCTCTTGCAGTTTCTTCATCAGGCGGCTCTGCATTTCTTAGCTGTCTGTAGATATGCTCTACTGCTTCTTTCTCAGAATTAGAAGTATCCTTTTGAAGAGTATTATAGATAATAGCATAATCACCAGAGTTTGCTTCTTCTCTGTGTAATATAACAGACTTAACACCAGAATCTACGATCAAATCAATATGATCATCTTCTAGGAAAGTTTCTCTTTCTAAAATCACTTCGTTTCTCTCAATAGAAACTACCTCTCCTGTATCTTCATCAACGAAATCCTCTACCCAAGTTTTTAAAACTCTAGCAGCTAATTTTCTTCCAACTAATTTCTTAAGAGCAGCCTTTGAAACTTTTATTTCATCTGCTAGACCAAAAATATCAAGGATATCTTTATCAGTTTCGAAACCAATAGCTCTTAATAAAGTCGTAACAGGGAACTTCTTTTTACGGTCAATATAAGCATACATAACATTGTTGATGTCAGTTGCAAATTCAATCCATGACCCTTTAAAAGGAATTACTCTTGCAGAGTAAAGTTTGGTACCGTTTGCGTGGCGACTTTGGCCAAAAAACACACCCGGTGATCTATGTAATTGAGAAACAATTACTCTTTCAGCACCATTAATAACAAAAGTACCTTTAGGCGACATGTAAGGGATAGTACCCAAATACACATCCTGAATAATTGTTTTGAAATCTTCGTGTTCAGGATCTGTACAATATAACTTTAACTTGGCTTTTAAAGGTACATTATACGTAAGTCCTCGCTCAATACATTCTTCAATTGAATATCGAGGAGGATCTATAAAATAATCTAAAAACTCTAAAACAAAGTTGTTTCTCGAGTCTGAAATTGGAAAGTTTTCACTGAAAACTTTGTAAAGTCCTTCACTCTGACGATTATCAGAGGTAGTCTCGATTTGAAAAAAATCTTGGAAGGATTTTAATTGGATTTCTAAGAAATCCGGATAATCTATCACTTTATTGATTGAAGCGAAGTTTATCCTTTTACCGGTGTTATTTAGTTTATCCAAGGGATGAAGATTTTAATAGTCGAAGGTAAATGCCTGAATCCTAGGCAGTAATAAATCGTAATAACGCCAAATACAAACGTGCATAGACCTTTACTCACATCCGTTTGGATTTGAGTGAAGGTCTACGCCGTTATATATATGAAGTAATTACTTAACTTCTACTTCAGCTCCAGCCTCTTCTAATTGAGTCTTAAGAGCAGTTGCCTCGTCTTTAGTTACTCCTTCTTTTAAAGTTTTAGGAGCAGCATCAACTAGATCTTTAGCTTCTTTCAAACCTAGACCAGTTAAATCTTTAACAAGTTTAACAATTGCTAATTTTGAAGCACCAGCGCTTTTCAATACTACATCAAATGATGTTTTCTCTGCAGCAGCAGGAGCATCAGCACCAGCACCACCAGCAACTACAACAGCTGCAGCAGGCTCAATTCCGTACTCATCTTTCAAAATTTTAGCTAATTCGTTAACTTCTTTAACAGTTAGGTTTACTAATTGATCTGCGAAAGCTTTTAAATCTGCCATTTTATTTCAGTTTTAATAATTTTAAATTTGTTTGATTATAAGTTGTGGAAGCGAATTAATTCCAATGATTTTAATAATATTACTCAGCTGACTCTGTTTCTGATTCTGGACCAAAACCTTCTCTGTTTTGTAATGCAGAAATGATATTTCTAGCAGGTGCTTGTAACATTCCAATGATATCTCCAATAAGTTCTTCTCTAGATTTGATATTTGCAAGGGTATCTATTTGATTATCACCTACATAAGTATCTTCACCTATAAGAGCTCCTTTAAGAATTGGTCTCTCATTCTTTCTTCTAAATTCTTTGATTAATTTAGCAGGTACATTTCCGATTTCTGAAAACATCAAGGCTGTTGAGCCTTTTAACGTTCCAATCAATTCTTCAAAGTTTGCACCTTTTTGCAACATTGCTTTTTCAATTAAAGTATTTTTTGCAACTCTAATTTCAATTCCTCTGTTGAAACACTGTCTACGTAAGTCATTTGTTTTTTCTACAGTTAAAGTAGAAATATCTGTAACGTAGATATTTGGATATTGGCCAAGCTTCTCAGCAATATCGTCAATGATTATTTTCTTTTCGTCTCTGTTCATCGTACAATATGATGTAAGAATTAATCAATATTAATGTAATACTGATTTAGGTTCAACCATAATCCCAGGACTCATAGTACTTGACATATAGATACTCTTAATGTATGTACCTTTAGCAGCCGCAGGTTTCAATTTAGCAATAGTTTGAATAAGTTCTGTAGCATTCTCAGTAATTTGCTTTTTATCAAAAGAAACTTTACCGATAGAAGCATGGATAATACCAGTTTTGTCAACTTTAAAATCGATTTTACCAGCCTTAACTTCAGTTACAGCCTTACCTACCTCATTAGTAACAGTACCAGTTTTAGGATTTGGCATCAAGTTTCTTGGACCTAATACTTTACCTAATCTTCCAACTTTGGCCATTACACTTGGCATCGTGATTACAACATCAATATCGGTCCAACCTTTTTCGATTTTTGCGATATAATCGTCTAAACCTACGTGGTCTGCACCAGCATCTTTTGCCTCTTGTTCTTTGTCAGGAGTACACAAAACCAACACTCTAACTGTTCTTCCAGTTCCATGTGGTAATGTAACGATACCTCTAACCATTTGATTAGCTTTACGAGGATCAACACCTAATCTAACATCGATGTCAACCGAAGCATCAAATTTAGTAAAAGTAATCTCTTTTACCAATTCAGCAGCTTCAGTCAAGGTATATGCTTTCGCAGCCTCAATCTTAGCTAAAGCTAATTTTTTATTTTTTGAAATTTTTGCCATCTTGTTTAAATCATTTCTAAATTAAATCACACAATTACTTAATTAAAATGGAGATGGACCATCAACAGTGATACCCATGCTTCTAGCTGTACCAGCTACCATACTCATTGCTGACTCAATTGTGAAACAATTTAAATCAGGCATTTTTTCTTGTGCAATAGTTCTTACTTGTTCCCAATTAACAGATCCAACTTTTGTTCTGTTAGGTTGTGCAGAACCAGATTTTAACTTAGTAGCTTCTAAAAGTTGAACCGCAACAGGAGGAGTTTTGATAATAAAATCAAACGACTTGTCCGTGTAAACTGTGATTACAACAGGTAATACTTTTCCGGGCTTATCTTGAGTTCTAGCATTAAATTGCTTACAGAACTCCATAATGTTCACACCTTTCGCACCTAAAGCAGGACCGATTGGAGGAGCAGGATTAGCAGCACCACCTTTAACCTGAAGTTTAATAAGTGCACCTATTTCTTTTGCCATTTTTGTTTATTTTTAATTAGTATTTAACATAGTACTCACAGATGTGATAAGTAAAAGTTCAAAGGGAAGCTTTATACTTTGTACTTTGTACTTAGTTTATACTATTCTTTTTCTACTTGAG
>Ga0255266_1000170_pt1 | contig 10551 bp, 3 predicted proteins | sample AtltaT_24_FD_183669 | JGI IMG/M metagenome (GOLD analysis project Ga0255266, IMG submission 183669) | Metatranscriptome of freshwater microbial communities from Altamaha River, Georgia, United States - Atl_Cont_RepB_0h (Metagenome... | ecosystem: Environmental > Aquatic > Freshwater > River...
CTCCTACGAAAAAATGAGTAATAAAATATTTACTTACATACTTTCAATTTTTGATAAACCGGGACTGAACTATCTGAAGCGCGCAAGAAATACACGCCGTTGGGATAGTTGTCGGTACGAAGAATAACAGTTTCCGTCATTCGTACTGAACTGCTCCAAACTGTTTGGCCCTGAAGGTCCACAATCTGAACGGCAGCATCAGCACCGGTTCTATTTATCAGCTCCCAAACACCACCATCGCTTCGCACAACAAACTCTGTAGTTTCGTTTGACACATCACTTACAACTGTCCTTGATACCTCTAGCGAGTCCATAATACCCACGGATACACATGAACAGGTATCCCATGTTAACGACGAGATACGCATCCGGTCAGAGAACTCTGTGGCTGCGTCTCGTTGACTACTCACATAAAGCTTGAGGCTGTCGTTTGCCGGCAGAAAAGAAGATAGAGACATTAAACGTAGAGTGGCTGACCGATTCTGCGAGTTTAAAACTGCAGAGACTGCCGGTGAACTTGCGATGCTATCTACTGTCAGTGAATCGGACCATGTTAAGGTGAAACTCAAATCGCGAATTCCTCGCGGACTTGCAACACTCCAACCTAGGTTCGTCACTAAGCGATTCTCCTTTTCAGGTAATACGATAGTGCGGTTTGAGAATTGAAATTTCAAAGAACGGGAAGCAACAAAGGGAATCACAATTGGAACAACCGCCGAGCGGAGCTCCCGTGCATAAACTTTTGCTTCCTGGTTAAAATCGGGCAGGGATGCAAAACTCATAGAAAGTGAGTCAGTGCATTCTGCTTTGTGCTTAAAAAGCAAGGCAACTAAAGGTTTGGAACCCGAGATAAACTTAAAGACGTTGAATCCGTAGACTCGAATCTCACCGGTATCTCTTGAACCATAACTTTTGGTTTCCAGAGCTTCGCTAAGCGTGTTTTGGTAAAGAACCTGTAAGAACTGAACTTTCGTTGCCGGATACTTAAGTGTGACATCATAGAGAAGTACACTGTCCGCAGTAGTCAACGAGCCAATATCTATAGTAACGAGAAACGTGCTGTCTTTAGAGCAATAATCGATGTTGTTGACAACATTGATAGAGCAATCAATAGCGCGCCGCTGCGAAACGACATCCGAGGTGGCGGAAATGAAAACCATTACCGCCACAACGAAAGTCTTATAATTACTTTTCAAAAACAACAGAGCCGGTAGCGTTGATACCGTTGCCGGTTAAACGATAGAAGTAAACACCATTAGAAACAACTGCACCGTTTGTGGAACGACCGTCCCATGTGTAGCTGTATGTACCCTTTGCAAAGGAACCCGATGCAAGTGTAGCAACTGTGTTTCCGGTAACATCATAAACGCGAAGTGTGTACTCGCCACCATTCGGGATTTGAATTGTTACATTGCTTGTTGAAGAAGTAGGATTGGAACCGGTAACTGTAAGTACCGATGCGCCGGTTTCACCAGCTACGTCGATAGTAACGTTTCCTTGAGCTTCGCCGTTGAACTCAACATCGCCGGCTACAAGCTGACAATCGGAGGAACGAACGGTTACGTATGCAATGGGCTCGGTGCCATCGTTGTTAACGCTACCTGCGATAACTACACGATTTCCTTCGAACATGTTGATCATGTTCTCGCCAATTGTTTCAACGTTTACAACTTCGCTGTTAGCATTAAATACAACACTTACCGCTCCGTTGCGAGCGCCGTTCAAGTAAACCGGAACGCGTGTTGTACCATTTGCCTGAACGAATCCATGCATTGAAGCAACACCGGAAGCGGCATCAACTGAGTTGCCAGCTTTGCCAAACGGTACGATTGTATCGAGTGTCCAAGGCAGTGTGATTACGCGACCACCAAGGTAGTGCATGATCAACGCAGCGTCGTAAGCATTTACTTGGAAGTAAATAGATTGGAAGTCCAAAGAGTTATCGCTGGGCATTCCATATGTGTGCAAACGAAGAAGACTGTCTTGTGTAGCAGGGCTACCCATCATGAAGTGCTCGTCGAGTGTCCAGTTGTTACGAGGAAGCGGTGTGCGAACACGCCATTCTCTTCTGTAACGAGCTGTATCAGCCGTGTTAGCGGAATTTCTTGTGGAATAGTAGAAACGACCGTTGTGATCAACATCACCCTTGAAAGCCATACGCTTTACAAGACTGTCCAAAGGAACGTTGGTAGCTACAGAACGAAGAATGCTAAGAGCATCGCTTGCTGTTACGTATTGGTTTTGTGCCTTTGAGTAGTGACGTGCACCGGGAGCTGAACTGAAGTCAGCATCACCATCACCCCATACGTTCAAACGCAGACGAGGGATTGCTTTGAAAACGAAAACTGTATCGCTTCCACCGCTGGGCTGCCACTGGTTTGAAAGTGTTGTAGAGGTAAACGAACGCTGCGGAGGTGTAAAGAAAGCGTTCAACCAGTCTCCCTGAGGAGCAGAACCCTTCATACCTATCGCTGCGTTGCGAGTAATAACAGTTGTCTGTGTTGTGTTAGGATTACCACCAACTTGACCATAAGCAAATTCAATGTCGCCCTGGCTGTTGCCCGGCACAACTGTTTGCTCATACATATACAATTGGAAGTTACCAACGGACGAAGGCAATGTCTTGTCGTTGATGTTCAGGTTGCGCCACTCTACGCAAAATGCACGACGACCACCAATTGTTACAACACCTGTCAAAACTTGTGAAGCCATATAACCGGGTTGAGCTACACCGCCGATGCGGAAGTAGTGATCACCCCAGTACGGAGCAATAACATTGCGGGGAAACTGTGAACCGTCAAACAAACGCGAAGGTACGTTTTGTCCTACAACACCGAGGGGCACATTGCCATCGGGGTTCATCATAACGAAACCGTTCACATTGATGAGGATCCAGTTATAAACTGTTCCATTGTACTCGAACGGGAACGGCAATTGAGCAGCCGCGAATCCATCATCAGGATCGATATTCGGCGGAACCGTGAAATTATTTGCCGTATAAACTGTGGCACCGGTCTGTAGCGGTGTGTAAGGGCGGTTACCCTTCTTCACCGGTGACTCAAATTCGACGTAGATCTGTGCTTGGACAGAGCCTCCTACGAAAAAGAGCATAGCCAGTGCTGCAAGAAAGAAGCTTTTTCTCATAGCATTTTGTCCTTGATATTTTAAAAATCTGTTTTTCATAATCTGAGTCATGCGCGGGGCGTTGCCGCCCCGCCATGATTACGTTAGGTATTAGCGAACAATTACTGCTTTTTGTACGGTACTAAATGCACCAACGGTCATCTTGATTGTGTATGAACCTGATGACAGGTCAGAACCGTTAGAACCGCGACCATCCCATTCAAAGGTGGTACGACCTGCAGGATATTGACCATTAGCAATTGTTGCTACTTTATTACCAAGATTATCAAAGACATCGATTTGGACGTTGCTTACTGTAGGTACGTTGAAGCCAATCTTCGCTGTTCCGTTGAACGGATTCGGTGATACCGGCTCCAAGCCGAGAACAACATCACCTTGCTCTGTTTCAACATCGGAAGCTTGGTCCCACATAATGCTGAAGGAGCTAGCCGAAGATTGATAAGCCTTCAAGATCACTGTGTCGCCACTTACCGTTACGTCGTAAACGCTCGGGCTTTGTGTACGATAGCGACCGCTGGACATATCAACTGCGAACAAGGATCCACCAACACCATCGATGAGGTAGTATGTACCACCGCAAGGATTCTTCGCTGTATTGTTACGATCAGGCACCTCGGACTTGAGCCACTTGAAGGTTACAGGGAAGTACTCGTCTTGTGAACCAACTACACCACCTGCTTGGAAACGACCCTTGTACACTTCTACGCGCTTATCGCCGGAAGCACAGTTCGGGAAGAAGTTTCTGAGCATACCATTCTTTGAAGGTACGGTCCAACGAGCGTCGAATACGTCGATCGGAGGAATAGGAGGCAATTCGTACTCGCAATAGTTGGAGTCGAGCTTACCAACGCCGCCCTTTGTGGGATTGTCACCTGTAGTTGCGTTTGCACCTGTACCCCAAGAGAGCGTTTCGAATGCACCCTTGTTGTTACGGATCTCAAGACGCGCTGTGAAGTTTGTTGATTCAGATACACGGATCTGATACTTGAGAGTGTCAGGTGTACCACCATTTACATCCGAAACTTCAACGATTACTGTTTCGGTGGTCTTGTAAGGACTAACCGTGAAAGGATTGCCGTTGATGGCTACCTTCACTGTGTCGAGGCTTACAGGGCCATTGATTGTAGAGGGCGATACGGTCAGGCCGCTCGGAGAAATTACACGGAGCTTAACTGTTTCTGTGCGGAGCAAGTCAACATCAGATACATATACTGTATCAGAGAAGTTTTCACCGCTTGTCAAACAGCGTACTGTGGGCGAACCGAAGATGTACGGATCGTGGTTCTTACCAACGATACGGAGCTTCAGTGTCTTCACATGTGTAAGACCACCATTAGGACCATCATCTGCAACAAGAACTGTTACGTCAACTGTTGTATCAGCAAGCTTTGTATCACCAACGCGAGCTGTTCCGAAGAGCATACCGCTTACAGGATTGATCTTCAACCACTTCGGTGTAGAAGCGTTAGAGATATCCCACTTGCCTGCTTCCGGGAAGCAACCGTCACGACGGATACCATCGGTCTTGCGAGCATCATCACCGTAGATGAGTTCATATGACATCTTCTGACCAAAGTTCGGATCAGCAACCTTGATATAGGTTGTGTCGCCGGTGAGGTTGAAGTTATAGTCAATGTCTTCGTATGCGTCTGCAAGCGTCTCATTGAGAATAACCGGAGGGATATTCACAACGATCACCTTATTCATTGTTGAGATTCCACCGTGACCATCGTTAGCAACGATTGTCATAGTTGTATCTGTGTTCAATGCGTTGTGCAAACGAACTACCGGGCTAAGAACACCAACTGCAGTCGCTGAATCGATAGTTACAACGATTTGGCCCTTAGTTGTGAAGTCTGTAGCAAATGCATCAGACATTCCGGAGTTGTCATACTTTCTCATGTACTTGGAAGCCAACCACGACGGACGAACTTGAATTACTTGATCGTACGCTGTATCTGAACCTGCATCATTGCGATTCATCGACAACCAGTTGTAAGATGTGCGACCATAGTTGAACTGCCATCCGGTGCTTTCAGCAGCTTTATCTTCTGCTTCATCATCGGTGTTGATGTCAACTTTGAAACGAAGGCTGTCTGTAAGGTTAGCATAAAGCTTACCATTCAACTCACAGCTGTTTGTGCTAGCTGTAAATACCGGCAAGCTGTCTGTTACGATGATACGGAAGCGATACGAAGTATCTGCACCCCAACCATTGTTAACTGTGTCTTGCTGGAGGAAGCGTGCGTTTGCACCATCATATGACTGATTAGCGAAGTATGAGGGGTACAAATAGATGTACTTAGCAATTACATCCGCTGCAATACCTGCTGCCTTCATAGAATCGATGGTAGCGTATGCAGGAGGATAGTTACGTGCGCCAACATATACCCACTCACCACCGGGTACGATGTACGGATTGCTCGGGGTACCACGGAGACGAACGTGTCCGTTAGCTTGCCACCAAGCAGTTGAGTCGGAACCAACAACAGCAGGAATTGTATCTGCTTGCAACCAGCGTGCTAAACCGGAGTTAGGATCAACTGACCAGTTGTACGCCATTTGCATGTACTTGGTACCATCAAGAATAGCGCGAGGATCGTAGAACATATTCGTATCACGAACTGTGATAGCGAAGATGGTATCGCGTCCAGGAGGACGTGAAAGATCGCTAGGATCGCGAGGATATACGCGGTCTTCTGAAACAAAGATCTTGTCACGGAAGATGGGAGCTGCTGCTACACCATTAGCTGCAACAGGGTTTGCAGTTGAGATCTTGTTTCCTGTCCATACCGGAGGAGGTGTTGTAGCACCAACCTTAAACATAAGTGCTCCGGAGAATGCATCAGTGCTTGCGCCAACTTCTCTCCAAAGAGCGGAACGAGATACTACAGCGATTTGGTCGCCTGTCTTTGCTGGTATAGTATTATAGCGTTCGCCAGCATAATACGTTTCGATATTACGACCGAATCCGTCAACATTGGAAACAGGAAGAGCAGGACGGTTGATATAGCCAAAACCGCTTCCTCCCAGTTCATTTGTTGTACCTACTGCTTGGTACTTACGACCTTGCAGAGTACCTGCGTCTTCATTGTCTGCATTGCGCTTCAATGCTGCCAGAATGGAAGCCAAATCGGTTCCGAAGTTAGCAAGACCTTCAGCGTTGCGACGAACCTGATAACCACCGGCGATTTGACCACCATTTGTTGAGTCAGGAACGATGTCTACGCGAGCGCGGAATACATCGCTCGTATTGTCCAGCTGAGCAAGGTTTACGCGAACATAGTCACCTGTGCTTGTGTTAATAACAAAGAAAACTGTTTCGTTGATAGAACGAGCATCGTTGTTGCTGAATACGTCGGAAGCGGAGGTATAGTCTGCCTTAGCTTCCAAAAAGAGCGGATAACCGATAGGATGATCACCCTTGAACTCCGTTTGCAAACGAGCAATGTTGGCATCTGCAGCAGCTACAAACGGGTCGCGCGTAAAGCGCTTGATGTACTTGTTGAATGAAGGCTGAAGAGGATCCGCGAAACGACTAAGCGTAGTAGGAATACCGACCGCAAAGTCTTCGATAGGAGACATACGACGCTTGCTGTAGTCAGCTGTCTTGATGTCTGTGCCCTTATCAAATGAATCATAGATACGACCTTGTTGCAACAACTTTTCAGGAATAGAAGCTGCATTCACTGTGTTCTCATCAGCGCCATTCATTGCGGGAATAGCAGCATATGAGTAACGGAAAATGCTCTCAAACGGCCCCTGGTTCTTACCTGTACCGTTCAATACATACTTCAACTGCTGTGTACCATCTCCGGCAACAAAAAATGTCTCCTGAGGAAGCGAGTCGCTGATGTTGCCAGAGGCATCATAACGATAAACAACTGTTGTTACATTGGCTTCTGTGCGACCCCAGTAGTTACCATTCAATGAGTCAACACCGCCGTATCCTATACCTGTTGTACCTGCCAATGCACCCTTTGTGTTAGGAGCATCCGGGTAGCGAATCAAGAAGCGAGCTGTGTTGTCGTACATGGAGTTACCAGCTGTGCTGAAGCTTGCAAAAGGCACGGGGCCAATTACTTCACCATAGATGGTTGCACCGGCAAGGTCACTGGATGCTTTGTTAGCTACGTTTGTGCCAACGGTAAGCATAGGACCACCGATAACATTTTGAGCAGCGCCTACATTCGATGTTGATGCATTGTTTGCAACCAACGAACGAAGCATTACCATCTTCAAGTCGTAGTTATCAGAGTATACAGCTGAGCCGCTATATGCACTTTGATTTTGGAAACGTACGCGATTGAAGAAAATGGAGTCAAGACGGCCTACACGGTTAGCAGCGATTTGATCTAGGATATACAAACCACCACCAAGACCTGTTCCATTCTCTTGTAGCTGAGCACCACCGATAGCAGCGTCAGGACCTGTAGAAGCACCGGAACCGGGGTGTGTAATTACAACACTGCCGGTTTGAGTAGCACCATTACCCATGCGTGCTGTGTTTTCTACTGCACGATTGTCAAGGAAACGTGTCATCATGCGAACATGCGCAGGAATGCTTCCGGGCTTGAATGTGAACGGATCGTCAGTTGATTGGAATCCGGTTACAAAACCGGGGTTGCTGCCGTAGCTAACAACGTCAACATCTGTACAGAATACACGCTGGAAGTTTCCGCCGGTTGTAGAACCGAAAGAAGACTTGGGATTTACGATTGCAATAGCGCCACCGTTACCTGCTTGAGCAAGGTTACCACGGAATTCAGTTCCTTGAACGGTTTGCATTTCTGCATTGAGGGAGTAGATAGCTCCACCACCACGAACACGGAGTTGCGAAACGCTGTCAAGATTTTCACCAACGCGGTTGTTGTCAAACACGCCGCGGATAACGCGAACGTATGTACGCTCAGGTTCGGTGATCGAGCTACGCAAGTGAAGAGCAACAGCTCCACCGGAGTAACCTGCGGTGTTGCCATTGAATTCAACCATGTGAGCTTGAGAGTAACCAAGAATGACGTTACCTACAACACCACCGGAACCATGGATCAAGAAGTTACGCTTTGCGAAAAGCGCACCACCGTCATACTTAGCGGCATTGTTCAAGAACTTGATGTTGTAACCAATGTTACGCGCTTGAACATTGTTTCCGTTAGCACCACCGATATGGGGCGAAGGACGGTTGGGATCGATGCTGAAGTTTTCTTCAACATAGATAGCACCACCGCGATCAGCTTTGTTCGAAGCCATTTGCATGGGGATCTGAACATCCTGACCACCACGAAGCATAAGGCGACCTGCATTTGAAGCCATGTAAACAGCACCACCCTGATTCAACGAAGCAGAGTTATATGTGGTGATGTACTTGGTTTCTGTCATGTTGGAGCGATAACGACCGGTTGTTGTTACCGAAGTAGCACCTGTTACATACAGAGCACCACCACGTGAACCACCTGTTGTTACACCACCGGAAAGTTCGTTTTGGAAGTTACGAGCCATGTTACCATCGAAAATAACGAAGTCGCGACCCTGGAAATCGTTGATACCAAGACCGATATCCATTGCCCAACGACCACCAATGTAAACAGCGCCACCGAACGATGTGTTCTTGTAAGCGTAGTTAGGATTGGATTCTGTGGTTGCAGGATTGGATTCATCGTCGGAAACAACAACACCTTGGCTTGTTACAACCTGAGCAATGTTGGTCAACTGAGTTTTGTTTTGCGTAAAGGTCAATTGACGAACGCGACCCAGGTATACTGAAAGACGTCCGTCGTCCAATGCTTGACGATTTTGATCATCCATTTCACGAAGACCTGCATAGTACAGGTTGTCATGTGCACGGATGAATGTGGGGTTAGCAGGATCAACGTTGGAGCGAGGAGCTTCGAGCAACGTTGTTACGTTGTTAACATTCTGCTCTGTCAAGTATTGATTAACGATAATCGAGCTAACAGGCGGAACAGCTGCTGCACCAAGGTCTGCAGGGCGATACGTTACAGGCATGCCGCTATACTGAGCAGCCGATGCGCTGGCACCGCTAAGAACGGTAGGATACTGAGCACCTGTAGGATCAACGGGAGCCTGATGGAACTGAACAGCACCACCGTGGTAACGAGACATGTTGCGGCTAAAGTTACAACCAACCAACCATGTACGTGACGAGAGAACGCTTATCGCACCACCGGAACCATTAAGAATGGTGTTGATGCCGTAGTTCAATGATGTTGTCGATGTAGGATCACCGGCAACTGTTGTATTGTACATTGCCAAACGGCTAACTGTTGTGTCCTTGCGGAAGTTTTGGAAATCGCAATCTCTGAAGAATGCTGCACGAGCACCCGGAAGAACTACGATATGTCCCCACTCGCGAGAGAAGTTGTTGATTGCACGACCAAGGAACAAAATGCGATCACGACCAGGGCCACCAACATTGGGGCTTGCGAAGTTGAGACGAGTCCATGCGCGTGTGCGAATTGCAGGGTCAAGGTTCGGATTCGACAAACGAGCGGTGATCCACATGATGGCATACTCGTAAGGAACAACAAACTTTGTGTTGAATGTAGATGTACTACCTACAATAGTGGGGGTAGGATTGGCCAAGAAAAGCTTGCCTGCAGGAGGAACACTGCCTGCCACAGGGTTAACAGCCGTAGGCCAGTTAACATACGACTTACCAAGAGCATCACCCGGAAGATTGGGCAAATTCTCGATGCGACGTGTCAAGGTATCAAGAATAACGTGGAATACCACGTCTCTCTTGCTTGCGTCGATAGTCGGCTCAATTTGCGTACTTCTTGAAACTACAGCGCCTGCCATGAAATATGCAGGGTCTGAGTAATCATACGCGAATCCGCCTCCTGGGCGACTTACAAACGCATAATTCGTACCGGAATACGTTGCATTTGTACGTCCGTCAGCGATGATACGACCACCTACGGAGTCGATCAACTGACCGTTTGCAACAAACTCGACCGTTGTACCGGGCTCAATAATGAGGGTACCGGCGATTGTGTACCGACCATTGATTCGGTACAAACTGTCCCGAACCAGCGTACGGACTTCGCCTGCCGAGACTGTCCCCGACAAAGTCTGAAGGGGCTGAGCTTCACTGACCACGCAATTGATAACAAATGCGAGGAGCAGCGCGCCTAAACGAAACCAACTATACATACTACCTCCAAATGGATTAAAACATTTAATTAAAACAGTTTTGAATGTCAATCTTGCTGAAAACCGAGAATCCGGACCATTGGGGCTCGGACTTGTAACTCTTTCCTTAGTCAACTACTATGCCAAGTCGGGTCAAACCGGCTTTAGCTTCTCCGGAAAACTCTGAAAACTCGAATTCGGCCAGAAGGTTTTCGTACATCTCCTTGGCCTTGTCTTTGTTGCCCGACTTCTCAA
>Ga0255266_1000175_pt1 | contig 10520 bp, 1 predicted proteins | sample AtltaT_24_FD_183669 | JGI IMG/M metagenome (GOLD analysis project Ga0255266, IMG submission 183669) | Metatranscriptome of freshwater microbial communities from Altamaha River, Georgia, United States - Atl_Cont_RepB_0h (Metagenome... | ecosystem: Environmental > Aquatic > Freshwater > River...
AATAATACTAAAGAGTTTTGTTATGAATATTCTTTATTATTAATTATTTTGTTTATTTATTTACTTTTTGTTTTCGCCAATAGTTAAATTTCAAAAGTGTACTAACAAACACCATCCAAGTAATTTATTTGATTAAACGAATAGTATATTATCTTTATGATTAGCAACTATGTGTTCCTGAAATAGTAGAGATAATAATTAATTATCGCTAATTTATACATTCCCTATCGTATTATTATTAATATATTTATTTTATATATTGATTGTACTGTATTTTGGTAACAGAGTAAACACGTGGTATTCTTTCGAATATACTCTACATATAGTATAAATTATTATAATTATCTTTATATTATTTACCACAGACTATCTTTATTTCGTTATTGGTATCAAATTGCGAAACTAAATTACCATGGATAATACTTCATTAATTATGACTGTCGAAGGTTTACGGGCTGTAGCTGCTGTTTGTTCAGAAATTATCACTAATACAGCCAAAAATACGAATAATACTAATGACAATAATACTATAAATACACCTTCAACTAGTAATACATCGAATATGAATAATAATGAAAATGTGAATTCAACCAATGATCGTTCAGCTTTATTAATTGCTGCGGATATTGAACAAAGTTGTTTACAAGTCTTAGGTATTACCACAAACGAAACTTCTTCGTCTGCCTCCTCGACCAAAGATAATACAACAAGTAATAAAAATACATTAGCAAGTTTAATGTCGTTTCGTGGTAATGCATTAGGTTCGTTATTAACAAATAAAGATATGGCTTCGAATAATGAGAATGATCCCAATAATAATAATACTACGGCGGCAGCTATTCAACGTAGTAATAGTTTAATACAACGAAGTAATACTGCGGTTACCAATAATACCGTATCATCATCTAATGATGCGATTATACCATCTTCAACACAATCTACTAATGTAACCAATCCTTCTCTTTTATCCTCATCATCTATATTAAATGATTATACATTATCACAAGGAATAACAAATGCACATTTAACCCCGATTACCGATATTATTGTATTACATGAAGATGATCCAATGCCAACGGGATTTATGAAAATAGCACGATCAATAACCGGTATTTATCCCGCTGATTTAAATGCTGCTTCTGGAGCTCGTCAATTATGGTTAGCTGTCGCACGTTTTCCTACAGCCCCAGCCATAACCGGTTTATTATTAGTATCCGTTGATCAAGGGGAATTTATACCGCCCGGATTTACTCCAGTAAAACGTTATGCTACTGGACGTGCGGCTGATTTACATTATGGTAGTGCAAATGGACCACAATTAGTCTTATGTTTTACCCGTAGTATGGGTTCACCAATTATTGATATTGGTATAGCTTTTCCTGCTGGTGCTATCGCTTTAACTGCTTTATTAGCAAAAGGAAAAGGTAATACGAATATTATTAATATTGATAATAATATAACAACTACTTTACATACCAATTCTCGTACAGTATTAGGTGGGACCGCTGCAAATATAGCTATTGCTCAAGAAGAAGCTCGTAAATCAACGGGTGTATTTGGTAATTTAGGTCAAATTACAAGTGAAATTGGACGAGTAGTAGCAAAATTAGGTCCACCACGGGAAGATATCCCACCAACCTATAGTATATTAAAACATACTTTATTAGGTGCTGATGTTAATTTATCCGGAGGTAGTGCTAAAGGTAATGCTGTATTAGTATATGTAAAAGATTTAACACATATTGATGCATTAGAAGATTATAGTGGTGCACCATTAGGTACTTGTAATATTAATGTAATCCAAACGAATAGTACAACGAATAAAGAAGAAGCAAATAATAATATACATACCAATACCAAAGAAGAAAATGAAACTATTCCTACTTCGACAAATTTACCAACTTCTCCTGAAGGTAAATATAATAATACAACAGCCGCATCGACAAGTGGTAGTACAACTACGAATTTTACTTCGGGACCAGTACGTTTATTATCTTCGATACCCGCTTCGTCTATAAGTACCGATATAGCTGTACAAGCAGTCCAAAATCGATTAGATTTAATTACTAATAATTCATCATCAAATCCTTTAATTCCTTTAATAATTGCACGACAACGATCAGCTATAACCGCATTACAAAAAGCAAAAGAAGAAGAAAAGTTAAAGAAAAATACCCGTCGAACTAGTTTATCATTAGTACGAGAAACCAGTGATGGTAATGACAGTATTGCATCCACTGGTACTACCGATAATAAAGATAATTCTAATCCTTCAGCTACTACGGATGATAATAATGATCCCAATAAAGATACTAAAAATAATACCAATGGTTCTAAAATGTTAGGGAAATTTACCGGTGCGGTAGGAAAATTATTTAATCGTAATAAAAATGATAATAAAGATAATAATAAAGATACGAATAATAAAGATCCGATGAATACAAGTAGTAGTGGGGATATTGATGGAGTTAATACCACATTAAACGATAGTAGTAGTAGTGCTATAGTAACAACCAATAGTACAAATGATGAAAATAATACCTCGGTAGTACCTAGTACTCCCGTTGCCAATGGTCCCGGTGGATTTTTAAGTCCGAATGGTCGGATATTTGGATTTGGACGTACTCGTAGTTTCTTAAAAGAAAAATCGGGTACTGGTTTAAGTTTAAATAATAGTAATACTAATAATGTATTACCCTTAATGAATAATAGTAGTACTACTAATGAATCAACGACTACGGATATACCTTCATTACCGTCGGGTTCTTTACGATTAGGTTTAGATACCAAAACTACTTCATCCAACATACATGATGGAAAAACTAATGTATCCAATGAATATACGGGTACTATTTTAGATAATAATAATAGTACCAAACATTTACGTATCCGATCAGGTACCGATATTGTAGAATCAGAAGAATTAGATCAATTAGATCAATTCAATACTAATGATATGTCCAATAATAATACTACGTTAAATAATATACGAGAACGTATGCATCGTAGTTTATCAGGAGGTGAAGAAAATATTAATAGTAATATTGATGAAGATCCAAATGTTGATATGTCATCCGAAACCCCAAATCATAAAGATAAAGATAATAATACTGTTAATAATGATGATGATGACGATGATCAAGAATACGGTATTAGTGATAATGATGAAGAAATTATTGAACATGAAGAAAATGATAATGAAAAAACACAAAATGATCAACCAATAACTACTCGTCGTCATCATAAACATAAAAATTCTCAACATTATCATCATCGTACTACGAGTGTATCGAACGCTATGTTAGATGAATATGGTAGTGATACGGAAATTAATCCCAATGCTAATCATTCATCATCGGTTCCTCATTTACATCATCACCATCATCATCATCAATCTCCTCCTTCGTTAGCATCTACCCATACTCGTACATCATCGACAAATACTGCATCGCAATCCAATACAAATGTACCACAACCATCGTCATCACCGACCCAAGGATTACATTTAGCCATAACGCATCGTTCATCAACCAATAGCGGAACCGGTACACCTACGAATGCATCATCACGTCCCGATACTCCTAGTAATAATGATCTCGCATCTTCCGCATTTACATCGTTATCGGCTCGTAGTCGAGCCCGTAGCAGTAGTAGTGTAATCGGGGGAAATATACGTGAAAGTGGTAGTGGTCGTGGTAGTATAGTTGCCGTACCACCTCGCGTTGCTTCGAAACATTTATTACATGATGCGGATGATATACCAAAATCTAAAAATAGTACAACAAATTCCAAATTTATTTCGGTTTCTTCTTCAAATAATACGACGAATAATAGTAATAATTTGACGAATGCAAATAAAGAAACTGGAGCGTTTACTTCTTCCCATACTATGGAACATGGTCATGAAGCTTTACCTATGCGAGGGACCGATAATGTAAATAATAATAAATTCGAACAAGGACAAGATTCGGCTCGTCGTTTTGTATTATTTCGTCATATGGCCTGGATGCAATCTCCGGCAGCTTCACGTATGTGTATTGAAAGTGCTCGTGCCGCTTCCAAAACTATCGATGGTAATGGTACGGATGAACTGAATCCGATGATTAATTCAAATTCTAATACGGATGCATTATCATCCTTTTTAATTCCTTCAGCAGTATCGACCTTAATTACTCCATTATTACGAGCATTATATTGTCGATTACCTGAAATTGTAGCTACTGCCTTAGATGCATTAGCATTAATTGTCGAAACGGGATTTTTTATGCGTCCAATTAATAATTCCGTTACCCATTTATCACCTGATTCTGATTTGGATCCTTTACAAGAAGCTGGGTTAATTACCGCAGCCGGATGGAATTTATTAGATACGGTAGTTGCTTGTGCTGTGGATGCTACTTTACCGTTATTAGAATATGTTAGTGAACCATTAATGGGATTTTTACATGCGGTTGTTATTTGTAGTTCAGGTGGTTATTTATCCTCCCAAATTAATAATAGTACATTAATTCCTTCCAGTGCAAATATGTCGTCTAATACGACTACTAATAAATTATCATCAACTAATACTTTATTTACCAATAAAACACCGATTGTTCCAGTTGGATTACATCCTGCAACCTTACATCGTATACTAAACGCCGCATTATCTGCTCATACATTTGCTCATCAAAAATGTGTATATAGTGAACGAGGTTGGCAATATTGTATGCGAGCTGGTAAAGAACGTGATGCTGAAGGTTTTGAAACACGTTATCGGGATGGACGACGTCAAGCAGCTTGTATTTTATATGCTTTAAAAAGTACTATTTATAGTTTAATGTATAGTTTAGAATTTGATGGTCGAACCAATGTGGATATTTCGGTACCATCTGCAATATTAACATGGGCATATCCTAATGGTTTACCTAAAAATCTTATTAAAAATAATACGAATGGTACGAATAATGGATTTAAAGTAACTTTATCAGGATTTTGGAATAGTAATAATACTCCGAATCCACCGGTATCCAATTCTTCATTATTCGGTGGAAAACGAGAAATTGCCAATGGTTCGTCCGATAATTATTATGGTATACGACGTTCGTATGCGAGTGATTATTCCTATTTATCCCGGGCTTATAGTGCCCATAGTACCGGTTCGGCTTCATTATGTAGTGAAATGCATGTAGCAGCCGCCCCTCATGTTATTCATCGACCATTTCCTTCGTTAGCGGAAGAATTAAGTTCCTTAGTTATTTGTCCATATGATGCATTATCGGTACCGAATCGTAGTACAACGAATGATATTGTTGTATTAATTACGTTATTATCTAAAATTGCTTTAGAGCCAGTATCATTAGGTGATTTACGTTCTTCAATTGATTCTTATAGTGCTAATGGTGGAAATACGGCTAAACGATTATCTGCTTTATTATTACGTGATACAGCATTAATATTATTACAAGATATTTTTACCGGAGCTGGACCTGTATTTGCAGCTTCACCTTTATTAACGGGTTGTATTACCCGTTTTGTATGTCCAACGCTTTTATCTCATGCTTTATCACCACGTATTTTCCATCCATGTTTATCGATTTCGTTCGGTGCTGGTGGTGCATTTGGGAATAATTATGTCGTTGGTAGTGGTAGTGGTGGTAGTATGGATGCATGTGAAGCATGGTTTGCCGCTATGGGTAATGAAATAGGTAATTTAATTAGTACCACCTTTACGTATGTTCATTGTGGACCATTAGATGATAAATATAGTAAAATGTTTGATAATATGTTAAAAAATAATAATAATAACAATAATACTAATACTATATTGGATGATGAGAATACTAATTCCTTAGGATTAGCGGTTGTACCTTCATTATCAGCGTTACGTGCAATTTTACGTATTGTTGGGGCAATGTGGATTTCAAAAGGTTCCGATGATGAAGTTATGGGTAGTGCAACAGTAGCAGGACCAAATAGTAATGATGATGATTCTAATACGAATGGATTCAATGCAAATATGGTAACATCAGCAAGTATACGCGAAGCCTGTGCTCGAGAAATTACCGCTTTATCCCGTGCTATATTATTATCAACATTAGCATGTCCTACTGCTCCACCATTTTTACGTTTAGATGCCTTAGATGAATTAGTTACATGGGTAACTGCTCCTCAATTATTAATGGAATTATATATTAATCATGATATGTATCCATCAGCTGCTTGTCCTTATCCTCATATGCGCTTTTTACGTTCTTCGATCGCTGCTATTGTTACATTAGCATGTTCGCGTCGACGACCATTAAATCCAGCCGCCATCTTACAAGCCAGTGCAAATGATCCGTTAAGTTTATTATTATCGGAACAAGATATTATTGAAACTTTTGCGGAAGGACAAGAACCACCTCGTCCAGATTCTTTACCTCCAAATGCTACTACTGCGGAACGTGCCTATGCATTAAATGCTTATTCACGTTCCGAATTAAGTAAACAAGCAGCAACATTTTTTGCTTCAATTGTACGTGCATTAATGGATTCTGCTGCTACGGTTCAAATGAGTTCGAATAATACCAATACATCGTCACATAATACGAAATCATCGAATGATAGTGTAATTATTCATAATACGGATGATGAAGAAAAAGATAGTCGAGTAGCTTGGCATCCTACTTCTCCTACGCATCCATCTTTATTACGTAATTCTGGTAATAATAATAATAATACCAAAAATGGATTTAGTTTCAGTAGTGGTTTAACGATTGTACCACCTACTCCGGGTCATAAAAAGAATGGTTCATCCGGTGGATTTAGTTTTGATACACCCTTAAAAACGAAAAGTACATTATCATCGGTATCAGAAAATACAAATAATGTAACAAATAATGGTAGTAGTGTTCGAGCTATGCACGATGCTCAACGAGCAGCCGAAATTACATTATATTCGGCTATGTCGATTGCTCAAGAAAAAGGAGTAAAGAAAGGATTAGCTCCATTATTAGCGGCTGGTTATATTCATCAATCGGGTAGTGGTATTGCTCATTTCTTACGTTTATGTGGACAAGAATATGCTTTAGATAGTGAAATTGGTGATTATTTAGGTGATGAAGGACGTTCACCAGAAGATATTATATTAATGAAAAATATACGAACGGAATTATTTGGTGGTATATCCTTTGCTGGTATGGCTTTTGATATCGCATTACGAATTATGTTAACGAAAGCGGGATTTCGTTTACCAGGTGAAGCCCAAAAAATTGATCGTATTACCCAAGCATTTGCTTATGCTTATTTTGATGATAATCGTCCTAATGATACTTTACTGAATGATGGTAATAGTAATACAACTACGGAAAATACAACTAATAATACTACTAAAGATACGAATACAAAAGAATCAACCAAAGGTCCAACAATTCATTCGGTTGCGACTCCTGATGGTCGTTTATATCCGGCTTCACCAGATGTTGTGGAAATTTTGTCATTTTCAGCAATTATGTTAAATACCGATGCCCATAATGCCAATATTAAAAAAGAAAAGAAAATGACGCGTAAACAATTCGTATCAAATAATCGTGGTATTGATAAAGGTGCAGATTTACCTAAAGCCTTTTTAGAATATTTATACGATAGTATTGTATCGAATGAAATTAAAATGCGTACGAATACCCCTACCGCTACTACTACTACGAATCCTCCGAATAATGCCAATGCAAATTCCAATACGAATTCCGGAAATAATGCAAATAATACGAATAATAATACGGATACAATAACGTATTCCCATGGTCCATTAGTACCCGAAGTATTTGCCAAAATGACCGGAGCATTACCATCAGTTGGTACATTACCATCGACGGCTAATGTATTAACAACTTTAATGATTAATAATACCAATAATAATGTTACTTCGGTATTAACTAATTTAACTCAAAATAATAATGGTGTACAATTAACGATAAGTGATGGGGAATTAGATACGCTTACCGATACAATCTTTTATGCTGGTACATTATCGGTAGAAGCAAGTCGTTGGGGTCATCATTTATCCGCTTGTGCCAAAGCAGATGATCGACGTGGTGCTGTTGAACGTCCGATGTCTCCGAATGCTGCCAATACAACCCAAGCTGCGCCTATCTTTTTCCCGGTACCTTATAAACGTACGTTCAGTATTACCACAGTAACTTGTGCAGTAGAAGATATTTGGCCTCATGTTATGGCCTTTGCGACAACATTATTAAAATTACAAACAGTACCGGTTACTTCGATAAGTAATAGTACTACAGTATGTACTGAAGAGAACACGACTAATAAAGATACTAATTATACAAGTGGAAAAGGAACGAATACTACGGTACCTCCTCCCTCCGTACCCGCTACTACTACCGGTTCTACTTCCAGTGGTTTCAAAAATTTAATGGGTGGTTTAGGTCTCAATAAAAAAGCTTCTTTCTTAACTCGTACGACAACTACTTCAACCAATAATAGTAGTAATAGTACAACATCTACTCCTAATCCTAGCACCAATACTAAAGATGTTGCTTCTACTACCGGTACTTCCTCCACAAATACCGTATCAACATCTAATTCTTCTACTGGTAATGGTGCAATGTCTCCAAATGTAATCCCAGCCCATGGTTTATTAATTGCCAAATTGAATACTGCGAATTCGAATGATATTGATCGTCGTTTAGCTGCTTTAGATACATTAAAATATGCAACTTCCGCGGCGTTATTTTTAGGACGTAGTAAATTAGTTATCGAAGGTGCTAATGCTTTATTACAAGTCGAAGGAGCATTATTAGGAATTGAAAAAGCTTTATTTAATCGTGATTGTAAAAATAGTATGGATTCATGGTATGCAGCAATTATGGAATTAACTAAGAAATCGGTACCCAATGATCCAACGAATACATCCTTTATTACCGATCCGGGTGAAGTAGCGATGGCAATATCGTTATTACATATCGCCGTAGCAGAAATGCGGGAAGCCGCTACAGCTGCTGCTGAAGCCGCTACTTTACAAAATACGGCAGCACGATTTAAAGGTGATTTAAGTAAATTATTAGTAGGTAATGTTGGGGATATCCTAAATAATAATGGAAATACAAATCTTGCGAATAATAATACCAACGGTACAATGAATAATACCAATATAAGTGGTAATACACATACTGGTTCGAGTCATTCTTTATTAGGTGGTACAAATTCTTCGTTATCGAATCCTTCCGCATCTTTATCGGCCAACTTAATTAATCCTACATCTCGTCGTTTATTATACGAAGGTGAAATGACAAAAGTTGCTTCCGGTGGTAAAGGTAAACATACTGTTTATCGTTTCTTTTTATTTACCGATATGTTAGTTTATGCCCAACGAGGTGCATTTTCGGATAAATATGCTGCTCATCAAGCAATACCCTTAACCAAAATGCGGGTTGAACCGGATCCACCGGAATTAGTTACTGGTTATTCGGGTTCCCAAGGTTTACCTCATAATGTATCATTTCGTTTAGATACAGTAATTAAACCATTATATTTATATTGTGCTACTGAAACTGAAGCTACCGATTGGAAACGTAATATACGTGAAGCGGTAGCATCATTACATCGTGCTATTGAAGCGGGTGAATTAGCAACAAGTCAGCATCAAACCTTATCCTCCAATACGATCGGACGAGCAGCAGATGCCGGGGCCGCATTTTTAGCCGCTGCTGCTGCAGCGATAGCCCAAGGAAAAGATCCCGCGACTATGGCTGCCCAAGCAGTTGTAACGAGTAATGTGAATAATAATATTGCTTCTTCTTCATCTTTAACGAAATCCTTAGCTACTTTAAGTGGTAATAATAGTGTGGCTTCATCACCCACTAAAAGTGCAATAGTTCCGGAAAAACAAACGGTAGTTCCTCCTATAGTACCAGCATTAAGTACTTCTAATTCTATCGCTACAACAACAACTACTGCAAATACCACCGGTGAATCAACTTCTTCTTCTGTCACTACTGCTACTATTCCAACTCCCCCTAGTGTTTATGATAGTTTACCCGAATTAAAACAAGCATTTTTACAAGCGGTAGCATTTTGTCGTCCTTTATTATCGACCGAATCGGGTACTCCGGGTATGGGTAACATACCAATTGGTAGTCGAGTTGATTTAGGTATTACATCACCATCATCAACGTTAACTTTACATGATAATGATAAATTACAATTTTATGGGTTATTTAAACAAGCAACTACCGGTGATTGTCCTATCCCGACAAATAATGATGATATTACTATGATGATTAATAGTACAAGTACTACACCTAATGCTGCAAGTACTACAAATAAAGTTATGGATCCAACGATGATAGCGATAGCTCGAGCCAAACGTGATGCCTGGTTATCGTATAAAGGTTTACGAAGACGTGATGCAATGAGAAAATTTGTTGAACTTTTAGATAATAAAGTACCAGAATGGAATACTACAACTAGTAGCAGTACTACATCTACTACATAAATACATTATTAGTTATCTAAATACTTTTATTGATTATTGAATATAT
>Ga0255266_1000176_pt1 | contig 10494 bp, 9 predicted proteins | sample AtltaT_24_FD_183669 | JGI IMG/M metagenome (GOLD analysis project Ga0255266, IMG submission 183669) | Metatranscriptome of freshwater microbial communities from Altamaha River, Georgia, United States - Atl_Cont_RepB_0h (Metagenome... | ecosystem: Environmental > Aquatic > Freshwater > River...
AGTTTCATAGATATCTTTTAAAGTGCATTGTGATGCATGAAAACCTTTCAAGACAGATGCTCTATTTTGACCCAAACCTTTAAAAAACAAATGAACTTCAGGTTTATCACTTTTTGTTTGGTTAACAATCCATGTACCTGCATTTTGAGCCACTTGTAATGCAGCAAAAGGGCTGGATCGTCTGGCTTTATTAAAACCAACAGTACCTGCAGTAATAACTTTTAGTGTTTTTCCATCATTGTCTGTAATTGTTAATAAAGTGTTACCATAGGATACGTACGCGTGTACATTATATGATTTCATTATTTTGTAATTCTTTTTAAACGTTTCGTCCAAATCTTATAGACTTTACGATATGCATTTTGCTGAGATACTACAAAAGATCCATAATTTTTATCATAAGAAAGAAATGATAAAAGAGCTCGCTTATGTAATAACTTTTTACTAGCTTGTGTATTCGGCAAAAACATTGTATGTCCCGCTAATCCAACAGTTAAACCACCATTTACAGTTGATAATACACGCCCTGTAGCGAAGCCTCGTTTTTTAGCTAAAATTAAAAGATATTGTTTGTATAACTCATAATATGCCAAATGAAACAGTGTTTCACTATCAGGAGTACGCGCTACTGTAATTACAACAGGCACTTTATTTGTAGGATCAGCCAACCAGTCAACCCCTAACTGTTCTGGTCTTGTTTTTAAATGCAACATTCGTTTCCAGCCACTTTTAAATTCAAGAGTATCATTAACTTTATTTTTTGTTTCAAATAAAAGAATGCTATTCTCTTTTTCAAAAATTCGGCCTGTAGCACTTTCTTGAAAAGCTTCTAAAAATGATTTCATTTATTTTTAATAATTTGTTTTGTTTTAATCTAGTAGATATGATCATTACAATGATTTTCTATTTTATTTTATAGTTTTTCTAGATATAAAAACTATAAAATAAAGTACACATAATAAAAATAACAATAATAGCGAAAGAAGGACTTGAACCTTCGACATTTAGATTATGATTCTAATGTTCTAACCGCTGAACTATTCCGCCTTTTATACTAGTTTTATTATATTTAATCATTATAATGATTAATAATAAAACTAGTTATAAAACACAAACCTTCCTGAGCTAATACTATTTAGCCCCCCCTAATAGAACTAGTTTTAATGTTAAAACTAGAAATTTAAATTGGTTTAAATTTCTGTTACCCTAAATAGTAATTGATAACTATACTAATTATTGCATCTAACATACAAGGTTTTCAGCAAATAGATAAACAGGTGCTGGATATAACCAGAAAAACACTAGAAACCCCACAGATGCAGCAAATAAGTATGTTGCAAATGGCGATGCTTCTGGCGATACAACGTCATCTACTTTTGAAAAAAACATTGTTTTAATGATTCTCAGATAGTAAACACCACCAATCACACTAGTAACTACAGCAACTAAAGCTACCGAGTACATTTGTGAAGATACTGCTGATTGGAAAACCATATATTTACCAAAGAAACCGGCTAAAGGTGGTACACCCGCCATAGAAAACAATAATAACGCAAAAGAAATTCCTAACACAGGATTTGTTCGACCAATACCTGCCAATTCATTTACGTTACGATATCCAAAGCTTAGTAGAAATGAGAACGTAGCAATAGTCATCACAAAGTAAAGTCCTAGATAAAAAAAAGAAGTGTCCCAAGCTGAAGTTGCTAATCCTAACAAAATAAAACCAACATGTGCAATAGTACTGTATGCAAATAGACGCTTTAGTCTTTGCTGACCTAATGCGCCTAACGCCCCAATCAGCATACTACCAACTGCTGCCGTTACTAATAAAGGTTGCCATTGTTCAATTGAACTATAAAAAGAAGTTGACAACAATCTAAAAAATAAAGCAAGGATAGCAATTTTAGGCACTAACGCAAAGAAAGCTGTAATAAAGGTTGGCGCCCCTTCATAAACATCTGGTGTCCAGACATGAAATGGAAACGCTGATAGTTTAAATAATAGACCAACGAAAAAAAATACCATACCCAAGTTGAAAAACATAGGTTTTTCTACTTGACTTAATAGCATCCAATCAGAAAAACATAATGATCCAGTTGCACCATAAATTAAAGATCCACCAAACAATAAGAATCCCGAAGCAATTGCACCTAAAATAAAATATTTTAGCCCAGATTCTGTAGAGTATTGTGAAGTTCTTCTCGTTGCGGCTAGAATATAAAAGCAGAAACTTTGTAGTTCCAACGTTAAATAAAATGCGAGGAAGTCCTGTGATGCAGCTAGTCCAATCATTCCTAATGCTGAAAAGAGAATAAATAAACTATTTTCATAAACAGTTTTATTATTGGCTAATGCTAAAGATACAAGACATCCAATAAGAATCCAAATATGAATTGTGCGTGCAGTTTGATTGAATGAAAAGCTTTCATTCCAAACGCTACCAAAAATATCCCCCCGTGCAATCAACCATAAAGTTAAGCCCGTTGTTAATAAACTTAATGCTTTGATTGGACGCACTAGCACAGAATATGGCGGTCTAGATCCGTACCAAACGCCTAACACAACTAATAGTTGGACCGCGATCCCTAAAAACAGTTCAGGACCCACTACTTTCCAGTCGTTAATAAACACGATTATTTACTTTTTTAAAAGACAATTATAATCTCTAGTTTTATATTATTATTATTATATAATAATAATATAAAAACAAGAAAAATATAGTTATGCACAAAGATATAAAATAGATAAGTGCATTGGTTGTAAAAATACTTCAGGATAAATACCCATCCATAATGTCATAAAAATTAGTGGTGCAAATACAGCAGCTTCTCGTCGTACTAAATCTGAGTAGCCAGATAAGACTTCTGTTTGTAAAGGACCAAATAATACACGATTACATAGCCAAACGGAATAAGCTGCTCCTAAAACTGTTCCAATTGCTGCTAAAATTGCAACTGTAACGTTTGCTTCAAAAGCTCCTGCTAATGACATGAATTCTCCGGCAAAACTACTTGTACCTGGGAATCCTAGATTTGCCATAGAGAAGAATGTAAATACAATAGCAAATAATGGCATCGCTTGAGTTAATCCTTGGTAGTATTTTACCAATCGTGTATGATAACGATCATATAATACACCTACACATAAGAATAGGGCACTACTAACCCAACCATGGCTTAGCATAATCATCATAGCCCCTTCTAGTCCAACAATATTTCCAGTAAATAATCCTAGTGTTACAAAACCCATATGGGCTACAGATGAATAGGCAATAATTTTCTTTAAGTCGCCTTGTCGTAATGTTGTCAATGATGTATATACGATTGCAACGATACTCATAGTAAACATAAAAGGTGTAAAATATGCTGAAGCTTCTGGGAATAATGGAATAGAAAATCGAATAAAACCATATGTTCCTAGTTTCAGTAGAACACCTGCTAGCATAACAGAACCAGCTGTAGGTGCTTCTACGTGAGCTTCTGGTAACCAGATGTGAAACGGCACCATAGGTACTTTTACAGCGAACGATGCAAAGAAAGCTAACCATAAAAAAATTTGGCGTGACTCAGACCAAGTTGTTGTTAGCAATACCTGATAATCTGTTGTTCCTGTTTCAAATGCAATTGTTAAAATTGCAAGTAACATAAACAATGATCCAAGTAATGTATAAAAAAAGAATAGATATGCTGCGCGACCTTTTCGTGCTCGTGATCCCCAAATTCCAATCATTAGAAACATTGGGATTAGTACGCTCTCGAAAAAGATATAAAAGAATAATAGATCAAGCACCGTAAATACACACACTAAAAATGAACCCATTACTAGAAAGGCCATCATATATGCTTTTACATGTGTTTGAATAGACTCCCATGTAGCAATAATACATAAAAAGATTAAAAAAGTTGTTAGCAAAACAAAGAATAAGCTAATCCCATCAATTCCAAAATAGACTGGGAACATCCATGTCTTTACCTCAACAAATTGAAACCCTACTGCTTGGTTATCAAATAGCACCCATAATTGCAACGATAATACAAAACATAACGCAGCAGTTCCTGCACCAATTTTACGAATAAGATCTGTATTACGCGCAGGTACAAAGGCTAAAACTAAAATACCTAACCAAGGTAATAAAATTAAATTACTAAGCATTTGTATTTTCTGTTTGTTTATCACCTTGAACTACAAATAAAATCGAAATCATTAAAATCCATAAAAGTCGAATATCGAACCCTGGAGAAACAAATAAAAGCCCGATAAATAATGCAGAAATCATCCAAAACGCAGCGTGATAGATATAACCACTATGCAATTGTTTTACGTTATCAACCAACTTTTCTACTCCATTTGAAATTCCAAATGGACCAAATTGTTCAATTAGACCTTTATCTAACGCTTTATACGTTGTAGTATAACCAAAGCGTAATGCAACAGGAACAATACATTCATTGTATACGCGATCAAAGAGCCATTTTTTAGTTAAAAACAACGTTAATTCGCGACCTTGTGGCGACATTTGGATAGAATGGACAAGTGGCGCAAAACCGTGGTATAGTACAACAGCTAAAGTCGCACCTCCTAATGAAAAGACTAAAGGAATCCATTTAATTGACAAAGGAATCCATTCGCATCTAATAAGATAGCATGTTCTGGTAATGTTACAATAGCATTCCCCCAATAGTTTGAACCTGGGCCAATAATTGCATCACGTGTTAAATATCCACCGAATAATGCACCTAATGATAGTACAAATAGTGGGAACCCCATTGCAAATGGTGCATCATGAGCATGCTCAATTGTAGTTCTATATGCATTAGTATCTCTGAAGAATGTAAAATAAATCAATCGGAAAGAATAAAACGCTGTGAAAAACGCAGAAATAACACCCAACCAGTGTGCAAAAGTACCTGCTACTGAATAATGAGCATAAGCTACTTCTAAAATTACATCTTTCGAATAAAAACCAGTTAGGAAAGGGAATCCCATTAATGCCATTGATCCAATAAGCATCATTACATAAGTATATGGTAGTAATCGTAGTAATCCACCCATTCTACGCATATCCTGTTCATCAGCAACTGCATGAATTACAGAACCAGCACTTAAGAAAAGTAATGCTTTAAAGTAAGCATGATTCATTAAATGGAACATACTCACTGAATATTGTGATAAACCTACCGCAAATGCCATGTAACCTAATTGCGAACAAGTAGAATATGCAATAACTTTTTTTAAATCATTCTGAAGCATACCAGTTGTTGCTGCCATAAAAGCTGTCATTGCCCCAAACACGGTTACTACAATCAATGCCGTTGGTGCATATTCAAATAAAGGTAAGCAACGAATCATCATAAAGATTCCTGCTGTTACCATTGTAGCTGCATGAATTAATGCTGACACTGGTGTTGGACCTTCCATTGCGTCAGGTAACCAAGTATGTAATCCAAGTTGTGCTGACTTACCAACTGCACCTACAAATAAAAATAAACAAAGAACCGTAATCCAACCATTTCCATGCACTGCTACATATGCAGGTACTTGTGCAAATAACGTTGAAAACTCAACAGTATGAAACGTTGCAAAGAAGCCAAAGATCCCCAATGCAAATCCAAAATCACCTACGCGATTGACAATCATAGCCTTCATTGCAGCTTTGTTTGCCTGGATTCTTGTATACCAAAAATTAATTAATAAATAAGAACAGAGACCAACACCTTCCCAACCGAGAAACATTTGTACAAAGTTTTCAGCCGTAATTAGCATCAACATGAAAAATGTGAATAACGAGAGATACGACATAAATCGTGGGATATGTGGGTCATGTGACATATAACCAGTTGCATAACAATGCACTAATGCAGAAATACCTGTCACAATAACTAACATACTAGTCGTTAAACTATCGAATAAGAAACCCCAAGAGGCGTCCAACCATTCAGAATGAATCCAAGGAGCTAAAGTAACATAGACAGGACTTCCTGATAGTCCTACTTCGTAAACTGTCGTAATGGAAAACATAGCCGCTAGTGCTACGCATCCAGTTGTAATAAAGCCAGCTCCTTTTGGTCCGATAAACCGACCAAAAAGCCCAGCTGTAATTGCACCCATCAATGGAAGTGCTACAATGCTCAAGTACATTTTTCGTTTATCCTTTTAATACATTTACCCAATCCATTGCAATTGTTCCACGAACACGATAGTATACCACTAAAAGCCCTAAACCAATAGCTGATTCAGCAGCAGCTACTGTAATAACAAACAAAGCAAATAGTTGTCCGTAACTATCATCCATTGCAATAGAAAAGCCAATCCAATTTAAGTTTAAAGCTAAAAGCATAAGTTCAATACTTAATAGTAAAACAACTACGTTTTTACGATTTAAACCAATACCTACTAGCCCAAAACCGAATAAAGGGACTGAAATAAGTAACCATTCATGCATGTTCATACGTGTCTACTCTAAATTTTATGAATATCTAATATAAAACTGGTTTTTTAGTTTTTTTATTATTACAGACATGTATAATAAAAAGTGGTTTTGCTAATTTATTTTCTAATTTTTTTCTAGTTTTTTTCTAGTTTATATTAGAAAATTACCGCGATAAAGAAAATGGAAGCAAATAAAGCAAACTTTACTAATGTAGATAGAGCCTTTTTTTGCTTGTGCATTATGTACATAATCTAAAAAAATACTATCAAAACCATGATTTACATGAACTGCAATACAAGCTGCCAACAAAATGTAAAAACGAAAATCAACAAAGATTGTAAATGGAAGTAGAATCAACAATCCAACAGATGAAGCTCTTTGAATAATCCAATGTGACATTATTTTTATTCTATTTTAATTAATTTTATGACTATTCTCTAATTTTGTGATCAAACTCTATTTTATAGTTTTTATTATTATTATTAGAGAATTCAGTAGATAATCTAAAAACTATAAAAAAACTAGTTATAAAACTAGAATTAAGCTTAAGAAAAAGATAGTTGCTAAAACAAATAGAATAATCGCCGTTGTTTTTACACCTTCAGTTGATACGTAAGCTCCAGTATCCCAAATAAAATGACGAATTCCATTCGCAGCATGATAGCTGATAGCACCCATCACTACAAAAAGAACTGGGTAAAAAACTTCAAAATCAATTGTAAGACCATTTCCAAAAAATGTATAAGCAAGCATTGCTGGGATAACCAACAAGATACTACCAGCTAAAATAACTCCAGTCATTCTATGGAAAATAGAAAGACCAGAACTAATTTGAGTTGAGTAAATTGTTAGATGAGGTGATAATTCTTTTCTCATTTTCTATTAATAAATTAATCCATTTGTTGCAACTAATAGTCCTGCAATCCATAAAACAAATGCAAAAGATAAAGGTAAGAAAACTTTCCAACCTAATCGCATTAGTTGATCATAACGATATCTAGGGAACGATGCGCGAACCCAAATAAATACAAATAATAAAAAGCTTACTTTTAAACCGAACCAAATTACACCAGGAATCCAATGGAATGGTGCAAAATCAAAAATAGGTAACCAACCACCAAGAAATAAGATTGTAGCTGATGCACACATTAAAATCATGTTGGCATATTCCCCTAAGAAGAATAGAGCAAATCCCATAGCTGCATATTCGGTGTTATAACCAGATACAAGTTCAGCTTCAGCTTCTGGTAAATCGAAAGGAGCTCGATTTGTTTCAGCTAATGCTGAAATAAAAAACATTAAAAATAACGGGAACAAAGGGAATACAAACCAAACTGCTTTTTGTTGTAATACGATTTTAGTCAAATTAAGTGTACCTGTACATACAAGAACCCCTAATAATACCAAACCTAATGATACTTCGTATGAAACCATTTGAGCAGCTGAACGTAATGCACCTAAGAAAGCATACTGTGAGTTACTAGACCAACCTGCAGTAATAATACCGTATACACCTAAAGAAGATAGGGCAAATAGATAAAGGATACCAATATTTAGGTCAGCAAAAACCATTCCTTCACCAAAAGGAATAACTGCCCAAGATCCCAATGCAAAGAAAAAAGTAAGAATTGGTGCAATAAAAAATAAGAATGTGTTTGCACTTGATGGATAAATGTTTTCCTTAACTAATAATTTAAAACCATCTGCTAATGGTTGTAATAAACCAAATGGACCTACTGTATTAGGCCCACGACGTTGATGCATACTTGCCATAGCTTTACGTTCTAGTAACGTCAAATACGCTACTGCAATTAATAAAGGTAAAACCACCGCCAAATATTCTGCTAACCAAGAAGCGATTTGATACATATTATGTCTTTCATTTATTTTCTAGTTTTTTCTAGATATAAAACTAGTCTTAGTATTTTTTATTATTAATAAATCTATTTTTTAAAACCAAAAATTCCTTTTTTGTAAGCTTTCGCTACTTTAGATAATGATGGTGAGTTTTTTGATACAACGTCTGTATCATAATAGTTATCTACCCAAGTACGTAATGGCGTATTATGTACAACTGTTTTATTAAATTTAGGATACCAATGTTGTTTACATTGAACATCAATATTCTGTTTTTCTTTTGAAGGAATTCCTAAAACATATTCTTTAACAGCGTCTTTGTAACCATTTAGCTCTACTAATGAACAAAGAATAGCTTTATCATGGAAAACGCGTCGTTGGTTTGTAACTGCTTTTCTCGCATATTGAGATCTACCTTCTGTATTTACAAAAGTCCCCCCTGTCTCCGCAGGTAATGCGCAAGGTACTACCAGTGTATTGTCAGAAATTTCTGGTGAAACGTGAGATGTAATATGGATTGCTGGCACATCAGACGTAGCGTCAAATGTTTGAACCATTGTTTTAAATTGTACATTATCTACAACACCTAATTGATTTACGCCTTGATCCATAATCCCAAAACTATTTGCGTGTGGCTGTAAATAATTTAAACCATTCCACATAGTTGTTACTAAGTTAGGTACTACATTAATTAAAGTTTGTAACATTGAAAAAAAAGCTGGGCCATCTTCTCGTAAAAATAAAGAAGGACCTACCAATACAATAGGATTTTTTGCATTTTTAAAACCTGCACAAAATGATGAACGACCTTCAACAAAGTTCATAAAAGAGTATGCAGACGTACCCGCTGTAATAACATTATACGTTGTAGAAATAGGAGCTCCAAATGAAACAACAGGACAGTTTCCTTTTTTCAAACGTTTTCTAATTCTTGCATTTAATAGAGCACCTTCTAAACGTGGATTTACACCAACCATAAGAATAAAATCAACCTTAGTCGATTCCCAGTCTTCAATACATGTATTACATTTAAAAGTACTAGTGAAATCAATCGGAAATAACGTGTTATTCCAATTTCTTCCTGTAGGATTTGGACCTTCTAATACTACATTTTCAAAGTAATTACTAATTACACCTGTAGTTTCCTGTGAAACATTACCAGATAGAATAGCACATTTACTTTCTAGCGCAAGACATTTATGTGTTGAATGAACTAATGATGCCGTTTCTTCTGGCGGCATGAATGATCGTTTGTTCGTAATTCCTTCATAAGAAAAACGAGCTTTATCTGTGATCCATTCTTCATTAATTTCTTCGTTTAATTTTGGAACAATTCGCATAGGAACACCAAATCGTGAGTCCATTTTTACATTTGAACCAATACCATCTGTTAGGTCAATTGTTTCTGTGCTCTCCAACTCCCATGGTCGTGCCATGAATGAATACGGCTTAGAAGTTAAGGCCCCTACAGGACATAAATCAATTACATTACCCGATAATTCTGATGCAAATAATTTTTCTCGAACATAAAATCCAATTTCTAAGTTAGTACCACGACCAGTAGATCCTAGTTCACCAGTACCTGCGATTTCTGAACCAAAGCGAACACAACGAGTACAATGAATACAACGTGTCATGATCATTTGAATTAGAGGACCACTGTCTTTGTCTTCAACCGCACGTTTGTATTCTTTATAGCGACCACGATCACCCCCATAAACCATGGCTTGATCTTGTAAGTCACATTCCCCACCTTGATCACAAATAGGACAATCTAACGGATGATGAATTAATAAATGTTCTAAAACACCCTCACGCCCTTTCTTTACGGCTGGTGTTTCAGTCCAAATGCGCATACCATCACCAGCTGGAAACGCGCATGAAGGTTGTAATTTCCTATCTTTTTCAATTTCTACTAAACACATACGACAGTTTCCCGCAATAGATAAACGATCATGATAACAAAAACGAGGTACTAAAACTCCTGCGAGTTCACATGCCTGCAATACTGTTACTCCTTGTGGTACAGTATGGGCTTTTCCGTTTACGAATACTTGCATCAATTTTACTTTCTTTTAATTATTTAACCTTCCCGAGCGATCCTTTTCTTTACTAGTCAGTTTTAAATTAGAAAATAAAGGACAGCACTCCTTAGTTGAATGGTTTTATTATAAAAACGTTTTAAACTTAAAGCCAAAATAAAC
>Ga0255266_1000181_pt1 | contig 10419 bp, 1 predicted proteins | sample AtltaT_24_FD_183669 | JGI IMG/M metagenome (GOLD analysis project Ga0255266, IMG submission 183669) | Metatranscriptome of freshwater microbial communities from Altamaha River, Georgia, United States - Atl_Cont_RepB_0h (Metagenome... | ecosystem: Environmental > Aquatic > Freshwater > River...
GTACCAAGTATTACGTACTCGTCAACAATTAGTACGCAAATTACCTAGTCGTTTCTTTGCTACTCGTACTCCAGCACCATTACCAGAAAAATGGAGTAAATTAGCTGCAGAAGATATTAAAGGTAAACCTACCGAAAGTTTAATATGGCAATCACCCGAAGGTATACCCGTAAAACCTATTTATACTAAAGATGATATTCAAAATATTAATATTGATCAATTATCCGGGGTTTATCCTTATACTCGGGGTGTCAGAGCGAGTATGTATACCGTACGACCATGGACAATTCGTCAATATGCTGGTTTTAGTACTGCTGAAGAATCGAATAAATTTTATCGTCAAAATATAGCCGCTGGACAACAAGGTTTATCCGTTGCTTTTGATTTAGCTACTCATCGTGGTTATGATAGTGATCATCCTCGGGTAGTTGGAGATGTAGGTATGGCTGGTGTACCTGTTGATACCGTTGAAGATATGAAAATATTATTTGATGGTATTGATTTAGGTAAAATGTCTGTATCCATGACGATGAATGGTGCTGTATTACCAGTATTAGCCATGTATATTGTAGCAGCAGAAGAACAAGGGGTATCACCAAAACAATTAAGTGGTACAATTCAGAATGATATTTTAAAAGAATTTATGGTTCGTAATACATATATATATCCACCTACTCAATCATTACGTATTATATCCGATATTATGGGTTATACTGCTGAATTTATGCCCAAATTTAATAGTATATCAATTAGTGGTTATCATATGCAAGAAGCTGGGGCTGATGCAAAATTAGAATTAGCCTTTACATTAGCAGATGGTATTGAATATGTTCGTTGTGCACAAGCAGCTGGATTAGATGTTGATACTATTGGTAAACGTTTATCCTTCTTTTTTGGGGTGGGTATGCAATTTTATATGGAAGTAGCAAAATTACGAGCAGCTCGTTTATTATGGGCAAAAATTATGAAAGAAAAAATGGGTGCAAAAAGTTCTGGTTCCCATTTATTACGTACTCACTGTCAAACAAGTGGTTATTCTTTAACAGAACAAGATCCTTATAATAATATTATTCGTACCACAATTGAAGCTATGGCTGCTGTTATGGGTGGTACCCAAAGTTTACATACAAATTCTTTTGATGAAGCATTAGGTTTACCAACTCCCTTTTCTGCCAAAATAGCTCGTAATACCCAAATTATATTACAAGAAGAATCAAGTATTACTCGTGTAGTAGATCCATGGGGTGGTTCCTATATGATGGAAACATTAACGAATGATTTAGCAGATAGTGCCTGGGAAGTTATACAAGAAATTGAACAATTAGGTGGTATGGCTAAAGCTATTGAATCTGGTATGCCCAAATTACGTATTGAAGAAGCAGCGGCTAAAAAACAAGCTCGTATTGATTCCGGACAAGATACTGTTGTTGGAGTCAATAAATATAAATCTACTAATGGTGAACGGGTAGATGTATTACAAATTGATAATACGATTGTTCGTAAAAAACAAATTGCTCAATTAGAAGAAGTAAAACGTAAACGTGATCCGAAAAAAGTAGAAGCTGCATTAGCAAAATTACGTGAAGCAGCAACATTAACCCGTAGTACTGGTAAAGGTTCGGATCCTGGTAATTTATTAGGTTTATCTGTTGCTGCCGCACGGGTTCGTTGTACATTAGGAGAAATTTCTGATGCATTACGTAGTGTTTGGGGTGAACATAAACCTAAAGAAGGTGTTGTACAAGGTGCTTATAGTCAAAGTTTTTCTACCGATCAAGATTATGAAAAAGAATTTACTACAGTAGTAAAAGATATAGAAAAATTTGCTGAAGAAGAAGGTCGTCGTCCTCGTATATTAATCGCTAAAATGGGTCAAGATGGTCATGATCGTGGTGCCAAAGTTATAGCATCCGGTTTTGCTGATTTAGGTTGGGATGTTGATGTTGGTCCATTATTTCAAACTCCTGAAGAAGCAGCTATGCAAGCCATAGATGCTGATGTTCATGTTATTGGTGTATCCAGTCAAGCAGCAGGACATAAAACATTAGTACCCCAATTAATCGAAGCTTTAAAACATAAAAAAGGTTCACATATATTAGTTGTTGTTGGTGGTGTTATACCACCTCAAGATTATGAATTTTTACGACAAGCGGGAGTAGCAGGTATATTTGGTCCCGGTACTCGTATTACCGCAGCTGCTGCGGATGTCTTAAAAGCACTTCGTAATTCCAAAAAGAAGTAATTATGAAAAATAACAAAAAAAAAGAGAAAACATACTCCGAGTGAATGGGAAAAAGTGAGATGATGATTATTTATTTATATATAGAATAGTTAATATTTATAATATATTATTTTTGTATTTTACCATGGATTATATAACTATATAATAATATTTTGTCCCATTTCTTAATATAACGTATAATTGTGAAACGGAGAAGTATCCCCATCTTCAAGAAGAGCCAAAGTTTCTGGCGTTGATTGAGTGATATAACCAACAATAATAATAATTATATCCTACTTTCACTTCTCCTCAGGCAAAAATGTTGTTAATTATATTATCCTTATGTATACTTTATATAAGAGTAATAGAGTCGACAATAACAGCAACTTTAACAATTGATGATGTTGCACCAGTTAGTACAACATGGTACGCAACGAGTTCTACCTACAAATTAAAAATTGAAAGTGATAATGCTGCTTTTTCATCTACACCAGAATTAAGTGATATAACCGGATTTTTACCTACGGGTATAGCAACAAGTGGTACAAAAGAAGTAGCTAGTGATAGTAAATCTATCATTTATACATTAACCGCCGATACTGGTGCATATTCCTTTACTTTAGCTGCTGGTTCATATCAAGATACAGATAATATACAGAATACAGAAACAACATTTACCTTTAAAGTAGGGTTTGGAGTAACCGCTTTTAGTTTAGTTGTTGCTGCCACAGATACAGCACCTACCGAAGTATGGTTAGTACGAACACCAGTCGGTAAATATGCTTTTGCTGTAACGGTCGATACAGGTATCATACTTAGTAATGCTTGGGTGGATTATAGTTTAAGTGGTATAGCTACAGCATCGGGAGTTACTCTATCAACCTATTCTACTCCTTCAATTCCTGGTGATTCCAATCGAGTTTTATTACCATTAACTTTAACCAATATTGCCTCCGGTACGTTTGATATTATTATACCGAATGGTGTAATATGTACTGCAAATAAAGCATTATGTAATGCAGACACAACGAAAAAAGTAACCTTAAAAATGGGTTTTTCATTAAGTAACGTAGATATTGTACAAACAACTGCCGATACACAATCATTAGCAACAAATTGGCTTTCCCGTACTACAGCAAATACTTACGCCCTTACCATTATTACTACAGCTACAGCATTAAGTACAACGGCTGCAAATATTGATAAAACAGCAATAACTTGGAGTAATAGTGGTAGCAGTATAACATTAGGTACTGCAGTTAGTGGTAGTGCAGGAAATAAAGTATTAAAATTTCCATTAGATTTCACTGCGCAAGCTTATGGTTCATATACTGTAAGTGTAGCAGAGGGTGCGGTTTGTTCTACTGGTACAGGTTCTGCCAAATCTTGTAATGTGGCTTCCACGATAACGAAAACATTAAAAATTGGTTTTGATGTAACTGTAGATATTATAGATCATACTAGTACCACAAGTGTATTAAGTACATGGTTAAGTCGATTAGTAGCCAACAAATATGACATGGTAGTTACTGCAACAGATACCGATATAAAAGTAGCCACAGCTTCGGCCTTAAGTAGTGCTATGTCAAGTCCTGGAGCAGCACCAATTAACGGTGGAACTACATCCTTTACCCTTCCCAATGACAATACTGCGACGGTTGCGATGAGTTTCACCGGCGTAGTACCTGGAAAGTATACGGTGTATGCCAAACAAGGACAATTTTGTACAACATCATCAGCATCATGTAATGCTGTTTCTCCAAGTATTACATGGAAAGTAGGTTTTGATGTTGATGTAGCCATTATTGATAATTCCAATGTAGTGGTCACCAATATATGGCATAATCCTGCTACTAGTGTAGTAAAAGCCCAAGTTACAATAAGTACTCCCAATATTGCGTTAAGTTATACATCAACTAATTTACCAGGATTATCTACTGTATTTTCGAAAACTAGTGATTTAACAGAAAGTAGTAAAGCAGTTGTAACTTCATCAAAATTTACTTATACTTTAAGCACCACATCATCCACAGCACCTGGTAGTTATGTTTTTGATATTGCAGAAGGTAAATTATGTAATGCTGCTTCTACCGTATGTAATGCGGAAAAATTAGCTGCGGTTTATTTACGTATTGGTTATGGATTTGATCTTGCCTTTGTAACGGATGATTCGGATGCTACTGATGTTACCGATGTTTGGATAAAATCGGGAAGTGATATATTATTAACTCTCGTCCGTACGGATTCCGGAGATCTTGCAACCGTTACTCCTACATACGCAACTATGATATCTTCTCCTGGATTAGTTGCTGGTAGTACTACTTCTGCAGATACGGGATATGCTTATCAAATCGATACAGACTTAAATCCCGGACAGTATACACTTACTATAAAACAAGGTGGAAGTACCAATGGTGTTACCGATACGAAAGATGCAACATATGCTGGAAATTATGAACAAACAATTGTTTTACATATCGGTTTTAATTTAGCCTTAGCCATTGTTGATAGTTCGGGAACGGATATTTCCGATGTATGGATCCATCCCGATAGTACATTTGGATTCCGTATTGTTACGGATAGTACCCAAGTAACAACATTTGATTCGGCATATTCTTCATCCGCTCCAGCTTTTGAAGATGTTGTCGAAGGTACACCGGAAGTGAACGGTGATGATGGTGTTTATCGTGCTCCATCATCATCTATCCCAAAAGCTTATATTGAATATTCATTACAAAAAGAATTAGACGCTGGTGATTATAGTTTAAAAGTTATTCAAGGTTCTATTTGTAATGGTTTATCTGCATTATCAAAAATATGTAATGCTGAAAAATCCAAAACATTACATATTGGCTGGGTACCAGATTTCCACATAACCGATGGAACGGAGGCAGATGCTCCTGTAATCGAAGCAGTATATAATGCTGATCAAACATCAGTGGTTGGTTTTCCTATACCTAGTTTTACCAAAGATATTGCCGTAACTATAGAGTACGATGATATTAAATCTTATTCGGGTAGCGGTTTAACTTCTTTAACATACACTACCATTTTTGAATGGCCAGAAGGTTTAGATACAGGTAATGCGGCTACTATGGCCTCGAAAGTACTACGGTATGAATTAACTAGTTTACAAGCTAAACCTGGTTTATACGAAATAAGTTTATTACAAGGAAAACTAGATAATGCTGATGGTAGTGCGAAAAATGCCGCTGTTAAAATTCAATTTGTATTAGGAGTTCTTTTATCTCTATATACTGTTGATGGTGGACAAGCATTAACATCCCGAGGTGCTAGTACATCGTTAACTCGTCTTCAAGCGGTTCGATTACGTATGCGTGGTGTAGCCGACGATACGTTACGATTATTAGATATTATTAGTGAAGTTACTTCCGCGGATGGTACATCGTCGTTTTCCTTAGTTGGTGGTCGATATTTATTACCCGTAGCTACTACCGATTTATCGTTAGATTATGCATTAGATTTTAGTGCTTTAAGCGATGGTGTTTACACTGCCAAAATTAATGAAACTGCACCCTTACAAGATACTACTCGAAAAAATTATATTTGGCAAGCACAATCATTTGATCTCATTATTGATCGTACAAACCCTGAACCTTCGGGTCCAATCGATTTTGGAACAGTATATATTGGTCGTACCGCGGATTTAGATTTACCTACGACAGCATTTACGGATGCGTTTAGTTCGGATGCTTCCTTAATAACCGTAACAAGTGTGGAAGCACGTGATTTACATGGTCTTGTTCTTGCGAAACGGGATACCTTATTACCATTTTCATTAGCGAACACTGTTCTTCGACCCTCACCATCGCTTCGTGGTCCTCCAGGTCCTACAGTAGCTGTATTAAATGTGATGGATGAAGCAGGAAATACTGCTACTATAAATATTACCTTTCAAGTAGTAGAAAAATTAAAACCTAAATTAACCGTTATTGATTCCCGTGGTAAATCATCAATCGACAATAATAATATTTTGTACACGGGTGGTGGTGGTTCCGCAGTTTGTGCTGATGATGGAACATGTTCCGTGGGATTAACCGTTGCGGTTACATATCCAGCACCTGTCAATCCCATTAAGAAAACAGATCTCGTAATAACCGGTGTTGGTGGGGCAGCAATCACGAATAAAATTCGTATATTTGATGCTAGTACAGATGGTCGTAAATATTTATGGTCAATTACCATTAGTGGAATTAAAAATGGTGCTACTGTATATTTTAATTTACCAGAAGATATAACAAAATATACCAAAAGTAATGAATTAACAGGATCTTCCAACGAAGGGCAAATTAAATTGGATTTAATTGCTCCTGTTGGTGGTGATCCTTATGTTGCTGAAGTTAAAGGTACTGCATTAATTCCTTATAGTTATAATATTTCTTGTAAAGTTGGTAGTACCTGTTTATTAGATTTTTTTACTGATGATATCACCACAGCAAAAGATATTACCTTAACTTCTTCCTCCCCGACTAATTTTGGTGGTGTAGCATTTTACCCGGGTACCCAAGGTGTAGCGTATATGGCTGGTGTACCCTTATTCTCACCGAATCCAGATGGATACTCAGAATTTGAAATTACCGGTACGGATGCAGCAGGTAATACTGCGACTCGTAAAGTACAATTATATATTAATGAAGCTGATTCGGCGGTTAATCTTGTCGCATCGAAAGATAAATTATCATTTTTCGAAGGTGATGCAGCATTATCATTACATCCTCGTTCAACCTTTTCCTATCGTAAAGCAGGTAATGATGTTTTAATATCAGCAGCATACGTATACGTTAGTAATACAGCTGCTGCGAATGAAGCAGTAACCAGTACATTTTTACCACCCGGTGCAGATGAAGTAAAAACTCGAGATAGTACAACAGGTATGTTAGTATATGGTATTAAACCCTTAAATGCTCAACCAAACTTTGCACCAAGTGCCGTCGAAAAATGGATACAAAAATTACAATATACGAATACCAATAAAGATATTGATGTTGCTACTCGGCAAGTTCGTTTAGAAATTATGGTTGATGGTGCGGTAATTGCTTCTACTTCTCGACCTATTTATGTTACCGCAATTAATCAAGCACCGGTTTTAACGGGTGGTGCAACGGTGACATATAATGAACCAACAGTATTAGCAAAATCGACAAACGCTGATGTTAATGTATTACCTGGTGCAACTATAACGGATGTTGATGATCAAATGATGTCTCTAGCTGTTATGACAATTGTTAATTGTGATACCGCACGAGATGAACTATATTTACAACCAGGTTATATCTCGTCTCCTCGTGTGCGAGCGGTATGGTCCGCAGCAACATGCGTTTTAGTGCTTCGTTCGGTTGATAGTCCGGAACCTATGACGATTGCAGAAATTCAGACGGCATTAAAAGCAGTTCGCTATTCAAATAAAGATATTGTGGATCCAACTAATCGTATTGCTGGTCCGGTAACTCGTCAATTATCAGCATTCGTTCAAGATATTGGTAGTAATGAAAAAGCTTCTACATTACGTAGTGTTCCTCATGTTTGGAATTTAGTTATTCAAACTGTAGATGATCCTCCAAAATATATTCCCGATGCAGCATTTGCGGTCGGTGGTGTTTTATCGTCGACTGATCCATATGCGAATATTCGTGTTGTTATGGTGGGTAGTTCACAATATAAACAACATGTATTTCCTTTATATCGACCGGTACCAGATCCCGATACTGGTGATGTAACCACATACACGGCTACTATTTTAATTGATTTAACAGCGGTCGCTGATTCTCCTGGATATTTTGCTAAAGGTGCAATTTTTGATCCCGATACAAATACGGCTCCAACTACAAATGTTGATTTAGTATTAGTAACCGATGTTCATGAAGCTGGTTTATTAGATGTTGCTAATGAATTAGGATCATGGTGGAATTCTGTTACATGGGAATATTTCCCTCTAAAATCAAGTAAATTAACGTTAACAATCGATAGTACCTATCCTGATTCACAATTGGGACCTACACGTTGGCGAATAAAATATGCTAGTGCTTTAGATATTGATTTTTGGATTGATGTTCGACAAAAAGGATGTGTATTATCGGATGCTTCGAATTATGCCTTAAAAGATTTAACCGCTTCTTTCGTACCAGCACAATTTTATCCCGATAATACATTATGTGAATATGATCCAATATTATTAACCGTAGAAGATGATGACGTTGATACCGGTCGTTCGGTTGATCGTGGTGGATTTAGCGCGAAAAAAGAAGATATGGCCAAGAAAGTTGCTGCATTAGATGCTCGGGGTATTAGTCATGAAGATCGTATTCCAATTATGGCGGAAGAACGAGCTAATTCCCGGGGAACGTTCCAATTAGCTTGGACAAAACGTATTTTAGATGATGTACCATTTATGCCTTTAACTACCGGGGTAGCCGATGGTACAAAACTTACGTTAAATAATCCTCATAAAGATATTACAATCGATACGTCATTAGTATTAAAATTTGGTCCCGCTGGAGCTACGTTTTTAGAACCAATACGAGTTTGTATGTTTGTTGGTGATACATTAGAAGGCTTTTCTCGTGTAATGTATAAAGCCAGTCAAACAGATCCGAATGATCCTACTAAAGGATATAACCCATGGCAAATGACTTTAGAAAGTTCTTTTGATTCTGTTACCGGGGAAGTATGTGGAAGTATCACATCATTCTCCATTGTTGCTACAGGCTTATTAGTAACAAAACCTTCCCCCACCGTTTCCAAAGCTGCATTAATGAGCGCATTATGTCCAAATTTATGTCATGCGCATGGATTTTGTCGACCCTTTGGTATTTGTCAATGTTTTCCAGGATTTGATGGTGTTGATTGTTCTCATCGAGTTTGTCCTACTGGTCCAAGTTGGGGCACAAATGTAGCACCGGATATATTGAATTTACGAATCCATGATCAAGCCGAATGTAGTGGTGCCGGTTTATGTGATCATGAAACGGGTATTTGTCAATGTTTTGCTAATTTTGAAGGAGCAGCTTGTGAACGAGTTACTTGTCCTAATGATTGTTCATATCATGGCAAATGTCGGTTATTAAAAGATTTTCCATTAGTACAACAATCCGGATATGATTCATGGGAATTAGATCGTATGTCACATTGTGTTTGTGATAGTGGTTATACCGGTTTAGATTGTTCAGAACGATTATGTCCTTTCGGAGATGATGTAGAAACTATCTGTGCATATGATCAACGACAAGTTCAACGAGTACGATTAGATTTTGGTACTTTCCCCGCTGGTGGTATAGTTAGCGGAAACGAATTTACTTTACGTTTCCGTACTCGTCAAAATTACATTTATACAACTCCACGAATTGCTGCAATTTGGGATGGTTCTACAACTTCGAGTGATAATATTGCCAATGCATTACTTACGTTACCGCAATATGCGATTAATGGGGTAGAAGTATCAGTAGGTGGTGGTACAAATACCTATCGGGAATATTTAGTTACGTTTACTGGTGATACGGTGGATGGTGATCAACAATTATTAGAATGTCCGGTAAATTCTCGTAATATTATGGGATGTCCATCACCAGGTTGTCAACCTCGTTATCAACAATTACGTTTAACAAATTTATTACCAACAGTAGGTATTAAAGCTAATCTTACTACTTCCTTTTTAGATAATCCAGTTCCTTTAGATGAAGGGGATGAAGAAACACCTTTTGTATATGCGGCTGAAGTCACGATTACTGTATATCGTAAATTAATAAAAGGAGAAGAATTTGTTACCTACGATGTTACTTCGGTTGTATATGGTAAAAAAGTTTCAGATGATTTATTACGTAAATCACCTAGTTTAGTAGAAACTCCGATACCATTACCAGGTGAATCTCGTATTAATATACCTATATTATGGGGATTACAAGTAGATATGGATGAAGATGATACAAAAATTATCCCTGCATTATCACCTGGACAATTAGCATCACAACAAAGTTATACTATAAGTTGGCGATTACCAACTTGTTCTGTAGAAGTCGCTGTCCCGGCAGATAAAGATTTAGAAAGTGAAGAATGTGGTCGTCGGGGAGTATGTAATCGTAAATCCGGTGAATGTGAATGCTTTGAAGGTTATACGGGTCGAGCATGTAAAAGTAAACATATTGAAGAATAGAGAGAAGAAAAATTATAATTTTTTACAAAAC
>Ga0255266_1000182_pt1 | contig 10351 bp, 9 predicted proteins | sample AtltaT_24_FD_183669 | JGI IMG/M metagenome (GOLD analysis project Ga0255266, IMG submission 183669) | Metatranscriptome of freshwater microbial communities from Altamaha River, Georgia, United States - Atl_Cont_RepB_0h (Metagenome... | ecosystem: Environmental > Aquatic > Freshwater > River...
GCCAATTGCCTATGCCGGCGACGCTGTCACCCTGGTCCTCGACAGGGAAGTCGATGCCTCGCGTGGTGACGTGTTGGCCTTGGCTGAACAACCGCTGGAGATGACTGACCAGTTCGAGGCAACGCTGGTGTGGATGCACGATGAGCCGGGGCACATGGGCCGTGCCTACGAAATGAAGCTTGCCAACCAGTGGGCCAGCGCCAGCCTCACCAGCTTGAAATACCGGGTCAATGTGAACACCCAGGCGCACGAGTCGTGCAAACAACTCACACTCAACGACATTGCCGTGGCAAACCTGGCGCTGAGCAAGCCTCTGGTGTTTGCCCCTTATGACGACAACCGCACGCTGGGCGGCTTCATCCTGGTCGACAAGTTCACCCACGCCACGGTGGCGGCCGGCATGATCCGCCACAACCTGCGACGCGCGCAGAACGTACACCGCCAGGCACTCAGCATCACCCGTGAAGACCGGGAACGCCTCAATGGCCACAAAGGCAAAGTCATCTGGTTCACCGGCCTGTCCGGCTCCGGCAAGTCCACTCTTGCGAACGCCCTGGAAAAGGAGCTACACGCCCAGGGCAAGCGCACTTACATTCTGGATGGTGACAACATTCGCCAGGGCCTGAACAAAGACCTAGGATTCGCCGACGCCGACCGGGTAGAAAACATCCGCCGTGTGGCCGAAGTCGCCAAGCTGATGATGGATGCGGGGCTGATTGTGATGACTGCATTTATCAGTCCCTTCCGCGCCGAGCGCGAGATGGCACGCGAGTTAATCGGCAACGAAAACTTTATAGAGGTGTTTGTGGACACGCCGCTGGAAGTTTGCGAACAGCGTGACCCCAAGGGGCTGTACAAAAAGGCCAGAAGTGGTCAACTGCCCAACATGACCGGCATCAATAGCCCTTATGAGCGCCCACAGCACCCCGAATTAATATTCACCCAAAGCACCAACCTCAAAGGCCTGCTCAATCTCTTGACGTAGTGCGTTTCAGGCTGGGTGATGATGTTTGATCAAGTCACGATAGAGATCAACATAGGAGCGCACCATCTGATCGGCGGTGAAATGTTTCCAGTACCTCTCCTCGGCTCTTCGCCCCATCTCCGCAGCGTGTTCAGGATGCTCCCAAAGATACTGCATTGCTTGGCGCAATGCGACCGGATCACTGGGCGGCACCACCAACCCAGTTTCATTTCCAATGTTGATGAAAGTTGTGCCCGTACCGATCTCACTGGAAATCATGGGCTTTCCGAACATCGCGCCTTCCAGCAGCGAAATACCAAAAGCTTCAGATCGCAAATGAGAGGGAAAAAGAACGCCGTAGCACAGTGTTAGCAATGCAACTTTGTCTTCGTCCGGCAAATGCCCCAAGAAGTGAATGTTGCGCAACCCTAACTGCGCGGCCTGCTGCTTCAATTCATCTTCAATCGGACCAGCACCCACGATCACGACCGGATAATCCAACCCGCTCGCAGCCTCCATCAAAATATGCAGGCCCTTGTAGTAGCGAATCACGCCTACAAAAAGGAAAAACTTTCGTCCAAGCTTGTTGCGCCAATAAGCCAGCTTTTCTGAAGACGGCACCGGGTACGTTGCCTTATCCAACCCAATCGGAATCACGCTCACCTTGTGTTTGTACTTGGCCAGTACATCGCTGGTAGCCAAATAGTTGGGAGAGGTGGCAACGATGCGGTTCATGTCTCCCAAAAACTTCCACTTCAGCGGACGATAGATCTTCAGCAGATGCTTTTGACGAATGATGTCAGAGTGGTATGTCACCACAGTAGGCTTCTTCACCATCGTCGCGAAATGCACCACATCCATGAATGGCCAGGGAAAGTGGTAGTGGATGACATCGGCCTTCTTAGCCAACTGCGCGAAGCGCACAAAAGCGGACACTGAAAACCCAGTGGATGCGATCTGCAAATCGAGCCTTGCTCGATGAGCCAAATAACCATCGATTTCAATGGTGCGCTGAACACGCTCGGGCGTGAGGGACAGAACATCAGTCTTTACCCCCAACTTGTTGGCGCCTCTGGCAATCTGGTTGATGACCTGCTCAACGCCCCCCATCGTGTCCGGAAATGAAGTCTTATAAAAATGAAGAACTCTCATGCGGCCAAAAAATCCCCGGCTATCCTGCTATCGACTTGAACCATACGGCATAGGGCTGGGCTAGCCACCACTTAAGTGGCACTCGGCCATGGTGTTTGCGCACCACCGCCATTGCCTCCTGGTAGTGGCGGCGACGCAGGGTTTTGGTCTTGGTTGCCTCGTGGTCTCGGTTCACCGCAACAAACTCATCAACAAATTGCAGCGCGCCAACTTGTTTGAACAAACGCCACCACAAATCGTAGTCCATAGCCATATGCAGACGACCATCAACACCACCCACCGCATTCCATGCGGAGCGGCGTATCAATGTTGCAGGCTGTGAAACGATGCAACGTAAAGCCAGACGCCTTTCATCAAACGGCTCTACCCATACGGGAGCCCTCTTGCCCGTTTTTTGTACCATATTCCACGAGCGCCCATACACTGCCGGCGCCTCATGGTGCGCTTTTAACACTTTGAGCAAGGTTGACAAACCACCGGGCAAAAACCAGTCGTCACTATTTAACCAACAGACAAAAGGTGCGCTACCCAGCGCGAGGCCTTCGTTAATAGCAGCTGCCTGCCCGTCATCTGCATGGCTGCGCCAGCCAGCCAAGTTGGGGGCCCATTTGTTGATGATCTCAACAGAGTTATCTGTTGAGCCAGCATCCATCACAAACACCTCTACGGGTACCTGCTGTTGAAAAATGGACGACAGTGCATCGTCAAGAAAGCGCCCTTGGTTAAAAGACGGAACAGCGATGGTCACCAATGGCGTTATCGGCGAAGAATCCATTCCTACGCAATTGCCTTGAGCAGAAAATCTGCGTATGCCTTTTCAAGGCCGTCGCGCAGTAAAGTTTTTGCCTGCCAACCCAAACCACGCAGTCGGTCTACATTCAGCAGTTTGCGTGGCGTACCATCTGGCTTGCTGGCATCGAACACAATCTCTCCCTTGAAACCCACCACGTCCATCACGGTCTCAGCTAACTCGCGGATCGTCACATCTTCCCCTGTGCCGACATTGAACAATCCATCCTGAATTTCAGCGTGCTCCATAAGAAATACGCACGCATCAGCCATATCGTCCACATACAAAAACTCACGCATCGGATTGCCGGAGCCCCAGACGACATAACTTGAATCCCCACGAAGCTTGGCCTCGTGTGCTTTGCGTATAAGTGCTGGCAACACATGGCTATTATTGAGATCGTAGTTGTCATTGGGCCCATAAAGATTGGTGGGCATTACAGATACGTATTGCGTGCCGTATTGGCGGTTGTAGCTCTGGCACAGTTTGATGCCTGCAATTTTTGCAATTGCGTAGGGCTCATTGGTCTGCTCCAACGGCCCCGTCAGCAAATACTCTTCACTGATTGGCTGCGGACAGTCGCGCGGATAAATACAACTGGATCCCAAAAACAGCATTCGCTTCACACCGGCCTGCCAAGCGGCGTGGATGATATTGGACTCCATCATCAGGTTTTGGTAGATGAATTCGCCGCGGTATGTGTTATTTGCATGAATGCCGCCCACTTTCGCTGCCGCCAAAAACACATAATCAGGCTGCTCTTGCTGTAGAAACTGTTCGACCGGTAACTGCCGAGTTAAATCCAGCTCCGCATGAGCACGAGTAAGTAGATTGGTATAGCCCGCAGCTTGAAGACGCCGCACAATGGCCGAGCCCACCATGCCACGATGTCCTGCTACGTAAATCTTGGCTTGCTTATCCATACGTTTACTCGTGGTAGTTGAACGTACTGAACCCATGACGCTTAACCAACTCATCACGCTCAGCGGCTTTAAGGTCCTCCCGCATCATCTCGCTGACCAGTTCCCGAAAGCTAATTCGTGGAGTCCATCCCAGCTTCTCTTTAGCTTTGCTGGCATCGCCTAATAGTGTTTCAACTTCAGTTGGACGGAAATAGCGCGGATCAACCGCAACTACGCACTTACCTCCGGCATCAAAACCCTTCTCATCTACGCCGTGGCCCTCCCAACGAATGGAAAGCCCAATCTCCTGCGCAGCCGCATTCACAAATTCCCGCACGCTGTACTGAACACCTGTGGCAATCACGAAGTCTTCCGCAATGTCTTGCTGCAGCATGAGCCATTGCATCTCCACGTAGTCTTTGGCATGGCCCCAGTCCCGCTTAGCATCCAAGTTCCCCAGGAACAAGCAGTCTTGCAGCCCCAATTTGATTCGCGCCAAGGCACGCGTGATCTTACGGGTAACAAAGGTCTCGCCACGCACCGGGCTCTCATGGTTAAACAATATGCCGTTGCAAGCATAGATACCATAGGCTTCGCGATAGTTGACAGTTATCCAATACGCATAAAGCTTTGCTACGGCATACGGGGATCGCGGATAAAACGGCGTGGTTTCCTTCTGTGGGATTTCCTGCACCAAGCCGTAAAGTTCAGAGGTCGAAGCCTGATAGAAACGAGTCTTTTTTTCTAGTTTAAGAATTCGAATTGCTTCAAGGATGCGCAGAGCGCCCAAGGCATCCGAGTTAGCCGTGTACTCAGGCTCCTCAAAAGATACTGCTACATGAGACTGTGCCGCCAAGTTGTAAATCTCGTCGGGCTGCACTTGCTGAATGATACGAACTAAGCTGGACGAATCTGTCATGTCTCCGTAGTGGAGCACAAAACGTCGCCCAGTATCGTGCGGATCCTGATAGAGATGATCAATTCGATCTGTATTAAAAAGGGAAGCCCGGCGTTTAATACCGTGAACCTCATATCCCTTATTTAACAAAAGTTCTGCGAGATATGAGCCATCTTGCCCGGTTACACCGGTAATTAGTGCTGTTTTGGTGTTATCCATAAGTTCAACACATCAACCAATGCGTCTTAAGACGGCGAATTTCCCTGCAAATGAGACAGGCAATGACAACTCGAAAGCACCATTTTTTAGACGAACAAAATCGTCAACAGCCTTCTGTGCCCCTTGTGAAAAAAACCCATAATCGTCTACAACAATTCTTCCGCCGACAGGCATCACGCGGCCCAAATACTCAAGTGCTGCTTTGATCGGGCCATAAAAATCGAAATCAACATATGCGAAAGCAACTTTTGTTGGAACATCACTTCTAGCCAATGAATCCTCAACCCAGCCCTTCATAATGTGGGTTCGCTCCTTTGGGAAATTAATTGAGCGGAGTTTTTCGATAACCTCGGCTTCCGGGGACATCATCGTTCCTTTGTATTTATCCATCGACCCCAAATTGAATATATCGTCAATCAAAACATCTTCCGCGGATGGCTCCGGTAACCCCTGAAATGAGTCAAAGAGGAAAAGCTGTCTTTCAGTATTTATAATTTCTGATGCGAGAAGCTTTGAGGTCGCCCCTTGTGCGACACCAAATTCACAAATATCGCCGTTCACCTGAAGCCCACTATGAAGTGACTCCAGAATATAAATTGCTTCGCTAACTGAAGTTCCAATCAAATCTGAAAGAATTTTCTCTCTACCAGGATTGCGCGGGAGACTCGGGAATACAAACATACGATAGAGCTCTTCTATCTCAACAGCATCTCTCACATGAATATTTCGCAATGTCTTACACCAATCTAATTCGCTTCGAATGTCGTCCATTTCCAATACCTTTTTAAATAGTCCCGGAATTAATTTCATATTGTAACGAAGGCCACATTCATGAATATGACAAGTATGAGAACTCAGGTCGATCTAGGCGAACAAAAAATAAATCAATCTGCCAGAACGATTGATCATGTGTTCTCCAGAGCGGCTCCGAGATATCGATAACACCAAACCCTAACCTTTCCATGTGGGTGCACATTTCGTGAAAAAGAAGTGAGCCGGGTGCGATTTTGAAATTGTAGGTTTCAATCACCACAAGATTTGTGCTCTTTAATGTCTCAACTGCCCCCTGAATAATTGGCACCTCGAAGCCATGTGTGTCAAGCTTAAGCAGATAGGGGCCAGGAAGATTTCTGCGCTTTACCTCGGCATCCACCGTTATCATGGGTACCCGTTTTTTGGCTGAAGCTGTTTGTTCTTTGCTGGCTAATCCGCCAAAGAGATTGCTGTCATCAAAATATATCTCGCCTTCCTCATCTCCTGCGGCAGCCAAAATATATTCGGTGTTTTGGTGAGTATTTACGAAGTCGTTTAGTGAATCAACGTGGCCGCTTTGGGCCTCTATCAACAAGTAGCGCGCCTTCTGGAAAATCGGGAGAACTGCTGCGGTCCACATGCCATTCGAAGCTCCGATGTCAATGACGCCGCCAATATCCAAACCTCGCGATGCAATTCGTTCCAACGCCCTTACCGTAGATGCCGCTCTAAAGGCGATCGTCTCCGGGGGCTCGGAGCTTGAGCCTTCACCAGCAGGACAGCTTGACTGATCAGATTGGCTCAGGGTTGTTTCACTGTCAGTATTTGGCGCTCCACGCATAAGCAGGCGGTTCAATAAGCTGGACATAATTTTCTCCATTTCTACTGAATGACTAAGGAATTACTGTGAGATGTCCTACTGCTTCATCTCAATTAGATTATTTTTCCAATTGAAGTACTGTGCCGACAGTGAATATTTTTTCTCAACAAGAGAACGCCCTGCGGCACCCATTTGAACACGCAAGTCAGTGTTATATAGCAATCGTTTGACTGCCTCGAAGTAGGCTATCGGATCGCCCACGGGAACATTGATGCCGTTGTACCCGTCTATCGCAATATCCACCATACCACCGGCTGCCATTGAAACAACGGGCAACCCACACGCCGCTGCCTCCATCAATGTTTGTCCAAATGATTCCTCGTGCGCAGTATGGATCATGATGTCCGCCGCACTGTAAACAACTGGCATCATACGTTCGTCTTGAATCATTCCCAAACTTATGACATCGCGGAATTGCTCTGAACGGGCCCCGAAAGTCACGACACGGGCGGACGTCTGGCAGTGGATGTCGTCGATGACAGACTCCAATAGAGCCCCCCCCTTCCTTGATTCCTTTAAGTCAACAGCGCCAACCACCACTAACAAACCTTCTTCTGGCAATCGGAGCAAACGTCTAGCAAGTCTCCTATTTATCGGAGAAAACAAAACGTTGTCTAAACCTAACGGTGCATACTTAACGATTGCTTGGCCGTGAAATGCCGAAATAGCGGTATCAGTCATCCACTGACTATTGGTAAAGAGCGGAATTGCCTTCTCCCCGAGGAATATATTCCGCCGATTTTTCCAGGCTAATTCGATGACACTTGGATCCGATGCAGGATATTCGGAGGGTGTAGGACACGACGCATCACACCCAGTCAGGTATTTACTACATTTTCCTGTGTAGGCACATCGCCCGGTTAGCCAATGACAGTCATGCAGATATGCAATCGTAGGAGTATTAATTTCTCTCAAATGCTCAAATATGTCGAGCGGCCAACCCGCCCAATGAAGATTACCGACAACAACAAGATCTGGAGATAAAGAAGTAATCTGCTGAACCACTTCTTCTGCAATAGCAGAATTCGTTTTTCCGCTCGCGCCATTGCAGTTGGGCATACTGTGCATCCCCAACCATCGCCCTGAACAATGTTTTCCCAGAGGTGGTAGTGGGATAGGTTCTGGGTTTTCAAGCCAGCATACCGCGGCAACCGAGTGCCCGGCCTTGAGAAATGATTGAATTTGCCTTCTGTGACCGATACCGGCGCCACCGATGAACCCCGTGTCATTCAAAAAAACGACATGCAGCGGCCGACCTTCAGATAGCTTTCTGGAAACTTCACGGAACATGTGCACTACAACGCCCTCCGTGTAGAAAACGAAGGGGCTACGTGCGCCCCAATAGCAAGAAAGGCTCCAAAATGAAGATGCGGAATATTTTTGACATCATCCGGAATTAAATCGGCACTCAATAACAAAACTGTTTTCCTGCTGAGAATCTTGCCAAAGTCGATAGACTTTAAATGGTTCTGGTCACACACAATAACATCTGTGGAGGCTTCGGTGAGCGATTCTTCAGATCCGCCCGCCTGCAGCATCACTCTTATTGCAGAAGTTTCCGCACACCGATTTACACATACAGCGTGCGTCCGAGAGCGCAAGGCAAGGCCATACAACCACTCCAAACCAACTGGATCGATATTGGAAGATATCTGTCTTGCATCCAAGAACGCACGAAGCAACGAATTGGTTTCAACTTGATGAGGAATTTTCCTTGAATCGCCGAGTACAGTGCGAATGGCATAATGACCAACTTTTGCCAGCATTATGCGAGGCTGCCTCTTTAATTGCCCAATACGGTTTATGAAGTTCTGATGGCCATTTGGGAACATGACGCGAGGGAGTGTGAGGCGCAGCGCACGAGATGCAGGCAACCCATGAGACCAACTGATTATTCCGGCTTCCCACATTGCACGCCTTTGCCTAGTTGTCGAAACCCCTCCGGCTTGCATGTGGGCATGAATCAAAGAACTATGCGCGCCTACAATACCGCATTTAGCTAACCGTAAAAACCACTCATAGTCACCCGCAATCTTATAGTTCGTCTTGAAAAGACCGTATTCTTTAAACACATTAGTATTACAAAGCACTGTCACTTGGTGCAACGACGGCATTCCAAAGACTATTTTTGACATATAACCTGGGTCGCCCTCAATAATAATATCGCGCCCCTGCCATCCATGCATTGTGATATTACCATGCACAAAAGGAGCCCCTGTTCTCACCAACAAGGCTATCGCATTATCTATCTGATCCGGTTCATAATAGTCGTCGGCATTTAAAATTCCGATATACTTACCTCGAGCCAGCGCCACACCTTTGTTAAAGGCATCATAAATCCCGCAATCTGGTTCAGATTGCCAATAGGCGATATTGCCCTCATTTTTCTGAATTAAAATCAAAGTGCCGTCGGTCGATCCCCCGTCAATTATGATGTGCTCAATATTTTTGTAGGTCTGAGCACGCACACTCGCAATCGTACGAGCCAATGTATTTTCGGCATTGTAAGTAACGGTGACGATACTCACCAAGGGAATGTCGCTTCGTGTTGAGTAGTTTGTTTTCGTACGGCAACCGCCACTCAAGCGCGGGGTGTGCGACACTTTTCTTGCGTATTCATCAAACGTTGGCGTGGTTTGGTTCACATTCTTCATTTACAGTTCCTTCGTCCAGCACGAACGTCCCCAGTCGTAGGTGATATTCTTAACACCGTTAATCAATCCCAACTTACTTGCGCGTCTTCGCCATCCTAGCGACATCCCGCACGCTTCGACTAGGCGCATTCTGGCTTTTTGAAATGCTGGTGGCAGTAATTTACCGCCCGAATCAAAAAAGACGATTTTTGCTTCATCCAGATATTTCTGGAACGCTACACTGGTTTTTTGTGTTTCGTGCCGTCGAAAACAACCGAGTGGAACATCGACACCGTACAACTGCGTCTGTTGAAAAAACCGGCTCCAGAGCTCAAAATCCCCTGCGTAGTTCAATCCATCGAGGAATTTCCCTCCGGCTTGCTCCCACAAACTCCTACGCCAAAACGTGGACTCCTGCTGAATAAAACCCATGGCATCCCAGCCGCAGGCTGGCAAGTAGTCGCCCCGCAAAAAATGATGTTTCGAAAATCCTGAAAAACATCCCATTTTGATCAGAGCCCCGTTACCATCAATCCCCATGGGGAAGCGGGAGGTAAGCCAATCCACATCAGGAAAATCCCTGAATATCTCCCCCACAACACGCAGGGCACCAGGCAAATAAATATCGTCAGAATTCAACCACGCCATCACTTCGCCAGATGTTTGTGCAAAACCTTTGGCGATAGCTTGGTACTGCCCACCATCTGGCTCACTTACCCAATCGATTCTATCCGCATACCGTTTGATGACCTCCAAACTACCGTCAGTCGACCCGCCATCCATCACGATGTGCTCCAGATGCGGATAGTCTTGGTCATGGATACTTAGTATGGTTTTTTCAACATAAGCGACTTGATTAAGGCAAGGTGTCACGATGGATATTGTCGGGAGTTCCGTCATTTTCTAATTCTCAGTCCTTGATTTTTGAGCCGGAGCCGCATCCCGAATGGACAAGCTGGGTTGTGCGATTCGAAATAGTTTCTTGACGACTCGAATTGGGCGGCTATCAAGAACCCTCTCCAGAGCATTGATATGTTCCTGCTGAGCCTCTTTCTCAACCCCCGCTTGTTGTAGTGCTTCGGTAAGCTCCTTCAGCGCCCCCAGGTGTTCTGTGCGCTCTTCACTAATCTTCCGCAAAGCCTCGGTGAGGTCATTAATAC
>Ga0255266_1000184_pt1 | contig 10303 bp, 7 predicted proteins | sample AtltaT_24_FD_183669 | JGI IMG/M metagenome (GOLD analysis project Ga0255266, IMG submission 183669) | Metatranscriptome of freshwater microbial communities from Altamaha River, Georgia, United States - Atl_Cont_RepB_0h (Metagenome... | ecosystem: Environmental > Aquatic > Freshwater > River...
GCCACATCAGGTATTTCAAGGCTTCCCCTTTGTGGTCGGGGAATTGTATCCAGAGGGTTTCAGGCAGAGTGCTTCGGATCTCGCGCCAGCATCTCGGCTGTGCGGACATCGACCTGCTCTCGCAAGGCCTTGCCAGGCTTGAAGTGCGGCACCCGCTTCTCGGGAATCATGACGCTTTCACCGGAGCGGGGATTGCGCCCGATACGGGGAGAGCGGCGGTTGACCGAAAAGCTGCCAAAACCCCGGATTTCAATCCGATGGCCTTTGACCAAGGCCTCGCTCATCGCGTCCAGGATGGTCTTGACGGCGAATTCCGCATCGCGGTGGGTCAGCTGGCTGAACCGGCTGGCCAAGGCCTCAACGAGGTCGCTTCGGGTCATATTTGAGAAAGTGGATCGCTCATCTGAGAGGGGGCGTGATGGCGGGCCTCAGCGGCCCGCCGTCCACACCCCCGTCTGGCGGTGGCGAGATCAGGTGTTGCTGTTGTCCAGCTTGGCGCGCAGCAGGGCACCCAGGCTGGTGGTGCCAGCGTTGCCCGAGTTCTGGTTCAGGCTGGCCATGGCTTCTTGCTGGTCGGCGGCGTCCTTGGCCTTGATCGACAGCTGGATGTTGCGGGTCTTGCGATCCACGTTGACCACCACGGCGGTGACTTCGTCGCCTTCCTTCAGCACGTTGCGAGCGTCTTCCACGCGGTCACGAGCGATTTCGCTGGCGCGCAGGTAGCCGATCACGTCTTCGCCCAGGTCGATTTCAGCGCCCTTGGCGTCCACGGTCTTGACCTTGCCGGTCACCACGGAGCCCTTGTCGTTGACCGACACGAAGGTGGTGAACGGGTCGCCGTCGAGCTGCTTGATGCCCAGGGAGATGCGCTCGCGCTCGACATCGATGGCCAGCACGACAGCTTCGACTTCCTGGCCCTTCTTGTAGTTGCGAACAGCGGACTCGCCCGGCTCGTTCCAGGACAGGTCGGACAGGTGAACCAGACCGTCGATGCCAGCAGCCAGACCCACGAACACACCGAAGTCGGTGATGGACTTGATCGGGCCCTTCACGCGGTCGCCGCGCTTGGTGGACTCGGCGAACTCGTGCCAGGGGTTGGCCTTGCACTGCTTCATGCCCAGGGAGATGCGGCGCTTGTCTTCGTCGATGTCGAGCACCATGACTTCGACTTCGTCACCCAGCGACACCAGCTTGGACGGGGCCACGTTCTTGTTGGTCCAGTCCATTTCGGACACGTGCACCAGACCTTCGATGCCGGGCTCCAGCTCGACAAAGGCGCCGTAGTCGGCGATGTTGGTGATCTTGCCGAACATGCGGGTGCCTTGCGGGTAGCGGCGGCTCACGCCCAGCCACGGGTCGTCGCCCATCTGCTTCAGACCCAGCGACACGCGGTGCTTCTCGGTGTCGAACTTGAGGATCTTGGCGGTGATTTCCTGGCCGGCCTGCACCACTTCGCTCGGGTGGCGGACACGGCGCCATGCCATGTCGGTGATGTGCAGCAGACCGTCGATGCCGCCCAGGTCAACGAACGCACCGTACTCGGTGATGTTCTTGACCACGCCGTGCACGATGGCGCCTTCCTTCAGGGTGTCCATCAGCTTGGCGCGCTCTTCGCCCATGGAGGCTTCCACCACGGCGCGGCGGCTCAGCACCACGTTGTTGCGCTTGCGGTCGAGCTTGATGACCTTGAATTCCAGGGTCTTGTTTTCGTAGGGGGTCAGGTCCTTGGTCGGACGGCTGTCCACCAGCGAGCCCGGCAGGAAGGCGCTGATGCCATTGACCATGACCTTCAGGCCGCCCTTGACCTTGGTGCCGGTGGTGCCGGTGACAAACTCGCCGGACTCCAGGGCCTTTTCCAGGGCCATCCAGGAGGCCAGGCGCTTGGCCTTGTCGCGCGACAGCAGGGTGTCGCCAAAGCCGTTTTCAACGGAGTCGATGGCCACCGACACAAAGTCGCCGACCTGCACTTCGATCTCGCCCTGGTCGTTCTTGAACTCGGCGATGGGCACGTAGGCTTCCGACTTCAGACCGGCGTTGACCACCACGTGGTTGTGTTCGATGCGGACCACCTCGGCGGTGATGACTTCGCCCGAGCGCATTTCAGCGCGCTTGAGGGACTCTTCGAACAGGGCGGCAAAAGATTCAGACATTGGGGTTCCTAGTGCCTCTCAGCGGCGGCGCCATCCACCGAAATGGTGGTGAGCGGGTAACGACGGATGAGAGGCTTTGCTTGTGCGGCGCGATGCGCCGCGGGGTTGGTTGAAAAGAACCATCGGGCTTGCGGGCAGGGAACACCCGGCGGAGCCGTCTGGGCCAATTGCTTGCGCTCTCAGTGGGCCGAGAACGCCGTTTTGCCTTGCCACCACGTCAACACGAGCCGCACCGATGATTCGATGTCGAGCTCGGAGTTGTCGAGCAGCAGGGCGTCTTCGGCTGGCTTCAAGGGGGCGTGAGCCCGGTGGGTATCCCGGTGGTCCCGGGCCTTGAGGTCAGCCAAAAGGTCGTCGATACTAGCAGGAATTCCCTTGGAAATCAATTGCTTATGGCGCCTCTGGGCGCGCTGTTCGGCGCTGGCCGTGAGGTAGACCTTCAGCGGAGCGTCGGGGAAGATCACGGTGCCCATGTCGCGGCCATCGGCCACGAGGCCGGGCAGTCGACGAAAGCCGTGTTGCAGTGCCAGCAGGGCCTGGCGCACCTCGGGCACGGCCGACACGCGAGAGGCGGCCATGCCGGCGGCCTCACTGCGCAGGTCGTCGCTCACGTCCTCGCCATCCAGCAGCACCTGACCGGCGGCAAAGCGCACGTTCAGCTGGCGAGCCAGATCGCCCAGGCGCTGGGCGTCGGCGGGCTGCTGGAGATCGGCTTGCGCCGTGGAGATTCCTTGGCGCTCTGCCGCCAGGCCCACCAGGCGGTACAACGCCCCAGAGTCGAGCCAGTGGTAGCCCAGGCGGGCGGCCACTTCGGCCGATAGCGTTCCCTTTCCTGAGGCGGTGGGGCCGTCCACGCAGATCACCGGGACCCTGGCGGCGTCTGTCTCGGCAACCGTCCAGAGTGTCTCGAAGTAGTCGGGGAAGGTCTTGCCCACGCACTTGGGGTCTTCGATGCGCACCGGCAAGCTGGCCGGGTTGAAGGCCGCGAGCGAGAAGCACATGGCGACACGGTGGTCGTCGTAGGTGTGGATGGACGCGGCGCGCCATTGGTCGGGGTGTGTCGGCGGCGTGATGCGGATGAAATCGGCGCCTTCCTCCACCGTGGCCCCCAGCTTGCGGCATTCGGTGGCCATGGCGGCGATGCGGTCGGTTTCCTTGACGCGCCAACTGGCGATGTTGCGCAGTGTGGTGGTGCCTTCTGCGTACAGCGCCATCACCGCCAGCGTCATGGCAGCGTCGGGGATGTGGTTGCAGTCCAGGTCGACGGCCTTCAGAGGCCAGGCGCCGCGCCGGATGTGAAGTGTGTTGGCCTCGCCCGTGATGTCGGCACCTATGAGGCGCGCAGCCTCGACGAACCGGATGTCGCCCTGGATGGAGTCCAGTCCCACGCCATCGATGGTGATGCCTTCGTGTCCGGGCGATGCGGGCGCGATGGCGCCCAGCGCGATGAAGTAGCTGGCCGACGAGGCATCGCCCTCGACCGGGATGCGTCCTGGCGAGCGATAGCGGCTGCCGGCCGGGATGGTGAAGCGTTGCCAGCCGTCTCGTCGCACGTTCACGCCAAAGCGCTGCAGCAAGTTGAGGGTGATCTCGATGTAGGGCTTGGAGATCAGCTCGCCTTGCACCTCGATCACCACGTCCTGTTCTTGGGCCACCAGAGGCAGGGCCAGCAGCAGGGCGGTGAGAAACTGGCTGGAGACGTCACCCCGCACAGGGATGGGGCGGTCCAGCCGCAAGGCTTGTGGTGTTCCTGTGCCCAGGCGCAGCGGCGGGTAGCCCTCTTGGCCGGTGCAGGCCACCGCACAACCCAGTGAGCGCAGGGCGTCGACCAGGTCGCCGATGGGGCGCTCGTGCATCCGGGGCACGCCGCTGAGCTGGAACTGCCCGCCATGGCGGGCGGCCAGCAGCGCCAGCGCTGCGGTGAGGGGGCGCATGGCCGTGCCCGCGTTGCCCAGGAACAGCTCGGCCTGCTTCACCGGGAGCTGGCCACCCAGACCGCGCACACGCAAGGCCCCGTCGGCTTGGGTGTCGAGTTGGCAGCCCAGTTGCCCCAGCGCCCTGAGCATGACCTGGGTGTCGTCCGAGTCCAGCAGGTCGGTCACATCGGTGTGCCCGTCGCTGAGGGCAGCCAGCAGCAGCACCCGGTTGGAGATGCTCTTTGAGCCCGGCAGGCGGACGGTGCCGCCCGCGCTGCGCAGGGGCGGGATGTCGAGGTGTTCTATCGAGTACATGCGTGAGGCCGGGCGCGTGCCGGCGAGGTTCAGCTCTGCGGCTTGATGGCCGTCATGCGCCAGGTGGCTCGGGCTTGGCTGGCGTTTTCGATCAGGGTCTCCAGGGCCGCCGGATCACCACTCTGGATGGCCGCTTCAAACGCTTGCAGTGCGCGCTGGAAGTGGCGCGTCTGGGTGAGCAACTCTTCGCGGTTGGTCAGCAGGATGTCGCGCCAGATGGCCGGTTCACTGGCCGCAATGCGGGTGAAGTCACGAAAGCCCGGCCCGGCCAGACCCAGGAAATCGTCGGCCTGGGGTTGCGCCTTGATGGCGTTCATGAGCGAGTAGGCCAGCACGTGTGGCAGATGGCTCACGGCTGCGTAGGCGGCATCGTGCGCCTCGGGCGACATCATCTTGACGTGGCAACCCAGGGCGCTCCACACCTTCTGCGCCTTGTCCAGCTGGGCCGTGAGGGTGCGCTCGATGGGCGTGAGGATGACCTGCCGGCCCATGTAGAGGTCAGGGTCGGCGTGCTCGACTCCCGAGAGTTCCTTGCCGGCAATCGGGTGCGCGGGCACGAAAACACCCACCTGATCGCGCAGCACGCGACGCGCGGCGTCGATCACGTCGCGCTTGGTGGAGCCCACGTCCATGATGAGCACGTCGCGTCGCACCAGGTGGCGGATGGCCTTGAACGTGGCCTCGGTGGCGGCCACCGGTACCGCCAGCAGCACGAGGTCAGCCCCAGAGACCGCGAGGAGGGCCGAAGGGGCTTCCACGTCGATCACCCCCATCTGGCGAGCGCGCTCGGTGGTGGACGGCGATTTGCTGTAACCCACCACACGCTTGACCAGACCGGCGCGTTTGAGCGCCAGCGCGAAGGAGCCGCCCATGAGGCCGCATCCGATCAGACCAAGTTGTTCAAACATCCCTGTTCCCTCTCGACGGGCCACTGCCTCATTCGCTGACCGGATACGCGCCGAGCACCTTGTAGAAGGCGCAAAGCCCGCGCAGTTCGTTCAGCGCTGCTGCGACATGGGGCTGCGATGGGTGCCCAGCGATGTCGATGTAGAAGTAGTACTCCCACTGGCCAGACTTGGCCGGACGGGATTCGAAGCGAGTCATGGACACGCCGTTGGTTTTCAGGGGCACGAGCAGGTCATGGACCGCGCCTGGCCGGTTGGGCACCGACACCACGATGCTGGTGCAGTCTTTGCCCGAGGCAGGCGGCATGGCCAGGGTCTGCGGCAAGCAGATGACCGCGAAACGCGTGCGGTTGTAGGCCTCGTCCTGTACGGCGTGGGCCACGATGTGCAGCCCGAACTGCGAAGCTGCGCGCTCGCTGGCCAGCGCTGCCCAGGCCGGATTGCCGGCCGCCAGGCGGGCGCCTTCCGCATTGCTGGAGACCGCGCGTCGCTCGGCATTGGGCAGGTGCTGGGTGAGCCACCCCTGGCACTGGGCCAGCGCCTGGGGATGGGCCATGACCACCTCGACGCCTTCCAGCGAATTGCTTTGACGCAGCAGGTTGTGGCGGATCAGCAGGCTCACCTCGCCCACCACGTGCACGGGCGAGCGCAAGAACAGATCAAGAGACCGTGCCACCACGCCCTCGGTGGAGTTTTCCATGCCCACCACGCCGTACTGCGCGGTGCCGGCCGCGGTGGCATGGAACACCTCGTCGAAGTTGGCGCAGTAGATCAGGTTGGCGGCGCTGCCGAAGAACTCGATGGCCGCCTGTTCGCAGAACGTGCCTTGCGGGCCCAGCACCGCCACGCGTTGCGGGGCTTCCAGGGCAAGGCAGGCCGACATGATCTCGCGCCAGATGGAGGCCACGTGCTGGTTGAGCAAGGGGCCCTGGTTGGCGCCTTCGATCTTGGCGATCACCTGCGCCACCCGGTCCGGTCGGAAGAAGGGCGACCCTTCCTGGCGTTTGAGCTCCCCCACCTGTTCGGCCACCCGGGCACGCTGGTTGAGCAAGGCCAGCAACTGCTGGTCAATCGCGTCGATCTGGACCCGCAATGCGGCGAGGGCTTCGGTTTGCTGGGGTTGGGTCATGCCGTTCAGGCCTGTTCTTTTTCGAATTCGCGCAGGTAGGACACCAGGGCCTGCACCCCTTCCAGGGGCATGGCGTTGTACAGGCTGGCGCGCATGCCGCCCACCGACTTGTGTCCCTTGAGTTGCAGCAGTCCGCGGGCCTGTGCGCCCGCCAGGAAGGCCTCGTTGCGCGACTCGTCGCGCAGGAAGAAGGGCACGTTCATGCGCGAGCGGCAGGAAGGCTGCACCTTGTTCACGTAAAAGGCCGAGTTGTCGATGTAGTCGTAGAGCAGGGCGGCCTTGGCGATGTTGCGCTGCTCCATGGCCACCACACCTCCCTGGCGCTTGAGCCACTGGAAGGTGAGGCCCGCCATGTAAATGGCGTAGGTGGGTGGCGTGTTGAACATCGAGGCGTTGTCGGCCACGGTGCGGTAATTGAATGCGCTGGGGCAGATGTCCAGTGCGCGGCCCAGCAGGTCTTCGCGCACCACCACCAGCGTCAGGCCGGCAGGGCCCAGGTTCTTCTGGGCGCCGCCGAATGCCAGGCCCACGCGGCTCCAGTCGACCGGGCGCGAGGCCACGTGGGAGGAAAAGTCGATCACCAGCGGCGCCTGGCTGCCCAGGGCGGCCAGGTCGGGCAGCTCGTGAAACTCCACGCCGTGGATGGTTTCGTTGCTGCACAGGTGCACGTAGCTGGCATCGGCGCGCAGCCGCCAACTGGAGGCTGGAGGGATGGTGGTGTGGCCGTCGGCTTCGTTGCTGGCGGCCAGGCCATTGGCGCAGTACTTGCCCGCCTCTTTGAACGATTTCTGACTCCAGCTGCCGGTGACCACGAAATCCACGGAGCCACCGCGCGAGAGGTTCAGGGGCACGATGGCGTTTTCGGCCAGGCCACCGCCCTGCATGAACAGGATCTTGAAGTTCGCAGGCACCGCCAGCAGTTCGCGCAGGTCGGCTTCGGCCTGCTCGCAGATAGAGACAAAGGCCTTGCCGCGGTGGCTCATCTCCATCACGCTCATGCCGGTGCCGTTCCAGTCGAGCATCTCGCGTGCGGCTTGCTCCAGGACCTCCACCGGCATCACGGCCGGACCAGCGGAAAAATTGAAAGGTCTTGTCATCACTCGTTCGAGTCAGGGGTTGCGGTGTCGCCTGCGTCAGCACCCTCGGCCGCATCGGCAGCGTCGGCCACATTGGCGTCGTTTTCAACGATGCGCTGCAGCCCCGACAGCACCGAACCTTCGTCCAGGGCAATCAGCGTCACGCCCTGAGTGGCGCGGCCCATTTCGCGAATCTCGCTCACCCGGGTGCGCACCAGCACGCCCTTGTCGGTGATGAGCATGATCTCGTCGTCGGTGTGCACCAGCGTGGCGGCCACCACCTTCCCATTGCGCTCGCTTTGCTGGATGGCGATCATGCCCTTGGTCCCGCGGCCATGGCGGGTGTACTCGCCGATGGGGGTGCGCTTGCCGTAGCCGTTGACGGTGGCCGTGAGCACGCTCTGGTCTTCGTCTTCTGCCACCAGCATGGCGATCACGCTTTGGCCGTCTTCCAGCGACATGCCGCGCACGCCACGGGCGTTTCGGCCCATGGGGCGCACGTCGTTTTCGTCGAAGCGCACGGCCTTGCCGCCGTCGCTGAACAGCATCACGTCGTGCTGGCCGTCGGTGAGCGCAGCACCGATGAGGAAGTCGCCCTCGTCCAGGTCCACGGCAATGATGCCGGCCTTGCGCGGGTTGCTGAACTCGGTGAGCGCGGTCTTCTTGACGGTGCCCATGGACGTGGCCATGAACACGTAGCGGTTCTCAGGGAAGGTGCGCGCCTCACCGGTGAGCGGCAGCACCACGGTGATCTTTTCGCCCTCTTGCAGCGGGAACATGTTCACGATGGGGCGGCCACGCGAGCCGCGCGAGCCCGCCGGCACCTCCCATACCTTGAGCCAGTAGAGCCGGCCACGGTTGGAGAAACACAGGATGTAGTCGTGCGTGTTGGCGATGAAGAGCTGGTCGATCCAGTCGTCTTCTTTGGTGGCGGTGGCCTGCTTTCCGCGCCCACCGCGTTTTTGCGCACGGTATTCGGACAGCGGCTGGCTCTTGATGTAGCCCGAGTGGCTGAGCGTGACCACCATGTCGGTGGGCGTGATCAGGTCTTCGGTGGCGAGGTCTTGTGCGTTGTGCTCGATCTCGCTGCGGCGCGCGCCCAGCTTGGTCTGGCCGAACTCCAGCTTCAGCGCCGTGAGTTCGTCGCCGATGATGGTGGAGACACGCTCGGGCTTGGCCAGGATGTCGAGCAGGTCGTCGATTTCGGCCATCACTTCCTTGTACTCGGCCACGATCTTGTCTTGCTCAAGACCGGTCAGGCGCTGCAGTCGCATCTGCAGGATTTCCTGGGCCTGGGTTTCGGAGAGGCGGTACAGGCCTTCGTTCTGCATGCCGAACTCGCGGTCCAGGCCTTCTGGGCGGTAGTCGTCGGCGTTCACGGTGCCGCCATCAGCCTTGGCGCGGGTGAGCATTTCGCGCACCAACTGGCTGTCCCAGCTTCGCGTCATCAGCTCGGCCTTGGCCACCGGCGGCGTGAGCGATTCGCGAATGATGCGGATGAACTCGTCGATGTTGGCCAGCGCCACGGCCAGGCCTTCCAGCACGTGGCCACGCTCGCGGGCCTTTCGCAGGTTGAACACCGTGCGGCGGGTCACCACCTCGCGGCGGTGCTCCAGGAAAACCTGGATCAGGTCCTTGAGGTTGCACAGGCGCGGCTGACCGTCCACCAGGGCCACCATGTTGATGCCAAAGGTGTCCTGCAGCTGGGTCTGCTTGTACAGGTTGTTCAACACCACCTCGGGCACTTCGCCACGCTTGAGCTCGATCACCAGGCGCATGCCCGATTTGTCGGACTCGTCCTGAATGTGGCTGATGCCCTCGATCTTCTTTTCGTGCACCAGCTCGGCGATGCGTTCCTGCAGCGTCTTCTTGTTGACCTGGTAGGGCAGCTCGTCAACGATGATCGCCTGGCGCTGGCCGCGGTCGATGTCTTCGAAGTGGCACTTGGCGCGCATCACCACGCGGCCACGGCCAGTGCGGTAGCCGTCCTTCACGCCCTGAATGCCGTAGATGATGCCGGCGGTGGGGAAGTCGGGCGCCGGGATGATCTCCATCAACTCGTCGATGCTGGCCTCGGGGTGCTTGAGCATGTGCAGGCAGGCATCCACCACCTCGTTGAGGTTGTGCGGCGGGATGTTGGTGGCCATGCCCACCGCGATACCGGCCGAGCCGTTCACCAGCAGGTTGGGCAGCCGGGTAGGCAGCACCAGCGGCTCTTTTTCGCTGCCGTCGTAGTTGGGGCCAAAGTCGACCGTCTCTTTGTCGATGTCGGCCAGCATCTCATGGGCGATCTTCGACAGGCGGATTTCGGTGTAGCGCATGGCAGCGGCGCTGTCGCCGTCCACCGAGCCAAAGTTGCCCTGGCCGTCCACCAACATGTGGCGAAGGGAAAAATCCTGTGCCATCCGCACGATGGTGTCGTACACCGCGCTGTCGCCGTGCGGGTGGTACTTACCTATCACGTCACCCACGATACGGGCCGACTTCTTGTAAGGCCGGTTCCAGTCGTTGTTGAGCTCGTGCATGGCATAGAGCACGCGCCGATGGACCGGCTTGAGACCGTCGCGGGCGTCAGGGAGCGCACGGCCCACGATCACGCTCATGGCGTAGTCGAGATAGCTGCGCCGCATCTCCTCTTCAAGACTGATCGGCAGGGTCTCTTTGGCGAACTGGGACATGGGCACTCACACCAGGGTGAAGAAAAAGGCAATCGTGCATTTTAAGGGGGTGCCCTGAGCGCCCCTGCGGCTGGCGCATGTTGTGCTCGGGCAACGGATACCCCCGCCAGTGACTTTCGTGCCGTGCCCAAGCC
>Ga0255266_1000187_pt1 | contig 10231 bp, 2 predicted proteins | sample AtltaT_24_FD_183669 | JGI IMG/M metagenome (GOLD analysis project Ga0255266, IMG submission 183669) | Metatranscriptome of freshwater microbial communities from Altamaha River, Georgia, United States - Atl_Cont_RepB_0h (Metagenome... | ecosystem: Environmental > Aquatic > Freshwater > River...
ATTTGATTATATATATATTTAAATTATTTATTTGTTCTATTCTATTTTGTAATTTTATCTCCTGTTTAGGGTTCTCTACCCTTCAATTTAGTACATATTTGGATAGCTACTTGTATTTTGTTATAAACGTATTTCTTTCCTTGAGGGACGGCGTGTGGTATCTATTCTCATTTATCTTTATTAATTAATTAGAAGAATATAACATATCTTGGTATATCTATAATATTCTTTTTTTTTAATTCTAAAGCTATTGCGGATATAGAATTCTATAGCTCCTATCGTAAACTCATAATTGATTACTACAAAAGAAGCTTATACTTTGTTTCCGTTCTGATTCTTTTTATATAATCGAAATCATTTACCAATATTTATTTACTATAATTAGATATTTTCCATAATTTACTATATATTATCAGATACATAAATAATTCATTAAAAGATAATATGGCATCATCTACATCCCGAAATGGTTTATCATTATCATCAGCTGGTGCTTCGGTAATTAGTAATTCTGGACCAGGTTCAGCATTATTATCACCATCAACATTTACCAATAATCCTGGTCATAATCATCATAATATTACTACAAATTCACCAATTTCCCAACGAGGACGATCATTAGGTCGTAATTCACAAAATAGTACAGTATCAAGTATTGATGGTATTCGTCATTCATCACCTATGAGTATACCTACCGAAAATAAAAGTACTTTATCAACGTTTCGTCCTGGTTTAAGTTCAGTTTTATCGAAAGTATCACCATTAGATGTAGAATCCGTAATGCGTAGTTTAACTGGACACGGTGGACCAGGAGGTGATATGTCAAGTCGTCGTAATCCTTCTTCATCTATAACGTCATCGATAAATAATGGAAGAATGAGTCGTATGAGTACCCAAAGTACAACCGGACAAATAATACCGGAAGATCCACAATTAATAGCGGTACGAGCAGTAATGGTTCGTGAATTACATATTCAACGTTTATCTATTGCTGCACGTCGTTATGCTGCTGCTAATGAAGCTTATCATAATTCAATACAATTACCTAGTCAACAACGACAATTATCACGAACATTATTTGATACTCGTAATGAAATTATATCTTTAATAAATATTTTACGTAATAGTACGTTAGATGCTGTAGAATGTATTACCAGATGGATTGAACGTGAAGTAAAAGCTCGTGCTACATTAACTAGTAGTCGTGGTACTAGTCCAAATACTCGTCGTGGTAAAGATTTTGGTAATCGTTCCAAAAGTCCATTCTCAAATTTTTCTCGTTCATCATCCCCCCACAATTCTGTTTCTTCACCAGGTGAAAATCCTTCCGATAATCCAAATACATCAAACGATAATCAATCAAATCGTCCTGAGTTTATGTGGCGAGGTCGTAACTATATATTACAATTAGCTATTGATACAGCCCAAATTCTTGTTCATACTAAAGTACCATTACGTGAATGGACTGGTATTGATCCACGAGGTAATCCTACCTTCGCACCTACAAATGTTGTACCAACTTATGATCATATTAGTGTAAATAATATTCAATTATTATCACAATTATTACGATTACAACCTTTAAAATGGACGGATAATGTTAATCATCAAGAACAACATCAACAAGCAATTCGTACTATGCAAGATGGATTAGCCCATGCTGTTAATAGTATGTTTGCTCCACCGGGATCAACAGAAAATATTCCTATGTCTTCTACAAATAATGAACAAAATGGAACAGCTAATGAATTACATGATGAAAGTGGTATCGATATTGGATATTCACAATATAGTATATCGAGTGCATTTGCTGAATATGATAATATTGATACACAAGCATCCCAAAATGCGATTCGAAACACCCTTAGTAATAATTCAACATCCAACAATGATTCTACGGTTATTACTCCTTCAACTATTGTTTTTACTGATGTTGAAACGAAACGAATTCGAAATATTCATGAAATTATTGCAGCAACGGTTAATGGTTCGGTAAAATCTTTAGCTGAAGAACAAGAAGCAGAACGTATGCGATTATTAGCTTTACAAGATAGTAATCGTAAACGATTAGAAGAAGAAGCTAAACAACGAGCTCTAGAAGAAGCGGCACGAATGGAAGAAAAATTACGTGATGCTATGCGTCCTACAGTACTTGTACGTAAAGAACATGCAGAAAATGATACCAAAATTAATCCTCGTTCTTTTAAGTATCGTTTAGATATGTATGATATGTATCCACCGCAAGTAGAAGCTCCTCCTCAAACTCCTGCTGCTACTCCGACCGTAGAAGAAATTGAAGAAACCGAAGATGATGAAGAACAACGAGATGCTGTTCGTCGTCGTCTTAATGAATTACGGGAAGAATTAGCTACTCCAGTAGAAGAAGAAGCTCATCGTGAACATATTCTAAAATTAATTGAACCACCGGAAGAAGCACCTATATTAGACCCAACATTAGGAGAAGTATTTACCCAACGTGCAATGAGTCAATTAGCTTCTGCTCGATCATCCAAAACTTCATCCCCATCTCCTAATCAACCAAGTCGACGTGCAAGTTTAAGCAATCAATTATCAGTCGTTCTTGCTACAGTAGATGATGCTATGATTGAAATAGAACGAGAATTAGAACATCGTCGTCGTTTTGCTGATATGAATTTCTGTGCAACTCGTATTGAAACAATATGGCGAGGTTATCATCAACGTATATTATACGCAATTAAAGTACGTGTTGAAAATAAAGCAGCTCAAAAAATACAATCCAATTACCGTGGATATTTATATCGTAAACGTGTTGGTACGTTAATACAACTTCGTCGTGCTGCTATTAAAATGGAAAGCTGGTGGCGTATGGTTATTGCTCGTAAACGTATGCGCTTATTAAAAGAACATATTCGATTAATGAAAACAAAACATGCTTCAGCAATTGCTTTTCAATCTATTGTTCGTGGTTTAATTGCTCGTCGTCGTGTTACTGGTATTCGTCGTGTAGAAACGTTAATCCAAAAAGTTGTTCGAGTATCGGCTGGTTTACACGCGTATAAATTTGCACAATTAGGTGAGTTACTTGTGGAATTATTTTCCACTATTTCAACCGAAAATAGTGAATCAGGATTATTACGTGATGGTTCTATTAATTATGCTTTATTACCTGATCCGTTACGACCTGTGGTATTAGTTATGCAAGCTGTATTAGCAGTTGTTGCTCCGTTAGCTTGGCGGGTACGTGGTTTAAATCCAACCCGTCGTATGGTTACTGATCCATTAGGAACTATGGTAGAAATTGTAAAAGCACAAGGTGGTCCAAATCTTTCCACAGCAGCACAAAAAAATGCTGCTGCTTTACCAGGTATTGATGTAACTTGTCATGTGAATCCTACTTTAACGCCTGCTTTAGCTGCGGCTCAAGCAGCTGCTGTTCCTGCTTTATTACCGGCCCATACAATTGGTCCTGTATATGCGGAAGAAAAAGGTGAATGGGTATTATTTCGTATTCATTCATTAACGGATATTGCGGCTGAAACAGGAGGATTATTATTAGCTCCAACTTCGCTTGCCGCAGCAGCTGGTTGCTTATTAGATACTGCTGTACAACGTTTATCTGTTAATTTAGCTGCATTAAGCCGTATAAAACCGGATACAAATATTAATACAACTGATCTACCTAATGATGCTAAACGTTTAGCTCATTATTTACCAGCAGAATTACGTGCCACTGTATTATTACTATTAACATGGGTAATGTTAATTTGTCGTATCGCCGAATTAACGCCATCTTGTTTAGCATCACATCGTTTATTAAGTACTTATGAAAAAATGGCAGCCGCCAGTACCAAAGTACAAATTGTTGCAGCCAAAAAATTCAACATTATTGGAGATAGTACTATTCCAGCGTATCATTTATTAGGTTTACGTCCATGGGTATTACGTCCTCGTCCAGTTGTTGTAGTAATTAGTTATGATACCCCTAGTAGTATTGCTGAATATGTAATATCTTCATTAGAACGTGATGGTGGTAGTAGTTTTATCTTAGTTGACCCTGAAGCAGAATTAGGTGGTACACCATCGGCCCAAAGTGCGGTAGCAAAAGGATTATTTTTCGGACAAGATGCCTATGATATGACTAGTGAATTGGGTACAAGAAATGGTAAAAGCAGCTCTCCTAAAAATTTACGTGATCAATTATTACCAGAAGTTACAACTCATCGTTATCGTGGTAATGCTGGAGCTTATCGTCGACGTATGTTATTACGATTACATACGGTGTTATCGGGTGGACATAATGCTATTATGCGAGTAGCATTAGGGGCAGCAGCGTTTAGTCGAGAACGATTTGTTCGTGATATGCGAGATTTAGCGACCATTTTACAACCACATATTTCATCACCGGTAATTATTCTTGTTTCTGGTATTGGTATTACCATGAGTACCGGTACATTACAAGATGCAGTTCATGCGAATCCTCCGGCGCCAGCTCCTTTATCTCAACCAGTACCTGTAGAAATTAATATTCATAATGCTGAAGTTAATCATGAAGAAGTGAATGGTATGGATAATCAAAGTATATCTGAACATCAATCGGTTGTATTAGAAAGTGATCAACAATCAATTCCAAGTATACCAATGAATCAACCATCCTCAGTTATCAAATATTCTACACCTCAAAAACCTCTTCCGACTACTACTCCTTCTTTGGAATCTACCAATTTGGATCCCGTTGTAGATATTTTTTCAAATGAACCAGCATCGCTTGTAAAACCAACATATTTATCGAAAGAAGATGCTTCCTCTATTGACGAAATAGGTCGTGCAGTTATTATAACAACAATTGAAGCTCTCGAAGGTAAACGACTTATTCCTTTAGAAGTACAACGAACAATAATTAATACTTGGGCTGCACCACAAATAATTCCGTCTGTTACCCCTGCTTCATCAGGAGAATCCAAAGTTGATGAATCAAAAATTATTTATCAACATATAGGTCCAATTTCATTAAATGATTTGTTAATGCAAGCTCGTATTGCGCAATTATCTGACGCAGTTTCGTTAGCTTGCACTCAACGAGCTGCAGCTATTCCGGCTGCTATATTAAGTACTATTTCAGCGGATCGTTATTTAGATACATTATTATTAACCTTACCGACTGATAAAGCACATGATGTTTTCCAAGCAGTACAAAATTCTGAAAGCAAACTGGAACATGAAGATGTGGTACTTCAAAATGTTTCCGCGTTTGATGCTGCTATTCGTTCTTGTACCGGTTTAACATTACAGCAATTAACCACCGAAAAAACATCGGGTACCGTTGGATTTCGTTACAGTTTACAAGCAGATTTATCTGCTTGTGCATCATCGCATAATAATAGAGAAATTGAAGATGTATGTTGTATTTTAGCATCATTAATGTCGGTGGCTGCTTCGAATGCTCGTCGGGCAAGTATGGCTCATGAATTTATGTTAGAAGGTGAAGATTCTAAACCAACTCCCTCTACCGTTAAAAAGGAAACAATTAGTACAAAACCAACAGAAAAAGGTAAAGGAAAACCAATAGTCTTTGGTGCGAAAAAAGAAAAACCTGCACCAGTTCGTGGAGCATTTGTTAGTGCAGTAAAAATGGAAATGTCATCCATTACTCGTCCTGTTGCATGGGATCTAGGTCGTCGTTTATTATCTTTATCACCAACGAAATTAGCTTCACGATTAGCTAGTGCAATTCCTCGTTTAACGCAAGATGCTAGTGGTTCATTACGTAAATATATGATCTGGATGGAACAATTAGAAGTTGTTTGGCCTCGAGCAGCGGTAGGTAATAGTCCATTATCTACTTCTATGATTCTTCCTGATGCAAATATTAATGGAATGAATATTCGTAAACGATTAGTAGCTAATTCTCCAATTATGACTTTATTGGCTCAATGGTGTACAAATGTCGTTATGCATTTATTATGTGTACATACCCAAAATGGACCTGCTCGTCCTTTAACTGGTCCTCAATTAATGGTTGATATTGATGATGAATTTCGTAAAGTTACCACAGAAGTTCATGATTCACCTTTTACATCGATTATTTATGTATCGGCTAAAGCTTCTATTGGTGTATTAGATGGTATTCATACTTCCTCAATATTTGAACGGTTATCATTAAGTAAAACTCATCATGATGTGGCTGATTTACACAATAATAATATGGTCGTTTCACCATCATCGGTTGCTCCTGCACGTATTAAACCATTAAGTATTCAACAACTTAATGAACAAAATATATTAAAACAACAAGAACAAAAATATGGATCCCGAGCAATTGAAGCTCGATTGGCTAGTACTTTATTACATTTTTCACCCATGCCATATTTTGATGATAATGCTAGCTCTCATTTAATTCCTAGTCGTTCATTATATCGTCGTAGTCCAAGTCCTACGTTAGCGGATGGCCCTCCATCTCCTCCCCATTTATTAGATGGTGGTGATTCAACATCTGTTCTTCCTGAATCGGCACCGCATGTTAGTGTCGCGTACGGTCCGAAAGATTGTTTTTCACAAGTATTAGCTTGTCATTTATTAGATATTCGTGTTCATGCCCAAGAAGCCGATATACCTATTGAATTTATTTCCAATTCTATTCCTGATCATGATAATAATAAAAATGGTACAATTACGGATAATGAAAATGGTAATAATCGTCAAGTTGTATCGTTACCTCAACCAACTGTAATGATATCCCCTCGTAGTCACCCTACGAATGCTCCTATCAGTTCTACTGCTTCATATTCCAGTTCATCATCGAATAGTCCGACGCGAGGTACAGAAAATCTTTATGGTGATCCCTACCGTAATGCAAGTGTTTCTCCAAGTGGTGGTCAATCTGTACGTACATCTGCTCCATCACGAGCAAGTGAAGCATTATATTCTGTTACTAGTATGTCTCCTCCTTCCAGCGATAAAGGTGATGCATTTATATATGGTACACGTGTATGTATTTATCGGGATAGTGGAAGAATTATTTTATTGATTGCGGATCCTTCGACTGCTACTATTCGATGGTCTGCGATGCCCGATGATCCTTTCTTATTAGCAGATTTAGCCTCCGCTGGGGCGATTCGTTTACGAGAAATTGGAAATGGTTTATCTAATACGGAACGTGCTCGTTTACGAGAAAAAGAACAAGAACGTCGTCGTAAAGGTGATTTACGTATTCGATCATGGGGTGGTTTAATTCCAATGTTACGATTACAATTACCTTGTATTCTTTCACCACCACCTGATTTCTTAGCTTATCGTCCATTATTAGAACCAAATACACGAATGCTTGTTCGTCCTGGTATTTTACCATTATTTACAACCGTTCGTGCTATCCCTTGCTTGTGGAAAGCGGATGTAAATAATCCAAACGGAAGTACTGGTAGCTTAGTATTAGCAACTGTGAGTGTTTTTGCTGAAGCCGGTATCGGTATTTGTACAGGTATTTACCGTGCACGATCCTTATTATTCCGTGTTACCGTTGCACGATCATTAATTAATTTAGCTACGGTTATCGATTTACGAGTAACGTCCAAAGATTTTGCAAACTTTCTTTCATTATTATCTCCTGCTAGTGTTGAAGGTATGTTATTACGATCCCATAATGCTACTCCTCTTGATGTAGCATTATGTTTATTAGATCGTTTAAGTTTGTATGAATTAGATGCTGATATTTCCAATTCGGGTTCGGGTACCAGTACATTAAATAATGCTTCACCAATTACTGTACCTTCTGAAACACCGATGGGATATGGATATGAATATGGTTTTACCAGCCCATCCAGCCCTACCAATATCGAAAACGCGAAACCAGAAGGACAACTTTTATTACATCTTTCATCCAAAAATTCATTAAGTTCCGCTCCTAAACCTGTTGTATCATCTATTACAAATACGGGAGCTATTTTCCAACCGAAAGCTGCAGTATCAACTTTAATTTCTTCATCCAATGATGGTGTTAAAGAATCATTAAGTTATTCATTTTTACCTGCCCTAACAACTATTACTCGTACAAAATTACCCATCAATCCTTATGATGTACCAGTCAAATCACCATTAACAATGTTAAATTCAGCTTCCTTAGGAAATACTTCGTTATTACATAGCACTCCACCCCCTGTTCCTACTGTAGTCCAAACCTAGGCCCCCATATATGCTGCCGGTCGTCCATTATCCCGTGCAAATATTTCTACAAAAGGCAGTTTAGCAATTAGTACGTATTTATCCCATACTGTACCTATGAATGTCCAAGTTAGAGGTACTACCCAAGCAAGTGTTGGACGTCCATTAGCTGTTGCTTGTCCTATTGCACCTTCTCCTGAAATATTGCAAAATATGTCCGGTCAAATGTCCATTCGTAATTTTAATCGAGAAAGCTTTCCTCTTAATAGTCCTTCATCCAATAATACAACATCTAATAATAATACTGGAAATACGAAAACTACTACTCATTTAGGTTTACGTATTGTAGCTGGTGGTATGGGTGGACAATTATTAGGTACTGCTGTAGTTGCCGTACAACCACCACCAAAATTACAATCCGAAAGTAAAGCACCAAGCAATAAAACCCGTCCACCTGTTGTTCCACCTATGGATAAACCACTTTCCGTTCGGGTTTCTGTATTTGAACCTAGTTGGGCTGCTGATCCAAGTATTAACCGTGATCGATTAGCTGCTGCTCCCAGTGCCGGAGTTTCAGCTGTATCTACTCATGGCGATGTTACCGATAACGGTATTATCGATCCTCAACTACAAGGAAATATTCCAAATCCTGGAACTTGGACCAATATTACTACTCGTATGAAAGCGAAATCTTTAGATGGCATTAATGAATATGGACGTCTTATTGTCGTAATTGATGGTTTAGGACCTGTTGATCATTCAATTAATGATGATGGTAATAATGCAAATGGAAATAATACAACGGGTTTAGCATCAATTCCTGAAGGTACCGAAACAGTAACTTCTTTACCCCCTAAACAAATTGTCCAAAAAGCATTAATGAAAACCATTGAACGAGGAGAAGCTAAATTTATATCGCACGATGAAGCTATACAAGTATATTCTGATCTTACTCGTTTATTATTACCAGATTCTGTAATATTTGAAATTCAACCATTTGAACGTGTTGCTTTATTAGGTGGTCATAATTCTATTTTACCCCAATTAACTACCAAAACAACCCATAATCGTCCCGAAGATCAATTACAAGCATTTGCAAAAACACGTTATGCATTATTATCTTCTATCGCTTCACGTATTCAAGCGACTCTTATTCATCCTAGTACAGTGGTAGATCGTGCAGCTGATTCTAGTCCATTAATTTTACGAAGTTTAGTTTCTCCTGCAGCTGATTCTGCGGTTGAAGTTATATTTGATCGAACAATTAATCATAATACCGTTAAAACAGGTTTTGGTCGTTCAGTATATGCTGCAGTACGATTTTTGGAACATCCTTCAACTTATTTACAACAATTTCCATTACGTAATACTGATGCTATGACCGCATATACTTTAGCTGCAGCAAAAATATCTATCGCTGGACAACCAAAACGAAAACTTAAACCTACTGTTCATGATGGTTTACAATTAATTATATGGGATAATGATACACCATATCATTCACAAATTGGTACTATTTCCGTTAATACAAATGATTTACGTAATATATTTAAACTTGTTCGTGAAGATGCTGAGAAAAAAGCTATTATTGATAATAAAGGTAAACCGCGTAATACTGCTAATTCTACGAATGCCAGTACTAATAATTCACGTAGTACAACTCCTACCAGTAATAATCGTAGTACAACTCCTACACGTGGTTCTACTCCCAATAATAATCGTAGTACAACTCCTAATGTACGTCGTAATAATAGTTCATCTGGACCATCTACAAATAATAATGATAATAATTCTACTACTACATCTGTGGCTAAACCTTATGAACAATTTTTAAGTTTAGTTACTTCTTGGCCTCGTAATATTGATGATTTACGTAATGATTCTGTAACTATTACTTCATGGTTAACGAATAATATGACCAATATTTATGAAAATGTACCAGAAGATTTTACTAATTATGTACCATCATCATTAGTTACCCAAAGTTCAGCAGTATTATCGCATGTACCAAATTTATTAAATGATAAAGATGATTAGATACGAATGCAACATGAAATTGATGAGGAAAATCCCGAGTCGGGCCTAGCGAACCGAG
>Ga0255266_1000188_pt1 | contig 10226 bp, 1 predicted proteins | sample AtltaT_24_FD_183669 | JGI IMG/M metagenome (GOLD analysis project Ga0255266, IMG submission 183669) | Metatranscriptome of freshwater microbial communities from Altamaha River, Georgia, United States - Atl_Cont_RepB_0h (Metagenome... | ecosystem: Environmental > Aquatic > Freshwater > River...
AAAAGAAAGACATTAATTATTAACGAATATTTAAATTTTACATAGAATAAAAAATGTTTCAAAGCAGTAGCGCATGTAACTAAAGATCGAACAAAAAATTTTGGAGGCGCAACTAAATCTGTGCTAATAACCTACTAACATTGCATATTCATAAAGAACTCATCTCCCGGTTGGTCTTTATTGAGCTACCGTTTTTAATACTTTTAATAAGGATGCTGATGGTTCAATACCATTACCTAAATTTTCTAAAGCTAAACTTGCAGCTTTTGTTCCCGCAGGATTACTACGTTTTGCTCTTTCTCGACCTAAAGTGATACTATTATTTGGTTGAATACGTTGTTCATCCGCTTCTTTATCTTTACTTTCTTGTTCCATCATAAAATTTTTATTATGTTTTTGTAAATTTTCTTGACTACGATAATACGATTCGATATTATCCATACCATCGCTACCATTACCATGTAATAAACTTAAAGCAATAATAGCCCATGTTGGTGATTCAATAATTCCACGGGTACCTAAATTTGGAGGTACAAAGGTATGATCAGTAAATGATACGGTAGACGAATTATTATTCGTTGAAGTATTATCATCAGTTGGAATATTAATGGCAATACCCAAATCATTACAATCTAACCCAGCTAAAGCAGTACTATACATCGATAACATACGTAAATGTAATAAACTATATCCTACTGGTGTATAACCACGTAAAACCGATGGATGAATGATTTCTTCTTTTCGTGCTTCAAGTTGTAAACTACCAGCACTTGAAATACTAGTATCGGATAATTGCGATGGTTGAGGAGTAACCGTACCCGCTTCAATACTACTATCAATAGTTACACTAGCAGTAGTTACGGTCGATGCTTTTTTCGAAGGATTTGCGGCTCGTTGAACAGCACGAATACGTCCAATTGGTGGTCGATCTTCAACTAATAATCCTGCCGATGCATCCGAAATAATTTCGCGACGTTGAATTAATGCTACTCCAGGATAAGGAACCGTATCTGCATCAGTATGACCACCTTTATCTTCCTCTGTAGATGGAATATAAGCTAAGGTACGTACATGACGAGGACGTGATCGACGCCAACTTTCGATAGTCATTGGTTCACGCATTACGGGAGTAGCTAATGTACCCCGTGCTGCCGCTACTAAATAACGAGCAATACGCCAACAAGCAGCATAGTGCGCACGTAATCCAGCCGCAATACCATTACGAGTTTTCATATTAGCCGGACTTAATGTACCATCCCGTCCTAATAAAAATTTCCCACCGGCACCGATTAATTCTTGTAATGGTGAATGCCAGGATAACATAGTATAATGTAATGCATTACGACCAGATTTACAACGGGCTGTAACTAATGCTTCCGCATGATTATGGGCTAATTCTAAGGTATATTTTGTAGCATCTTGAACATCTTCTCGTGAAATTACTTTTGTAGCAGCAACATGTCCACGACGACTTTCAAATAAATTCATACAATCTGTTAATAATTCTCGTAAATGAGAATCAGCATGCATAGCACGTACTTCGGCTAAAATTGCACGTGCACCAGATAATACATCCGGTAAACCTAATGCAGTATAAACTATATCAGCCCGTGCCGCTGTTTCATCAGCACAACCGTATAAAAATTCTGCGGTATATTCACGATTTATCGCTACCATAATAAAGGTTTCAGTATTATCATGAACTTGAACTTCCGTTTCCGACGCTCCTAAACTAACTCCTTTTACCGTAATTGCAGCTGCTCGGACGGATGTACCATGACGAGCTAAGGTTAATAACATCGGATGTACTCCGGTAAATGTAGTAGGCATGGAGTATGCGGTACTACCTTGACGTAATGTTAACGATAATGTACCATCAATATTAGCTCCAGCAGCAACATGTAATGGAGTTATTCCATAACGATTCGTATGTAATAAAATATCGGCTGGAGTTAAAGGATGTAATACACGGGAATCATCGACGGTATCATTTTCTTTACTATCACTAAATTCAAAATCATCACCGTCCATTTCTTTCGAAGAATATGTTGATTGATTATGATTACCGGTTACACGACGAGCACGAACTTTTGGACGAATCGGAGCATTTCGAGGAACAGGATCAGTGGATACAGGATGATTGGAAATATTATTACCATCCACTTCTCGACCATGTTGTAAAGCTCGTAAAACCATATCTAAGAAAAATTCGGCTCGAGGACTTACAATACGGGCATGGGGCATATTTTCACCGATGGATTGTTCTTCGAATAAAGCCGCTTCTGCAGCATTTAATTCACCACTTAAATCGGATAAATTTGATTCATGTACATTACTTAATCCTGGATGAACATCATGAAATCCTCGTCCTAATGCGGCATAATGCATAGGTAAACAACCAATTTTATCAGCTAATGCTGTATCGGCACCTAATTTAACTAAATGAACCGAAATAGCCATTTTACCACATTCTAAAGCACAATGTAAGGGAGTAGCTCCACGATTATTTTGGCCATTAATACGAGCACCGTACGTTAAAAATAAATCCATTAATTTTCGTGTATCTTCTCCTAATGCTGGTGGAGCATGGAAAACAGGGATATAACGACATGATTTGGTACGTAAAGGTGGATACATTAAGAAAGCACCCGCTACTAACCAATGTAAAACACTATTTCCTCCAGCATCCCGTGCTGTTACAACATCTGCACCCGAATCAATTAATAAACGCATAGCATCAATTACCATTTTACGATCGGCAAACACTACCGGAACATGATTTTTTAAGGAATGACTATCACGTAATGATCGTCGTGCAGCATCAAGACGACGACGTAAAATCATACGACGAGCCATACGTTGTAAAATAGCTGCAGATGCACCAAACATTTGTTGAATACTACCTAATGAAGCAGTAGCAGAAGTATGGGCGGTTGATTGACGATTAGCAATTCCTGATGGATGGGAATATGTGTGCTCTAATAAGGTTAATAATGTACTATATACCGTTTGCATGGGTAATTCTACCGCTACCGCTGTACGATCTGCTTCTAATGCTTGAATATCTTTTTTATCATGTTCATTGGTTGTAACGAATGCATATTTTATTACCGGATTACCCGATCCATCCCGAGCATTTGGATCAGCACCATGATCCAATAAAGTAGCGGCAAACGATAATTTACCACTTGCTAAAGCTGCCATTAAAGGAGTAACATCATCACCGCTACGTCGAACATCAACAAATGCACCATTAGTTAAGAACGAAGTAATTAAACTTTCATCTGCATCAAGTGCAATAGCCGCAAAGAATGGAGATAATACATGATTACCTAATCGACCAACCGGAGTAGATAAATCAAGTAATGGACCAAAGACAAACGATGAAAAATAAGTTTGTCGATAAGTTAAGGTTGATCGTTTTAAAATAGGTAAAGATAATGCTAAATCATGGACAGTCGGGGCATGAGTTTCATGCGTTTCGTGAGCGTCCGCATGCATATCAATCGGAGTTTGTAAGGTTGTAAGATAACCATCTAAAATAGAAGGATATAATGGATCATCTCGACCTAAATAAATTTCTTCGGTAACCGTATGATTTGCAACATCTACACTAGTCACTCCTTCCGGTAATAATGACCAATCAGGATGTTCCCCTAAGGAATGAATGGCAGAACTTTCTTCAGGAGATAATGGTCGAGTATGAACGGTAGGTTTTCGTCCCCAATGTTGTAAGCGGGCATTAGGACGATTACGTAAAGAACCTAATAATGATCGTGCTTCCATAGTAATTATATTACGACCAGTAGGACTTAATACCACACCATTTTTCCATAAGTATAATTTTTCATGGGGTAAAGAACGTATTGGACGTACACCAAACGTAAAATTATTTACTGCATTATGACTAAATTCATGAGATTCTACCGGAACAGGAGGAATATCGGTCATGGCTAACGAATGTAAAATAAGCCCGGCACGAATAGCTTCGGCCGCAGCACATTCCGATGTAACACTTTGGGTACCTGCACCTCGATAAGCATCGGTAGCTAAACGAGATAAAATACGGAACCCTAATAAAATTTCAACTTCACTAGGTAATGGATCCATATAAGACGTTAAAACACTAATGGGTTTTACAAATCCTCCAAGAATACAACTTAATAAAATAGCCCGAGCACTATCTTGAATAGCTAAAGTACCATCGTGACAAATACGTTCAACTAATGAAAGAGGAACATCTTTTAATAAATTGGTTAAAATAATCGTTGATGATTGATATAATTGATGAATTTCAACTGCAAAAGTCGATACACTTGTAGCAGTAATTTGGCCATTGAACGTATTATTTGGTTGTGCACCAAATATACTTTGGACATTCGCTTGAATATCATTACTTATGGGCCAAACATACATGGGTAATGTAAATATATCCGGTAAATGGATACTAGTACTATGTTCCGTATGCGATTTCACAGGAGTTGGAGCTGGTTCTGGAGTTTTTGTAGCCGGAGCTGGTTTTTTAGGATCCGGTTTCGCAGAATTAGTTGAAGTGGGTGGACGACTTTCACTATGTGTTTCATGGTGTTGTGGTTGTTGTTGTTCAGTAAAAGGTTGTTCGATACTCATATAATACGTACTACCAACCGTACAGAATCGATCAATATCATGAAATATTGCTGATGGTTGGTTTGAATATGTATGATTAGCATCTCCGGATTCATGACCAGCCGAATGATTAGTTTGTGCTGCTAATATATCTTCAATTTGTGATGAAGTTGGAATTGGTAAAGTACCCAATCCTTCAACGGGATGTCGCCAATTACGTCGAGCCGCTAAAATTGCCGCAAACGATTCTGTGGATGATGAAATTACTTCGATTACGCCTTTACCACCCTTTTTATCCACGGGTGCTGGTTTAGCGGGAGCTTTCTTATCAGCAGCAACTGGTACAGGAGTGGGTGCGGTAGCCGAATTTGTTACTGCATTCGTATTTGGTCCACCATAACCAGCACTAGTTAAGGAATGTAATTGTCCATTAAATCCCATACTATATCCTAATACTAAAGTACCTAAACGACCATATAAAACCGGAATACCATTCGCTTGGCGAGGTGCTGTAAAAAGTCGTTGTGCAACACTTAACGCGGAAGCGGTATAACCAGATAAAGATGATTCCGAATTTTGATGTTGTTGACGTAAAGTAGCAGCTACTAATGAATATTCGCGTAAAATACCCATAATTTCTACAGCTAAACGGTCACGGGCACGATAAATCGTTAATGATTCATCAATTAATCGTAAAATACCGATTCGTAAAGCAGAACCGGTTAATGGTTGAACAGCTAAATTACTCGTTGCTAATGGTCCACTTAATATTGGATATAATATACCACCAGCAGTCGCATTATGGGATAAACTCGTCATTAATAATGGAAGATATCGTAAAACTGATAAAGCTAAACGTTCACCAATACTTTCAGTTTTACAATTCCAATCAACTCCAACTACCGGTGAACCTGCTGAAGGATGTACCGGTGATTTAAATACTGTATTTACTGCTACAGTTGGAGTATCATGAGTAGCAGGAGCACCTTTACCTTTATCAGCAGGTTTCTTACCAGCATCTTTCGGAGGAGCACCTCCTTTACCAGAAGCAGCACCTTTACCTTTATCATTAGATGCATTATCATGTTCATTACTCGCATGACGATTTGGAATTGGAACGTCCGGTGTTGACCAATCATAGATACGATGTTCACGATCGGCTGCAGCAAAAGCCCGTAACGTATATAATGCCCATGACCGTAATTCCGCAACTTCGGTATGTAATGCATATGTACTCGAAGAAGCACCCGGTATTTTATCAAATGAATGTAAAATACTACGAGGATCCGTTAAACATACGGGAATTAAGAAACTTTCTGTACGATTAAAATGATTCATATTTAATTTTTTACTGGAATTATTAAAGACTTCTTGTAACGATGGAATAATTTTTAGTATATCGGTATGTAAAGCTGCGGCTAGAATTGAATCGGGTACAATAGGACCTAATTCACTTAATGTAATACATATATCCGCGGATGCATTACCGGGTAATCGTAACAAAGAAAATAACATATGAAACGTTATTAATAATGATTGTAATAATATATCCATATCTACCATAATAGTTTGATAATATTGTATTGTCGATTGGACGGTACTAGTCACATCCGAAGTTGTATGTACACCTTCTGCTATTGTACCAGCAGGATTGGGTGCAGTATATTGCGTACCGGCGACCGAACCGACCATAAAAGGAATGCGATATGCACAAGTGACCGCATCAACCATAATACGGGCAACCATGGCGGGTACTTTTGCAGCCAATAATAAATCACGAATTTGTTGGTTTTCTTGGGAGATTTGTAAAAAAGAAGCCGCTAACCGCAATCCTCGTAATCGAGTATCCCAATATAATGCTCCAGTTTTTGTAGCGTCAGTGGCCGAAGGTAATAATAAAGAATAAAATTTTACAATACTTGTCATAGTGGGTTTTGGAATATCGAGAGAACCATATGCATGACCACGGGTTGCACTTTCGCTTGCGGCGACTGATGATGCCGAACCTCCTTTTTTGGTGGTGCTCGATGCAGGAGCGTTGGTTGGAGCATGACTGGGAGCAACACTACCTTTACCGGTGGTAGCAACGGTACCCGGTTTTGTAGCTACAGTACTAGCTTTTGTACCCGTGGCATGACTTTGATTTTGCGAACCTACGGTTTCTTTATCATCCGCATTATGATGGTGTTCATCTTCTTCCGATTCTGTATGTAATTTACCTGATCCTACCGTTATCGGTTCCCATGGAATTAATGGCGGTAATTCATCAATCGGTATATTCCATATTGGCCAATTACTTGGTACATCTGGACAAGTATGTTCGAAAACAGTGGAAGGTGGAGCAACCGGAGCTAAGTCGGTACCCGAACTACTGGTGTGTGCAGTACTGGGATTGACCGCAGATGCATCTGTTGCAGAACGTGATGGAGGACGTGAACCACTTGGTGTACCTACGGTATGATTGACAGGAGCAGGGGTAGAATTTGATGTTTGTGATTTATAACTTACATATCCAGTACATAATAATAATGCAATATCGATAGTACCTAACCATGCGCCAAATGGTGCTGCAGAACTTGCGGGATTGGTATGACGAGTTAATCCTGCCGGTAATGCTGGTTCCGGTATTAAAGTTGCTTTATCTGTATGGGTTTCGGAAGTTGTTGCAGAGACTTTTTCTTTGGCTGGTGGTTTACTACCTTTTGTTGGTGATTTCATATCTGCAGGAGTTGGTGTATCTTTATTAGTATTATTATCGATAGCTACTCCAGCAGCATTCGCATTTACTGTATCAAGAACTAATACACGAGGATCGACTAATCGACGAACAAATGTGGAAGGTACATCGGGATCGGTAATTTCGGCTAAATAATCACTAGATATCATTCGAGGAGATGATTTAATTAAGGGTACACAAGAAGGATGATGAGGATTTCCTTGTAATACGGCAATACCATCATCTTCACCGGTATCATGTTTACTTTCGTCATGATCATGTTTACTTTCACCAGCATGGGTACCCGATATCATGGAAGAATGAATACTGGCTACCGAACGATTAGGATTAATAGCAGTATTTGTATTATTTGTCGGAACCGGGATTGTAACTGGTACGTTTGTTTCTAATACTGTAGAGACGGGGGATAATAATACATGTATAACTCCTTCTACCACATCGCGTGTTCGTAAATCGGTATCTGTATCGCGTAATCGGGATGCTAATACTGGTAATACACCAGCTGCACAAGCAGTCGTACGTAAAGTATCGGAACAAGCAGCCATACGAGCTAATAATAATGCTGCTAATTTCGTAACTTCACGTTTATGATTAGATTCTGGAATTGCTAATATTGAAACTAAGGACATACTTACTAAATTCCATGTTGGTATACGTTTATCAATATTTGTATTTTCATGATCAACTTTCGATTCATCTTGATCATCTTCATGTTCATTATCTGCAATACTGGCAAATGTACCCGAAATAAACGGAACTGCTGTACTACATCGTAAAAATGCCGCAAGAATATGAGTTATGTCCGTATACGAGTGTTCTAACGTTGCTACAGAAAAACTAAAGGTATCATATTTCTTTTCATTTTCATGTTTAACATGATCATTATCATGGTTATGCGTAGTATCATTATCCATAATCCGAACTTTGGGCACAGCATCATTAGCGGTAAATATTCCTAATTCCATCGGATTTAAGGAAGACCAACATTGATTTTCTTCACCAGCTGGATTATTAGCTAATAAATATTTACAAGTAAATTCATATTGACCAGCTTCTAAACCATACTCTGCACCAATAATTACCGGAGCCGGTGAAGGAGCTGGAGCTGGTGCTGGAACGGGAGCCAGAGCGGGTTCCGGTTTTGCATCTTTTGCACCTTTTTTATCATGTACAGGAGCTTTACCCGTCGGTTTTTCTGGAGCTTTCGTATGGGGTACAGGTTCGGGAACCACTACAGGAGGTGCTAAATTTGTATGAACTTGAGGAGGTATTTCACCATTAGGAGTAGCGGCACCAGTTTGTTCCATGGCAAATCGTAATATAGCACTTTGTACTTTATTGGTATTATCATATAAAGCTTTACTTAATATACTAATAATAGTAGTCATATTTTGGATTAATGCTAATCGAGCATTTCCATCATAGTTTTGAATAGGAACAGCACTATTTGTAGTATTTGTTCGAGAAATAGTTGCAGTTGCCGTTGTTGATGATCCCAAAGATGGAGAAGTGGCTACCAATATCCAGGTAAAATCGGCAATACATAATGTTGCTAAAGACCGTATTGTTTGGGTACTCGATTTAGCGTTTGGTTCATCATCTAATTCTACCGATCGTACTTGAGCTAAAGCTAATAAAGCTGGTAATAATCGTGGTAAATAACTCGTTAAAGATGATTTTAATAAAGACGCTGTAGCAATTCCATTACTACTACGACGAGGAGATAACGAACGGTTAACTCCACCGGAACTTGTCGATCCGGAATGGGAAATAGATTTCGGAGGAACAGAAGACGTAACATTTGTAAATCCATTTTGGATAACATCTTCGTAAGTTGGACGAGCGTTTGCGGAATGAGATGGATTATAACATTCATTAGCTAATAAATGAATCGCCCGTAATGCTTCAATAACTCCTACAATCGTTGGGGTAGATAATAAAGGTAGTGTAGCTGGATCCGGTATATTCGCTGGATTAGTAATTTTACGTTTCGGAACAGCAGTAGCTGTAGGAAGATTGTTATGGTCATGTTCTTCATGATTATTCGTGATGCTCGCGATAGGATGAGAAACATTATGATCATGTACGGAAGGTATTTTTGTTAATAAATTGGAACCTTGTTCAATATATTTTATTAATGCTAACACAGCGGTTGAAGTCGATACATCTGAACCAGCTCCTGATGCATTTGCGGAGGCTGAAGCTTGAGCATCAACAAAATTAGTTCGTAATTTATTACTGACGGGTAAGGATAATATAGCAGCTAATATCGTCCGATAAATATTTAACGATAATTCAACAATGGTCATATCGGATGATTCAAAATTACAAGTAATAGAACTTATACCATTCCCTGTACAACCTAATACAGTAGCTTGTTGTAAAAATGCTAATATTCGTTTTGTATATATAGGTAATGGAGCATATTCATTACTACGATTACATTCTTCATGAAAATTTAATGAACAATATTTTTGTAATTGGGTTAATAAAATTTTTCGTAAATCATGATCACGACCAATAATATTTTTGGTTAATGATTCCATACCATTACCTAATAACATAAATGCATCATCCGAACAATGTTTTATAACTTCATTAACTTCTTCAATAGTTTTTGATTTTAATTGTTTACTCCATTGTTTATGTAATGATTTAACGGCTTTTAACATTTGATTAGAAGGTATACCATTATTAGCCGGTGTAATATGATGAATCGTTGTCATGATTATTGTAACCTTGTGGAATTACTGTATACGTTAATGTACAAAAATAATCGTGATATTCAATAGAATAATTTGAATGGGAAAAAAATTTATAAAAATGATACCATATATAAAGTATCTTTATTCAGTATATATATATATATATATATATTAAT